>ODAJ014758549.1_pt1 | contig 27633 bp, 24 predicted proteins | sample 1539241 | NCBI WGS metagenome assembly ODAJ01 (sample SAMN02144231, study PRJEB22623) | gut metagenome | biome: sheep rumen | host: Ovis aries | place: New Zealand
CCGTCGCATAGTCGAAGTGCTCCTCCTTGTTGGTCCCCTCGTTGCCATAGCCGCAGGTGATGGAATTGCCGATGAATTCGAGCTTTCTCGTCGGCAAGGCAGGTGCCTCAACGAGCTGTCGGCCCTTGTCGAGCACGAAACCCCAGAACTCAGGATACCACTCAAAACCCTCGATGGCATACATCAGCCGCACGAGGTGACGGCCTTCGGGCAGGGCTGTGGCAAGGGTCACGACGGAGTCTTTCTCTCCCGTGAAGGCGACCTTGAAGGGCTCGGCCTCATCGATCTGCGCCATGAAGTAGCCGCTACGGGGCTTGGCCATCATCTTCAGCGAGGTACCCTCGAAGGCCGTAGCGATCTGAACACCAGGAAAATTCCAAGCCGGGCGCTCTGGGTTGGCAAAGCTGATACGGCCCGTATAAAGGATATGACTGTCGGCAGGACTGACGACGGTGCCACGAATCGGCAGCGTCTCCGTAGCAAAAAGGCTCTGGCTGACGAGTGCCAGCAGCAGCGTAACAAGCGGTTTTCTCATTTCTATGTTATTTGTTAATCGTTTCCACCTTAACGAAATGCGACGACGTAGGATCGAGCCCGTGCTCGCTGAACACATCGACGATGTTCTTGTGCAGTTCGGAATAGACCTCAAACAGGCGCTCCGTCTCCAGTGTGTAGCCATTGATCTCGTAGTGCGTGTAGAAGTCCTCCAGCGCCGTGACGAGCACGAAGGGCTTGGGCTCCTGCATCAGCAACTGGCAGCGCGAGGCTCCCTCCAGCAGATAGTCCTCGATGGTCTTGCGAGGCACCTTGTAGGTGAAGGTGAAGTCGGAGTGCACGATACAGCCGCCGTTGTGACGCGCTGCCGCCGTGTAGTTCACCGTCTGCTGCGAGAGCATCGAGTTGTTTGGCACCGTAATCATATTTCCCTTGATGTCGCGCAGGCGGGTGATGAAGGCATTCTTCTCAACCACGATACCCTCGCGCTCACCGATACGCACATAGTCGCCCACGAGGAAGGGGCGCATATAAGTGATGATGATGCCTGAGATAAGGTTGCCGATGGTGGTCGTAGAACCCAGCGAGAAGAGGGCAGCCACGAAGATACTGACACCCTTGAAGATGCCCGTATCAGAACCTGGCAGCCAGGGCCAGATGACCACTACGGAGAAGGTGACGATGAAGATGCGGGCTATCTGATAGGTCGGCTCTGCCCAGTCCTGATAGAACTTGTCGAACTTCAGCTTGCCCTGGGCAATCGCATCCGTCACGTGCCGCATGCCCCTGAGGATCCAGCGCACGACGATGATGACCAGGACAATCCTCACCAGATTCGGGATGTAGTAGAAGACGGCGACAGCCATATCGCGCAGCGGCTCCCACACATAGTTGATCATCTTCCAGGTGAACTGCTCCGTCTCCGGGAAGATGCTGAAGAGCAAGGGCAGGGAGATGATGAGCTGGACAATGACCAGCAACACCTGGAGCACACGCGTGAAGAAGAGCATGATCCGCTTCACCTGGTCATCGCCCAGTAATTCATAGTCCTTGATCTCAAGAGGCTTCAGGCGGCCACCCATTCCGCGCATGATATTACGGCGCAGATGACGGATGAAGAGAGCCGTCAGCATAAAGAGCACGATCTGGATGACAACCAGCAGCACAGCCCATCCGAAGCCGTGCAGCTTGGCCTTCATGCCGTACTGGTTGTGGAGCTTGGTAATCTCCCGAGAGAGGATCTCCATCTGCCTGTCAGCCAGTTCCTCGCGCGACAGCCCGTTCCAGAGACCGTCAAGGTCACTCACGCGCAACAGCACCATCTCACCGCACATGATATCAGCCGTGTATTCGCTTTCGAAGATATGGACGCTGTCGGTCTCCATCGTCAGGCTCTTGCCCACGCTGGCGATTCTTCTGGATGCCGACTCAACACGATGCACAGCGTCTTCACCGCCAAGACTGGCGTAGATATATAATAAGGTGTCGCCCTCGACAACGAGCGGCACGCCAGGCGTGATGCGCCGCAGGGAGTCGATGCGCTGCTGCTGCCTGGCCTTGCGAACGGAGTCCTCGTAGGCCGTATGCCCACTGGCTTCCAGCGCATTGCGCATCAGCATCTCACTCATTCTCGCCGACTGTAGTTCACGCACCAGTGAATCGACAACGGCCTTGGCTGTGTCGGGCAGGGAAGCAATCGCCTGTGGCTGAGCCTTTGCCAGCAGGCTACAGCAGAACGCGATGAATATGCAAGTTACGAATCGTCTCATGTCAGGTCAGTATAGTATTTCCGTCTGCAAAGATACGAATAAATTCAAATTCTTTGCAAGCAAAATGAATAAAATCTGATTCCCGTGGCCATAATTCGCGATAATTTTATAATTTTGCAGCCGTTATGAACTATCTAGGCGAACTGATATCCATCGGCGTGGCTTTCTCTTGGACAGCAACGGCCCTGCTGAGCGAGTTAGGCAGCAAGCGACTGGGCAACCTGACGCTGAACGTGCTGCGCATGGCGCTGGCCATCATCTTTGCGGCGGTGATGTTCTGGGTGGTGCTGGGCACGCCCCTGCCTGCCGGCATCACGACGGAGGCCTGTGGCTGGATGCTGCTGTCGGGCCTGGTAGGCTACGTCATCGGCGACTACTGCCTCTTCCAGTGCTATATCATCATCGGCTCGCGCTACGGACAGCTGTTCATGACACTGGCCCCACTGGCTGCCGCCCTGATGGCCTGGGTCACCCTCGGACAGGAGATGAACGGGATGAGCATCCTGGCGATGCTCGTCACGCTAGCAGGCATCAGCATCTCCGTACTCGGACGCGGCGAGCACCACAAAGTATCGCTGAAACTGCCGCTTAACGGCGTCCTCTTCGCCATCGCCGCCGCCCTCTGCCAAGGTATCGGCCTCGTACTGAGCAAGATAGGCATGGACCATTACGATACGACGGCCACACCAGCCTGGCTTATCCCCTTCAGCGCCAACTTCCTGCGCTGCATCGCCGGCATCGTCGGCTTTGGCATCCTGCTATATCTCCGTGAAGGACTCTCCCCGCTTCGCGAGGCCCTCCACGACCACAAGGGGATGGCAGTAGCTACGGCTACCACCATCTTTGGCCCGTTTGTGGGTGTCGGCTTCTCGCTGATGGCCGTGCAATACACAGAAGCCGGCATCGCCTCCACACTCATGGCCCTCACGCCGATCATCATCATCCTACCCTCCTACTGGCTCTTCCACCAGCAGATCACGTGGAAGGCCGTCGTGGGTGCATTTATCTCCGTGATAGGCGTCTCCCTCTTCTTCCTGGGCTAACTATCTGATAATCGCTGTCCAGCCACCGCCGCTACTGAGGCGGACGGAAAGACGGTCCTTACGCGTCACCGTCTGCTGTGTATGCTTGTAGTCGGTAGCCTCCTTCTGGGCATTCACGCCGTCGGCAAAGATATCAGCCGTATGCTGTCCTTCGCCGATGAAATCGAGGGAAATAGTCAGGTCGCGAGGTGTCCAGTCCGTCATCGCAGCCACATACCATACCGTCCCCTTCCGACGGGCTATGACGGTATATTCGCCCAACTGTCCGTCGAGTGCCACCGTCTCATCGAAGGTCGTGGGAATCTGAGCGATGAAATCGGTACATTCCTGGTTCTGCATGTACTTCGTCGGACTGTCGGCCAGCATCTGCAACGGCGCCTCGAAGGTGGTGTACATCGCCATCTGATGGACACGCGTACCCTGGCTCATCGGATGGTTGTTGTTGCCAAAGAAACTGTCCTTCATCGCATTCGCCATCGCACCAGGCGTATAGTCCATCGGCCCTGCCAGCATACGCAGGTAGGGCGCCGTCACATCATAGCGAGGCTGATTGTGCAAGGGACCATCGCCCACACGCGGCTCCCACTTCGAGTTCTCCAGCCCCTTCACTCCCTCGAAGTTGAAGATGTTGGGATAGGCACGCTGGATGCCGAAGGGCTTCAGACCGTGATAGTCGAGATACAGGTGATGCTTGGCGGCACACGCGGCCACCTGATAGGCAGAAGCAATGACCTGCTGGTCGTCGCGATCGAAGAAATCCACCTTGAAGCCCTTGATGCCCATATCGGCATAGTGCTTCATCACCGCTTCCGTCACGGCGATATCCCCCAGCGGGTTGCTGCCAATCAGATTCCGCCACGAGGACCAGAGGATGATGCCCACGCCCTTTTCCTGACCGTAGGCTATCAGGCGCTTCAGGTCAATGTCCGGGTTCAATTCCTCCATCAGCGACTCCTTGCCACTCCAGCCCTCATCGATGATGATATACTCCAGACGGTTCTTGGCGGCGAAGTCTATATAATATAAATAAGTATTGGTGTTCATGCCCGAAGGGAAGTCCACGCCAGAGACATTGCAGTTGTTCCACCAGTCCCAGGCCACCTTGCCAGGTTTGATCCACGACGTGTCGGCAATCCGGCAGGCAGGTGCCAGTCGCTGCGCCATATCGCAATTCAGGATGTCGGCATCGCACTCGGTAATCACGACCGCACGCCAGGGGAGCGACTGCTGCTTAGCGAGTTTAGCAATGTAGTTGGCCCGTTTGGTGGGCACGAGGTTCAGGCGGTCGTATCCGCCAATCTCCTGTTCGAGCGGATAGGGTGCAAACTCTGCCTTAAGCACATTCCCCTCCCCTTTCTTCAGCATCATGCCAGGATAGTTCTCCACGCCCGCATCCATCACAATGGCCTTCATACCATCAGGCAGACAGACAGCCAGCGGAGTGATGGCCAGCGAGTCACGGTACATCTTCGAGAGCGGCACCTCATCGTAATACGACTCAAACGAATAACAGTAACGCTCGCCGCCACGATTGTCGTTCACATAGGGTACAAATGCCTGATAGTCGCTGCTGAAACAGAACTCTACCGTCTCGTCGGTCACCGTCAGCGGCTTCTTGTTGGTACTAATCAGGCGGTAGGCGGCACCGTCGTCGTAGGCACGTACCTCGATGGTAAGTTTCTCCGTGGTGTACATCAGCAACTGTCCGTATGCGTCGCTGATGTTCAGCTTCTTATAAAAAGGATTCTTGAAACTGCCATTGACGGTATGTCTGGCCACCTTGCCAACCTTTCCGATACCGTAGGTCTTCTTACCCTGCGAAAGCCGGATATCAATAGCTGATGGCAAGAGCACCTGCCGGCCATCGTAATCCACAGACCACTTCACGCCCTCATCGGTATCGACCATCACTTTTACTTTGCCATTTGGCGAACTCACCTCATAGTTTCCCGCTGATGCACACATACTTATCAGACAAGATAGGAAAAAGAGCTTTGCTTTCATCTTCTGTCGTTTTTAGTTATATTTAATCTCTTGTGGGCACAAAGATACGAAAAAAGTGAAAAAAACAACATTATTTCATACGTTCCATTAAACTTTTTAATATTTGTTACGTCAAAATCGCATACCAACACAAAGTTTTATATAAAACATCCCTTGCAAATCATGGACACAAATGTGCTCATGATTTGTCCGTTTGAAAAAAAATGCATATCTTTGCACAAAAAGAAACAAACACCATGGAACGAAATGTACTGAAAGCCTTACAACTTTGTCCACTTTTCAAGGGATTCAAACCTGAAGAGATAGAGCATTATATGTCAAATGCCCCCTACCGGTTGGTCAAATTAGACAAGAAGGAATCCTTTGACTTGACAAGTGAACCTTGCCGCTATGCTGACATCGTTGTCCAAGGTGCATTGACAGCAAGGATGTTTGTACCTTCTGGCAAATCCATACGGGTATCCGAAAAGGCACCCGGCTCTATGTTGTCGCCTGCCTTTATCTTTGCCACAGAACAGATGCTCCCCGTCACCTTTGAGACCTCCAGACCAACTACGCTGCTCAGGATGTCGCCCGCAACCTTGCAACAGCTCATGAACACAAACGAGCGGCTGCGCATGAATTTCATACTTCTGGTCTCCAACACCTGTAGTTTCCTGGTTATGAAGGTGCGCATGCTCACCCTCCACACCGTTCGCGAGAAGGTGGCTATCTTCCTGCTGGAAGAAGCCAAGCGGAACAATTCAGACTCCTTTATGCTGACAAGATCCAGACAGGAGATCGCCGACTTGTTTGCCATACAGAAATTTTCACTGCAGCGCAGCCTTAAAGAATTTGCCAATGAGGGAGTGATCTCACTCAAAGGCAAAAACATTGAAATCCTCAACAAGACCGCCCTGCTCGCCTATACGGACGACTGACGACTAACTGTTATTTCTTCCAGAAACGCGAGGTGATATCCTCAAACTCGCCCTGTCCGTTCTGACGGTACAGGCGTTGGTTGGTGGTTGGTTTCTTCAAGGGGCCAAGATGCTTGATGAAGGGACCTATCTTAATATAATCGAAGTCATGTTTCTCCACCAACGATGAAATCACCGTTTTCCCACTGTACCAGGCCACCTTAAACTGTGGATGTTCCTCATGGATATACTGTGCCAGCAGGTCAACCCCCTTCGGATCGGCATCCCCTCCCATGAACGAGATGCAGGTAATGTCGGTACCATACTGCTCTACGAAAGCATCGATGGCATCGGTATTAAGTGGCAAGCCGATGTCCTCCCAGAGATAATGACTATGACACCCAGGACAGTGACACGGGCAATTGGAAATATTAATTGCCAGTGTCACTTCGTCGGGTATCTCTTGGAATACGATGCCGGTATTGACGTACTTCAGCATCGCTTAGTCTGCCATCGCGTAGTAGCGACGTGCAGCCTCCTCCTGACGGGCCTGTGAGAAGTTGCTCACACGTTTCAGATAGCCGATGATACGCGTCATGTAGTCAACATTCTTCGAATGGCAGTGCGGACACTCCTTCAGATAACGCTTGTCAATATAGCCACAGTCGTTGCAGACAGTGTTGGGGATATTGAAGGTGAAGTAGTTGCAGCCTTCCTTCGCAGCCACCTTCAGCAGATGGGCATACTGCTCTTTCGACAGATGTTCCTCCAGATTCATGTGCAGGGCGGAGCCACCGGTGAGGTGCTCGATATAGGGTGCGCCGTGAAGCTTGAACTTGTCGATGATGGTCAGCGAGTCGTCCTCCACCACATAGAAATAGCTATTGTAGCAGTCACGAGGCACGAAGTAGCCGTCCTCACGGTCCCACTTGGCATGCTTGACGCCGACATTCTCGGCTGGGATCATCTCACAGTTGAACATGACGTCCTTCGTACGATACTGCTTGTTGTACTTCTCGATCAGTCCGAGAATGCCCTGTACGAAGTGCAGGTAGTCGTCATTAGGCGTAATCTTCAGGCCCATAAACTCGGCGGCCTCAACAAGACCGTTGATACCGATGGTCAGGTACTGGCGACCGATATTGATATAGCCGGCATCGAACAGCGGCAGCATACCATGGGCCTGCAGTTCCTTGAGGTTCTCATTGTAGGCCAGCTGCACCTTATGGCACAGGTCGATGACACTGCCCAGATACTCGAGGTAGTCTATCTCATGGTTCACGGCAAACTGGATGCAACGGTTCAGGTTGATCGTCAGCACGCTCTTGGAACCAGTCGAGACACCGCCAGCACCGAGGGTATAGCTGAAGCCATTGTCAGTGATCTCGTTGCGCAGGCGGCAGCAGGAACTCAGCGAGTCGGCGTTATTACTCATATAAGTAAAGAACGAGTGGCCCTCTGCATACATCTCAGCCGTAAAGTCACCCCACTCAGGATCCTTGCAGTTGCCTGATTCGTCAGTCAGCAGGGCCATTGTCTCCACAGGGAAGGTCAGCAGCGTCTTCGTGCGCTCGGCATTGAACCACTTCATGAAGCGTTTCTGCAACCAGGAAAGGCCCTCCCAGTCAGGCTTCGAGCCGTCGGGGAAGTAGAAGTCGCCGAAGATGCTCTCGAAGTAATACTTGTCATAGTAGGCGATGTTCCAGAACACAGCCTGATAGTTACGGGCGCCAGTCGGCTGGTTGAGGGAATAGACAATCTGCTCGAAGTAGTCGGTAATCACCTTGTCAATGGTGCGCTTTTTCAGGCTCAGGTCAGCCTGTTCGTCAGCTCGCTTCCAGTAGTCGAGACCATACTCCTTACCAATGAAATAGTTCATGTACATCAAGAACTCCGGCGTGGCGCAGGCACCACTCAGCATCGAGCTGACCATGAACACCATGTTGACGAAACCGCCACAGAACGACTTGAGGTTCGTGGGGGCCGTAGAGTTACCGCCAATAGAGGTAGTACCGCCAATCAGCCAGGGATACATCGTTATCGAGGCACAGTAGTTGGCCAACGAGGTCTCGTCGTTCTTATATATAAAATGGTGAGTCAACTTGTTGATATACTCATCTGCCAATTCCTTGCCGTACATCTTCTTGATACGGTCTGTCAGCAGACGACGGTTCAGACGGATGAAGTTTGACTTCGGCAGTTCACCGATCAGCGTGGCGATATTCTTGTGCTCCACATTAGCATTAGCATCGTACTTCGACCCCGTAGCAGCATTGACAGACTCGGTATATTCCGAAAGGAACATCATCTTTTCCAGCGTGTCGCGATCCTCGGTGTGTGTCTGACGATAGAGGATGAACGACTTGGCCACCTGGTAGAAGCCTTCACGCATCAGTGCTTCCTCAACCTGATTCTGAATATCCTCCACGGTGATGTCGTCGTGGATGTCCAGATGACTGAGGATCTTTGAGATCGTGCTCAGGTCTGCCGGACAGTCAACGCTGTCGAACGCCTTTACGATGGCATTCATAATTTTGTCAAGAGAGAACTGCTCTTTCGAACCGTCTCGCTTCGTGATGGTAAAGTTCTTTATTTCCATTGTATGTTTTGTTTATTCTTCTGTCTCTGTTTCAGGCTAAGGTTCTCCGTTTTGGAAAACTATTTTTGTGATTCTTCTCAGAAAGTTATTCGTTTTGGCAAACTTAAATCGGCTGCAAATATAACAAATTTCCATAATACGAAGCTGTATTAGTCTCTAAAAAAAATATAAAATGATAATAAAAGCTAATTTAGGACAATTATCGCAGATTTTTCGTATCTTTGCCCCATAGAACTAAGTTTTTCACGTTATGAGTATCACTTTAATTATCATTATCGTTTTGGCGATCGGCTTCATCGCCTATTTTGTATCGACCCAGCGCGAACTGGTCAATCTCGATGAAATGTGCAAGAATGCCCTGAGCCAAATAGAGGTTCAGCTGAACTCCCGTTTCGATGCTATCCTGGCAATGGCCAAGACAGCAGCCAAGTATGCAGCACATGAGTCGGAGACTATCATCCAGACCATTCAGGCCCGCGGCGGCAATGGCCGTGCCAACACACCAGAGGCCATCAACCAACAGTCGGACCTTCTGGGACAGCTACTTGGAAAGATCAACGTCGTGTTCGAGCGCTATCCCGAATTGAAAGCCGGCGAACTATACTTGAACGCACAAAAAGGTCAGCAGGAGTATGAGGAGAACGTCCGTATGAGCCGTATGATCTACAACGACACCGCTACGAAGATGAACCGGATGGTGCGCCAGTGGCCGTCGAGCATCGTAGCTTCGTTGCTCCATTTCGAGGTGAAAGAGTACCTGAAGGTGGATAGTGAGGAGAAGAAGCAATACCCCAACCTCGATGAAGCATTCAAGAAGTAAGACTGTCCTGCTGCTGGCACTGCTGGCATCGGCTACATCACTATGGGCACGGCCTCAGCTCAGGAACCTGGACATACAGGTGGTGCTGGCCCGCAATGGTGACGCCTATATCACCGAGACACGCACGATGGATATAGACGATGAGGGAACGGAGTGCTATATCGTTATTGGCAACCTCAACGGCAGTGAGGTGCGCGATCTCCGCGTGAGCGACGAGACAGGGCTCGACTACACCAGGCTTGGCGAATGGGATATTGACGAGAGTCGCAGTTACAAGGCTGGGAAATGCGGTATCGTCAACAAGCGAAACGGCTATGAGCTCTGCTGGGGACTGGGCAACAGCGGCTCGCGTACCTATACGACAAGCTATACGGTCACAAACATGGTGAAAGGCTATGACGATGCCGACGGTTTCAACTATATGTTTGTCGCCCAGGGCATCTCGCCAAGTCCAGACCATGTCAAACTGACCATCATGCCCGAGGATACGCTGAAGTTTACTGCCGAGAATACGGGTGTCTGGGGATTCCGCTACAGGGGTGACATCAACTTCATGAACTACAGGATTGTGGCTGAGTCGAGCGAGCCTTTTGAAAGCCGCAGCGCCATGATTATCATGTGCCGCTTTAACAAAGGACTGTTCGAGCCAACAGATATCAGAGACGGCAGCTTTGAAAGCGTTAAGGAGCATGCCTTGGACGGCAGCGACTATACTAACGAGGACGAATGGACAAAGGAAGACACCTATGCCCTGATATCCCTCATAATAGGTATTCTCGCCCTGCCCACTATCGGCATGTGCTGGTATCTCATCTATGTCTGGTGTGCGCGTAGGAAGGTGAACAAGAACCTGATGTGGTATCGTGACATCCCCTACGACGGGAACCTACAGCGTGTCAACGATGTGCTGAATGCCTACAGTTACTTCAGCGCTGACTACAACAACCTGCTCTCTGCCTGCATTCTGAAGCTCATCAATCTGGGTGCCATCACCATTGAGCGGAGACAGACCAAAAAAGGCAATACAGTGCAGAGTTTCGTGATTCACGACCTAAAACAGGAGGATCATCAGCCGAAGCTGCTGAAACAAGTGCATAACATCTTCAAACAGGCTGCCGGCGACCCCGTCTTGGAGCCTAATGAACTGAAGGCCTATATGAGAAGTAAGTACAACCAAAGCATCACCGACTCGTTCATCAATACACTCCATACCAAGACCAGCATCTCCCAATACAAGGATGAGATGGAGGAAGTGCGCCAGGTATTCGGCCTGAAGAAATTCCTGAAAGAATTCTCGCTGATCGACGAGCGCCACGTTGCGGAGGTGTCGCTATGGAAAGACTATATGATCTTTGCAACACTCTTCGGCATTGCCGACCAGGTAATCAAGGACATGAAGAAGATCAACCCCGAATACTTCAACATGGATAAGGTGGCCCAGCAGATGGCCGACGACATGACGCTGCCCACCATCTACTCGACGATGCACTCGAGTACCAGCCGGGCGGCCATGAGCAAGGCACAGCGTGAAGCCGAGCGCGAAGCCCGAGCTTCAGGTCGGGGCGGCCATTCCTCATGGGGAGGCGGCGGCGGTTTCTCCGGCGGCGGCTTCGGTGGCGGCGTGAGATAGGCGATGAGCCACCACGACCACCGTCTTGCCCTTGTAGAGGCAGAATTCCTCCTTACCGTATGTCATCGGTCCCTTTCCAGGGTCTGCCACATAAAACTTTCGTCCCTTCTTTACCCGATAGAGCACTACGAAGTGATTCTGGTCCCAATGCAGGATGCAGGGCAATGGAAATCCTTTTTTTCATTTACCTACAATCTGTTCAACTCACTTGCACCGGCATCTCCGCCTCTGTATTTTGAACGTGTGGAATTGAAACGATAGGTGCAGCGCACATACACATATTGTTGTCGTAAGTCCGTCCAGTGGCGATGCGTAATGTCACCGATCTGGTCATATCCATTATCTTTGAAGGTGTGGAAGATGTCCTTCATGCCAACCCTGAATGTCCAATTTGCTGCACGCTTGGAAAGATAAATGTCCGTATAACTGACAATCGCAGCTTCAGAGGTATAAAACTGCCCGTTGCCTTTCGTGTAGCCTCTCATGTTGAACATAACCGTCCAGTCCTTAGGGAAAGAAAGTACATTCTTCCAAGTATAATTCAGGCCTGGGGTATTGTACTTCCGTCCTAAATATTCAAGATCTTGCTGCGCCATGCCGATTTGAAACGTCGGTTTCCAAAACGATATTGTGGGCGAATAAGACAGGTTCACTTTCCAGACATGATGACTAAAGTTCATTCGGTTATAGATGATGATGGGCTGGTCTTGATAGAGGTTCAATACCTGATAGTCAGCATCCTTAATATTATAATAGTCAAACACGATTTGCAAGTCCTTATAAGCCATCATAACGGATATATCATGAACATACGACGGACGCAGCAATGGATTACCTTCTATATACGTATAACTGTTAAGATACCTCACGCCACTCTGGAGATTGCTATAGGAAGGACGCTCTACCGTCACCTTATATCCCAATGAGGCTGAGAATCCGCCCGCTTGGTAGGACAAAGACAGATTGGGGAACAGATGATTATACTTTTTGCAGTCTTCATTTCTCTTAATGCCATCCTTGAAGTATTTAAAGTCTATCAAATCGTATCTGAGCCCCGCATCCATAGAAAATGCTCCCAGCTTCATCTGATAGTCGGCAAAGAAACTCGTTGAGGTCTGCTTCGATTCCGTCTCAAAGCCTTGAATATCAACATGACCTTGCTGATTGGCCTTGTAGTCCAGTTTACTCTTAGTGTATGCCTCCTCCATGCCGAAGTTCAGCTTTCCGCCTCCAAGATTGGTCGTCATGATGGCCTTCAGGGCATATACATCCGATTTGGTGTCCGTGTTCGTACTTACCGTCACTGATCTTCCCGTCCTGTCCTCTGTCTCGTTATTCTCCACGTCAGAGCTAATATGTGCATACACACCGTCTATCTTCAGAGAAACTGCTTTGTTAAACCGATTGGAATAGTAGGCCGACAGCGAGTGTCTGCTGCGTGGTTGACGACCATCGGCAACAGAACTAAACAAGGAATTCTCATTTCCTCCAGTAAAAGAGTTCTCCAATGCCATATGCGTGTCATATTTAAAAGAAGAATTACACATATACTGCATACTGAGATACTGGTTCTCAGATGGTTGGTGATTAAAGCCTGCGTAAAGACTCAGCCCGTTGAATTTATTTTTCTCCAGACCTTTTCCCACGGCGTTGTATTCATCCCCATGATGCGTAAAACTAAATTCCTCTTTATGCTCACCGCGAGTTACACTATTCGTAAGAAGGCCATTGACAAAGACATCCGTATTCTTCTTCCGATAATTCAGGAAGAGCCATTCGTTATGCTTGAAGTCATCCCCTTTGCCTGCTTCTGCTGCCACATAGCCGCCAAGCCCCTCTCCAGCGGGCCGCAGGGTGGTAATCTTAATCACGGCAGTAACGCTGGAGTCGTACTCCACCCCAGGGTTCATAATTATCTGCACATCTTTAATCATGTCGCTCGACAATTGGCGCAACTCATTCCAGTCCTGCATCTTTCGGTTATTGATATACACTAAGGGAGTGCCTTGCCTGCCTACCACATTAACAGAACTCCCATCGCCATTGATAAAAGGCAATTGCTGGAGCACATCAATACCATCACCAATTTTACTCAAAACCGTGTTCTCTATCGGAGCCACCAATGCACCGTTTTTCATTCTATATACAGGGCGACTGCCCGTAATTACCACATCGCCCACAGAGATGCCTGCTTCTGACAAGACAACCCTCATGTCTGACATGGGTTCCAGATACTGTGTGGCATAGCCGACATAGCTGACCTTCAGAACCTTGTTCTGTACATCACCTATCATACTGAATTTACCATCCATATTGGTAGTTGTTCCAGTGATAAAGGTAGAGTCGTTTGCCTCTAACAATGAAATACTGGCAAAAGCAATTGGTTCGTTTCTGTCGTCAACAACTAATCCGCTGATATTCTGCGACTTAACAATAGTTGCCGCCAACACAAATGTAAATAAGACCCAATGTCTCATATTCTTTTTATTTTAAACTTATACTCTTTTTATAAGGCAACTATTTGCGCCAAAACCCAACCAAAAATTACTTGCTCCTCAAGCAAATCTGATTACTGTTGAGAGCGTTTTCGTAGTGCAAAGTTAGAAGTGGGAAAAGAAAAAACCAAACTTTTTGAGGATTTTTTATAAAACGCTGTTGCATATAGACATCGAACATAACCTAATGAAATACAGCATGTTGCAAAATTTGCAACAGGAGTATTGTGCCAATAATGCAGCAAATCTCACCATCTTGATAACGCTACAAAGTCTGCAACAGAGAAAAACGGATAGAAAGAGTTGTATTTCTATCTTTTTTTGTACCTTTGCACCCAAATCATTGAAACATGAGAAAAATCATATTTACGCTTTTGACTTTTGTCATGACTATTGTTGGGTGCAATGATGATGCCACATCCGAACAGCTGAAGCAGATTGACGCATTACTGACAGAGGGTAAGGTGGACTCCGTAGGGATTCTCCTTGATGGAATAGCAATGTCCGATTTACAATCAAGAAAAGATTCAGCCTACTATTATCTGCTAAAAACGGAAAACCTTTGTCGGAAATTAATTCCTGCCAAATCCGACAGTGCTATTAATTATAGTGTTGAGTACTACAAAGGAACTGCTGACCACGAAAAACTTGCACGAGCCTGTTATTATAAAGCTGTTACCATTTATGACTTTCGAAAACCTTCAGCATCCATCTTGTTGCTGAAACAGGCTGAAGAACAGGCTGATTATACAAGCAACTTGACACTTAAACACAAGATATATGAAAAACTATCATACTTCAATTCATACGCACACGAGTATAAGGTCGGGTTGCTGTACAGCCAAAAAGCTTTAGAGATAGCCAAGCAACTTAATGATAAGGAAAGAGAGGCAATCGCTCTGCTCTATATGGCCTCTGACTATTCTTTTTTAGGGAATAAGGACAGCCTCGCTGTTTGCATACAAGAATGTCTGCCCTTAGCAGCCTATCTCACAGAATATGAGAGTGCTTTCCTCTATACCAGAGTGGGAGAACTTTATGCCAAGAATGATCCAGAGATGGCTAAGAAATACTTACTGAAGGCTATAGAATCCCATCCACAGCCGTCAACTTACAAGACACTTTCTGGTATCTATCTTCAAGAAGACAGTATTGAGAAGGCTAAGAACTTGTGGATAAAAGCTCTGAAGAATACTAACAATGAAAAGACAAGTACCATCAGGACAGATATTCTTAAGGCCATGCGCCATCAGAGTATGGAGCAGGAGGACTATCGGCAAGCCAACATACTTGCCGACAGCATTATACAGCGACAACAGCGGTATTATGAGGCAAAGGAACAGGACAGGATAGCCGAGATTCAGGCGAAGTATGACAAGGAGGCAGCTGAACGCAGCATCAAGGAGAGGCTGATGGGCTGGAGTTTGGGGGTGCTCCTGATAGTTGCGGCCATCATCGGCTGGCTCGGATATAAGAGCTGGCGAGGCATGAAGGCGAAGAAGGACCTAGCCGAGACCAGACTACAGTTGGAGGCCTACACCCAAAAGGCGGCAGACCTGGAGAGCAGCCAGCAGGAAAACGCATCGGAGATTAAAAAGCTCAACAAGAAGATCGAAGACCTGCACTACCGCCAGTCGGGCATCCTGGCCAAGGGGCGCGAACTCTCTGAGGCCATCGAAGAGGGCGGCACCACCGTGCGCTGGTCGAAGGACGACTTCATCAACTACATAGAATACTACAAACTGAAGGACCTGCCCTTCGTCAACGAGATGGAGACGGGCTACAGCCGCCTTTCACCGAAGTATATCTTCTTCGCCGTCCTTGAGCATGAAGGAAAGACAGACGAAGACATCCAACGCATCATGGGCATCAGCGAGAGCACCCTGCGCTCCACCCGCTCACGCATCAGCAGCAAGAAGCTGTAAATTGCACAAAAAGTAAATACCTATTCATCTATTCATAATTACAATTATCCTATTGTTTTTCAGACGGTTAAAGTATGAATAGTAGTGTACATACATGATAGCACTATTCATAATTATTAGTTATTCAGGCATTATCTTTCGCTAAAAAACATATATCTTATTGGTATAAAGCATATTATCCTATCACGCTGACAATCGGAATAGTTTGTTTCTCTTTACGAAACAAATTGTTTCTCGGAGAGAGACAGATTGTTTCCATTGTTGAAACAATGCAGAAACAATATCTCAGTCGCGAGTTCCAATGCCTCAGGCACGTAGGAAAGTGCTTGTTTGTGAATAGTGCCCATGCATTTTTATGAACTATTCATATACTTAATCTACTTATAATGAACGGTTTATGGCGTTCTATGAATAGATGAATAGATATATTTGGAATAGAAAAATTGAATTGTAGAAAATTTGCAAACCTTTTCAGGACAAAAATTGAGAAGAACCGAGATATTTCTGAAATATATTTTGGATATTACCATACTTATTCGTACCTTTGCAGACGAATTATGATGGATGAAGATTTCGATATAAGAGAAGAGCGGTTCTCTCAAGGGTCTCAAGGTGAGAAGGACTTTGAGAATGCGCTGCGCCCCTTGAGTTTCCGCGATTTCAGCGGTCAGAAGAAGATCGTGGAGAACCTGGAGGTGTTTGTCGAGGCAGCCAAGTATCGTGGCGAGCCCCTCGACCACACCCTCCTGCACGGACCTCCAGGACTGGGTAAGACAACGCTCTCGAACATTATCGCCAACGAACTGGGCGTGGGGTTCAAGATTACCTCTGGCCCCGTACTCGACAAACCTGGCGACCTGGCTGGTATCCTGACCTCGCTGGAGAAAAACGATGTACTGTTCATCGACGAGATCCACCGTCTGTCGCCTGTTGTGGAGGAATACCTTTATTCCGCAATGGAAGACTACCGTATCGACATCATGATCGACAAAGGGCCTTCAGCACGTTCCATACAGATCGACCTCAATCCGTTCACGCTGGTGGGTGCCACCACCCGCAGTGGTCTGCTGACGGCACCGCTCCGTGCACGCTTCGGCATCAACATGCATCTGGAATATTACGAGCCAGAGACACTACAGAAGATTATCGAGCGCTCTGCCTCAATCCTCGGCGTACCCATCACTGAGGACGCAGCCCTCGAGATTGCAGGCCGTAGCCGCGGAACGCCCCGTATCGCCAATGCTCTGCTGCGCCGCGTGAGGGACTTCGCTCAGGTGAAAGGCAACGGCAAGATTGACACGAAGATTACGAAGATTGCCCTGACGGCACTGAACATCGACCAGTATGGACTTGACGAGATCGACAACAAGATCCTGCTCACCATCATCGACAAGTTCAGGGGTGGTCCTGTGGGTATCACCACTATCGCCACCGCCATCGGCGAGGATGCCGGCACCGTAGAAGAGGTCTATGAGCCATTCCTCATCATGGAGGGATTCATCAAGCGCACCCCTCGGGGCCGCATGGTGACCGAGTTGGCATATCGCCATTTCGGTCGCAATCCATACGGCGGCAATATCATGGAACCAAATTTGTTTGAGTAAAGATAAAAGCAACATGGAAAGGACAGGTGTATTCGTCGGAAGCTTCAATCCCTTTACCATCGGCCACGACTCCATCGTGAGCCGGGCACTGCCCCTATTCGACCGTCTCGTAATCGGTGTGGTAGGCGACAATGTGCATAAGCCAGACATGCCGTCTGCAGAAGAACGGATACAAGCAATCCGTGAGCTCTATGCCGATGACAGCCGCATCGAGGTAAAGCCCTATCACGGACTGGCAATGGACTTTGCAAAGGCAGAAGGAGCACAGTTCATCGTGAAAGGCGTGCGCAATGTGAGCGACTTTGAATATGAACAATGGCAGGCGGATTTCAACCGCCGGCTCGGTGGCATCGAGACCATCCTGCTCTATACTGAGCCGGAGCTATCGAGCATCTCCTCGAGTGCCTTACGCGAACTGGCGCATTTTGGCGTCGATGTAAGCAACTATATCCCCAAACCGAAAAAATAGTAAAACCATGATAACTTACAGCACTGAAGGCGTAAAATTCCCCAATATCAAGAAACGCGAGACTTCCAACTGGATCCATCAGGTGGCAGCGTCGTATGGTAAGAAAATCGGTGAGATAGGCTATATGTTCGTCAATGACGACAAGATCCTGGAAGTCAACAACGAATATCTGGGCCACGACTACTACACCGACATCATCACCTTCGACTACACTGAAGGCAATACGCTCCACGGCGATATTGTAATTTCACTCGACACTGTATTTACGAATGCAGACAAGTTTGGCCGTCCATACGACGAAGAACTGCATCGCGTTATCATCCACGGTATCCTGCATCTCTGCGGCATCAACGACAAAGGTCCTGGTGAGCGTGAGATTATGGAAGCCGCTGAGGATAAGGCACTCGCCATGAGATAGCTACTATGAAGAAACTCCTGACAGGTCTGGCTCTCACGATGCTTGTACTGCTGATAGCTACTGCAGGTGGCAGTTGCTACATGCTCTCTTATTCACTTGCCCCCGACACGGCAAGAACAGACACCGCCAAGTGCTTCCAGCGTCTGGCAGAACGCCACCCGGAGGTCATCTCATGGCTCGACAGCCTCAAAGCCAACCATGCCTTGCGCGATACTCTCGTCCTTATGCCCAGGGGCGAACGCCATCACGCCTACTTTATCCAACACGACAACAGCCGACGTATCGCCATCGTACTACACGGTTGGCGGAACTGCGCGATTGATTTCATGTACATCGGACGTATCTACGAGCAGATGGGGTATAACGTACTGATGCCCGACCTCCATGCCCACGGCCTCAGCGAAGGCGATGCCATTGGCATGGGGTGGCAGGAACGTCATGATATATTACACTGGATAAGCATCGCATCGGCCCGATTCGATGCGAACGACTTTGTGGTGCACGGTGTCTCCATGGGAGCCGCCACGACAATGAACGTCTCAGGCGAAAAGATGCCTGCATGCGTGAAAAACATCCGTTTCATCGAAGACTGTGGCTACACAAGCGTCTGGGATGAATTCTGCCACGAACTGGATGACGAGTTCTCATTGCCCCCATTCCCACTGATGTACACCACCTCGCTGCTCTGCCAACTTCGGTATGGCTGGACCTTCAGCGAGGCATCACCCCTTGAACAGGTGAAGCGCTGTCGATACCCGATGCTATTCATCCACGGCGACAACGATACATTCGTTCCTTCACGCATGGTGCACCCACTCTACGAAGCAAAACCCGGCACAAAGGCACTCTGGGTCACAAAAGGTTCAGAACATGCGAAATCCTACACCGACTATCCCGAAGAATACGCAAGGCGTATAAAGGAATTTACTTCCTCTTCCAAGTCTGAGTCTCATACATGATTTTTCGGAATAAAGCATAAGAATCGGCAGAAAAAGCCCTCAAATACAAAAAATTATCGTAATTTTGCAGCCAAACTATTTAGCAACTAGAGATATGACCAAGAACGTAAAATGGATGATTTCCGCCATCCTGCTCATATGCGGAACGATAGCAGCACAGGCTGCTCAGGACGAGAAGAATGGTACACCGTTTTTCACTTCCGACGAACTTCCGAACATCGCAAACTTCCTCCCTGCCCCACCAGAGTTTGAGTCGGCAGCATTCGTCTATGACCAGACACAGCACCTCTGGGGAAAGCTGCAACGCCTCAATGAAGAGCGCGCCCAGATGGCCATCAATGATGCCGCCTATGGCATGCAGACCATGATCGACATATACGGATCCTACTTTGGCCTTGATATCACCAAGGAGGACACCCCCGAGCTCTACAAACTGCTGCAGGATGTATGCTGCACGTGTGACAGCGTAACCATAAAAGCCAAGAAGCAACACATGCGCCTGCGCCCATACGTATATTATAAGGAGGGAACACTCTTGCCGGAAAAGGAAGAGAAACATGCCGGCGAGGGCTCATGGCCTTCAGGCCACACCGCACTGGGATGGACGGCAGCGCTACTGCTCACTGACATTAACCCGGCTGCTACGGATGACATTATGGCTCGCGCCTACGAGCACGGACAGAGTCGCGTCATCGCAGGCTATCACTGGCAGACTGACGTAGATGCTGCACGCCTCGCTGCCTCGCTGCTCTATATCAAGCTGCAGGGCAACGAGCGGTTTCAGGAGCAGATGGCCAAGGCCCGTCAGGAGTTCAAGGAGAAGACTGGCGGCAAGACAAGAATCAGCACACCTGTCAACACACAGTCGGCAACTGGCAATGCCCGCATCTACACCCTCAGCGGACAGTCTGCCACCAGTGAGACCCAGGGCATCGTCATCATGAACAACAAAAAGATCCTCAAACGCAGGTAATTGCTCCGTAACCATAATAATAAACACTTAGCAATGGTGGACGAGACGAGGAAGGGATTCATTCAACTCCATTTGAGTGTGCTCCTGGCAGGCTTCACAGGGCTTTTCGGACGACTGATAACACTCAACGAGGTGGACATCGTATGGTATCGCATGCTCTTCACGAGCTGCATCCTGCTGGTGTTCACCGGCCTTCCCCGTATCGGATGGCGAAAATTCCTGCAGCTCTGCGGATGCGGTGCCTTGTTAGGCCTCCACTGGATACTGTTCTATGGTTCAATCAAGGCCTCGAATGTCTCCATCGGCGTCATCTGTTTCTCGCTGATCGGATTCTTCACCGCAATCTTCGAACCAATACTCTATAAGCGACGACTCTCATGGGTCGAGCTGCTCTTCTCACTCATAACGGTAGCAGGCGTGTTCTGCATCTTCTCGTTCGATGCCCGCTACCGTTACGGCATATCCATCGGAGTCGTCTCATCCGCCGTCTGTGCCCTATATGCCATCTGCAACAAGAAAGCCAGCGTGGGGGTGCGTAGCCGGACAGTGCTGATGTATCAGATGTCGGGCGGCCTTATCATCGTATCAGCCCTCATCCCCGTCTATCTCTATTTCTTCCCCAGCCAACAGGACGTGATTGTCATTCCAGAGGGCCATAATCTGTGGTTCATGCTCTGTCACGCCCTTTTCTGCACCGTAGGCATGTATCTGCTACAGATCCAGGCCTTGAAACGGCTCTCGGCCTTCACCGTCAATCTGACATACAACCTGGAGCCCTGCTACACCATCATCCTGGCCTTCCTCATCTTCGGTGAAGGCCGCGAGATCAACTTCTCCTTCTATCTGGGTATCGCCCTTATCCTCGTGAGTGTACTGTTGCAGACGTGGAGGGTCTGGAGAAGCCGGCGGAAACACGTTACTTAGCAGAACTAAATACTCAAGAATGAAAAGATACGCCTTATTTTTCGACATTGACGGCACACTCGTCAGCTTCAAGACGCACGAGATACCGCCTTCCACCATCTTGGCTTTGACTCAGGCAAAGGCCAACGGCCACCGTGTCTATATCGCTACTGGCCGCCCACCTATTATTATCACTAACCTGGGAGCCATTGAGCACCTCATCGACGGATACATTACAACGAACGGGGCCTTTTGCTATGTAGGCAACAAGACCGTAGCCTGCCAGCCCATCCCCAAGAGTGACGTGCTGACCATCATAGACGACGCCAAGGAAAAAGGCTATAGCCTCATCGTTGTTGGCCAGCGCGACGTGGCTGTACTCGACCCGACAGGCGATGTGCACCGCATCTTCCAGCAGATGCTTGCGGTGAAGAACCTGGACAAAGCCTCGCCCCTGGAAAAAGTGCTTGAACAAGATATCATGCAGATGACACCCTTCTTCCCTGCCGACTACGAACAGCAACTGATGGCCCGTCTGCCACAATGCATCTCAGGCCGCTGGCACCCGGAGTTTACGGATATCACGGCCAACGGGGCCGACAAAGGAAAGGGGATAATCGCCATTGCCCGGCACGACGGACTGGATGTCAGCCAGACGATAGCCTTTGGCGACGGCGGCAACGACACGTCGATGATCCGTCAGGCAGGCATCGGCGTTGCAATGGGCAACGCTATTGAGGAACTGAAGCAAGAAGCCGACTACGTGACCACAACGGTCGATGAGGACGGCATCCTCAATGCCCTCCGTCATTTCGGCCTTATTTAATATCAGAGATACCCGATACGACAAAACGAGCACCCTTGACATATCCCTGATCAAGGGTTACGCTATAGCCCATTGAGTTGGCAAGACAGCGAGCCAGAGACAGACCGATACCAAGGCTATGCCCTTCGGGTGAGAGACGTACGAAGGGTTCGAAAATGCGCTTGGCATCCTCTGGAGGAATCGGCTGGCCTTCATTGCTGACGGAGATGGCATAGGTGCCATCAGCATCGGCATAGCAGCTCATCAGCACGGTGCCGCCTGTAGCATACTTGTCGGCATTATCGAGCAGACAATACAACAGTTCCTGCAACAGCGGGTTGATGCACACCATCACATCATCCGATACGCTGGTCTGGAATTCTGTGGCCAGTCTGCGGTTCTGGTCTATAGACGAAGGAGGCAGGTCATAGCCGTTCAGGTAGGAGCGTGCCACTTCATTCAGGCTTACCCTGTCCTGCTTAGGTATCGGGAAATCGTCGCCATAGAGACTGAACAGGATGAGCTGATGCGTAGAGGTGGACACGTGGTAGGCATCACGGCATACGCAAGCGCGCAGTTCCATATATTCTTCGTGCGGAATCTGTCCTTGTCCGTCGATGATCACCTCTGATGTACTAATCAGCGTGAGCAGCGGCGAGCGGAGTGCATCCATACAGACGTGCTTCTCCTCTTCTGTGATGCCGGTCGTTCCTCTGACGTAGGAGTCGAGTACAGGATCTATCAGCGCCTCGATGCTCCGGGCTGCGGTGATGATATCTCTGTAACGCTTGGGGCGCTCCTCCGGCTTCAGGAGGAAATTCGGATTGTTGAAGATACGTGCATAGCTCCTCAACAGGTTGGTGGGCGACTTCAGCTTTTCGTGTATCGTGGTGACAAAGGCGCGACGGACGGCCTGCCCGGCCTCGGTGTTGCGACGGGCCTCCTGAAGCAGCAGGAACTGCTCCCGTAGCCGAAGGTTCTTCTTATGGCGATAGACCAGCATGCCTACGAGCAGGGCGATGATAGTCAGCGCCATCAGTCCGACGATTATCAATTGGATGCGTCGGCTCTCTGCCTTTTCCTGCTCTGCCTGAAACTGATCGATGTCATGCGTCATATCTATCATTCGCTGCTCCAATGCATTGCGCTCGCCAAACTGCTTAAGGCTATCCCTCAGCTCCAAGGCATGGAAAGCCCGCTGCCAGTCACCCATCTGCTCATAGACATTGATACGCAGCTCTGTGGCCGTGAGCGGTACTTCGATGGAGTCACACCATGCGAGAGCAGCCTGATAGTCTTTCTGCATGAGGCCGCGACATACCATCACTTGTTCGAGGTTGGTGGCATTGAACTGTTCTGGCTGATTACGGCGGATGCTGTCATACATGTTAAAATAGCGGTCAAAAGCCTTGCGGTCACCCAGTTTGTTGGCAATGATACAGCGATAACCCAGCACACCGCTCTCGTACATCGGGTTCTTCAGCATCTGCTGGGGCAGGCTGTCGAGACACGCCATAGCCTCAGCGGGGCGGTTGAAACTAAGCGACTGCGCCAGCGAGAGGTATGCATTGAACACTGCCACGGGATTCTTCTCTGCATCGAGGTCCTGAAGGGCACGCCGGAAGTACTTCTCACCCAGCTCAACCTGGTTGCTGGCATTATAGAAAATGCCTAAACCCATATTCGACATATAGAGATATTGCTCCTGATGACGGGCCTTGATGTCATCAGTAAGTTGGTGGATTTCAACAAAAGCCCGATGGAAACGCTTATGATTCACCTCATATACCACGCAGTTCATCCACGTACGATAGTACTTGTCCCAATCCTTCTGCTCCTCCAGATAGTCCATGAAGGCCTTATGCGCCTTGTAGAAATCCGAGTCAATGCCGCTCATCTGTGCTTCCTGAAGGTGCTGAATGAGCTGCTGTTCTTTGTCTGTGGGCTTCTGCTGGGCACTAAGCGTCATGCTTACCACCAACAAGAGCAGGGAAATCATTATCTCTCTTAAATTCATATTGTGTTTGATTAATTCAGTCGTCACTCAAGTCATCATTAATGTGTGAAAGGAGTGATGCAAAATTACAAAAAAAGATGGAATCAGCAACAATTAAATTGGAAAGATCCCAGATTTTGTTGATTCTGAAACGATTTTTGTAAATTCCACAAGATAATCCTGGAAGAATACCCCCCCAATCTTAGGTTTCAGGCTTACCAACCTCGCGCATCCAGGTTGTTACTGGCATCCCCATAAGTTGCTTGAAGGCCGTTCCGAAAGTGCTGTAGCTCCTGAATCCACTCTCACGAGCCAGCTGCTGGGCAGTGAAAGACCGGTTGGTGGCGACAGCCTTGCGATAGAGACGGATGAAATGCTGGATGCGCAGGTTGTTGATATAGGCGTTGTAGGTTGTGTTATGGGCATTGAAATACTGGCTGAGGTAACTGCGGTTGGTCCCGATGGCCTTGCAGAGATCGTCAAGCCTGACATCGTGCCGCAGGTAGAGCTTTGCATCCACGCAATGCTGATCTAACAGCTGGCCGATGCTGGAGGCCGTCGTCGATAGCATCATCGATGGAATGGGCATTTCTGCCTCACCGGGCACCGTCTGGCAGCCAGTGTCGTCCTGCGGATCCAGCTTCTGGAGGGTCTCCACCCGCCAAAGCAAAAGGCCGATAAGCACTATATCGTTCACCTGCACGATGTACTCGAAAGCCTCGTTACTATAGCCGCTCATGTAAAAACTGAAAATCAGCAGGCAGACGAATGCCGCCATGATACTCTGCCATACCTCCTTACGCTCCAAGTCGGCATAGTTGTCACGCAGCCATCGGCCATATTGCTTGAGAGCATACACCATATTAATAATATACAAGATGGACAGCAACAGGAAATAGCTTTGTAAAACCAGCACGAAGACATCGCTGGGGCGGGAATAGAACACTGCCAAGATGACCATGACGGGAGCCATCGCCACCGCAATGAGCCAAAGCGGCCGACGACGGTCTTGCAGCATAGCGAGCAGTATGGCACAGATCATGGGCATCACTGTCAGGCAGTCAAGCCCACTAGCCACGACAAGACTCTGCCATAGACCGCCAATCGGGTGGTAGACAGTTAACACCAACCACCACACATGACTCAGCGCCACAAAGGCAAAGAACACAGCCACGAGCCGGCGCAGGCGCAAAGGCGGCGTTACCTCTGGCGCGAAAGCATTGCCACGACGGAACAGCAGATATACAGAGGCGATAACGGCCAGTGCTGTCACTGCGCCGTAGAACAGCACAAAGTGTGTATCCTTGTATAGTTGCAGGTCTCCGTACATAATGGTTGACTACTATCGCCTTTTACTGTTAAACTACTGCAAAAGTACGCAAAAACTTTCACATCGCCAAATAGTATAACAATATTTTCCTATCTTTGCACAATCAATCGGGAAATGACAATGAAACAGACAGAACGTATCAAGGAGATGGAACAGAGGATGGAGCGTGCTTCCGCTGCCCTGAAGGCACTGACGGCTGCCCTCGATCATTTTGAGGGCGAACCGGAGAACTTCGCCATACTCGGCGACTACTACGGCAGCAAGGAATGGAAACAAGACTTTGAGGCTGACAGGGACGGACGCTTGGAAGAAGGTATGAAACGCGGTGTCCTGTCGGAAGACGGGCTCTGGAACTTGCTGGAAGACTACCGTGAACTGAAGGAACGCCTGAGAACAGCTGACCTTGACGAGAGACCACACAAATAACGCAAGAACCATGACGACAGCAAGGGAGATTACGGCATATATGGAGTCGCAGCGCAACGAAGGGCAGCGGCAGGTACTGATGCGCTTCTTCAAGACAGGACCTGGCGAGTATGGCGAAGGTGACGAGTTCCTGGGACTGAAGGTGCCTCAGACGCGCGAGGTGGTCAAGGCTGCCAAGGACATACCGCTCAGCGAAATACCGGCACTGCTGACGTCGAAGTGGCATGAGGTAAGACTCTGCGGACTGCTCTTGATGGTAGCGCAGTTTGAAAAACAAGCTACGAGACGATTGGAAAATGACGCCGAAGCCATCCGAAAACGCGATGAAATCGTGGAAATGTATCTGAAATATGCCGAACAGGCAAACAACTGGGACCTGGTAGATCTCTCGGCTCCGAAAATCCTTGGCCACTGGCTGCTGTTACCCTCCCGCCTGGGAGATAAGATAGCAATACTCGACTCCCTGGCCTCAAGTTCCTGTCTGTGGCGCCAGCGCATAAGCATTGTATGCACCTGGAAGACATCTCAGCAGGGCGACCCTTCCTGGTGCCTCCGTTATGCCGAGAAACACCTGCACCATCCTCACGACCTGATGCACAAGGCCACAGGCTGGATGCTACGCGAGATGGGCAAGCGGTGCGGCATGGATCTGCTCCGTGACTTCCTTCGCCAACACGCCCATGAGATGCCGCGCACGATGCTCCGCTACGCCATCGAGAAAATGCCGGAAACGGAACGCAAAGAATGGATCATGCATTAACAGATTACTTCAGGCTGCCATAGATGGCGGTTCATGTCAACGTGACCATTGGGCTTGAAGGTGACGCCTTCCTGCTCCAGCAAAGAGCGCTGACTGCTCCATCCGGGTGCCGTGCGCCCCTCCTTATTGACCACACGGTGGCAAGGCAGCTGTTCGGCTCCTGGGGTATAGCGGAGTGTGCGCCCCACCATCCGCGAATGACTCGGCCAGCCAGCCCATGCAGCAATCATGCCGTAAGTGGTAACCTGCCCGCTGGGTATCTGACTCACGATATTCAGCACGTCCTCGCCAAACCGCCGTGCCTGCTCCGGAGACATCTTATCTGGATAGTCCTTCATCATTCTGACGCATCAGACACCGTCAGCGCGACAGGATCTGCTCGGCATGCTCCTTGGTCTTGATCTGCTTGCCTGCCAGGATCTGCTCGATCACACCCTCCTCGTTGATGATAAAGGTGGTGCGGATGGTGCCCATCACCTTCTTGCCGTACATCGACTTTTCGCCCCAGGCACCCATCGCCTCCAGCAGCGTGTGGTCGATGTCGGCGATCAACGGGAAGGGCAGCTCGTGCTTCTCCTTGAATTTCTGATGTGAGGCCGCAGAGTCCTTGCTCACGCCCACCACCTCGTAGCCGGCTGCCTGCAGCTCGCTATAGTGGTCACGGAGGCTGCAGGCTTCGGATGTGCAGCCGCTGGTATTGTCCTTCGGATAGAAATACAGCACCAACTTACGTCCTCTGAAATCACTCAGACGGATCTCCCGTCCGTTCTCGTCTTTGCCCAGTACCTCGGGCGCTTTGTCTCCAATATTCATTCGCATATCCTTTTAGACTGCAAATATAGCAAATTATTCTGAGAACAGAGCGCTTTTTTATAATTATTTGGAGAAATCCAGAAGCCAGACAAACTCACAACCTCGGCAAACAGTCCCTTACTGGGAACGTCATAGTCCCACAGTGGGAATAGATTTTGATTGTTAGCGGGTCAAATGTCCCCATGACCCCACCACATGACCCACATGACCCAATTGTCATTGCCTTTCAATAACGCTATCCAAAACCTCAAGTATAGCAAATGGATCAGCTTTCATGCTCTTCTTATCAAATTCTTTAATATATTTTTCCATCTCTGGATAACTACCGAACTCTTCTAACATTGTTTTTCGACGCCTTTCAGATAATTTTTTCTCGATATTAAAATATGCTTTTGCATAAGACATATTTTTAGTCTTATACAAACACTTATAGCCAAACATACGATGATTGATAATATAGCCTGTAACATTTTTCCCCTGATAAGCAATCTTGAGCAT
>ODAJ014763281.1_pt1 | contig 27629 bp, 19 predicted proteins | sample 1539241 | NCBI WGS metagenome assembly ODAJ01 (sample SAMN02144231, study PRJEB22623) | gut metagenome | biome: sheep rumen | host: Ovis aries | place: New Zealand
GCTCCTTAGCCGCCGTCTGTCGTTCTGATGTAGGTGGTTCGTAATTCCATTTGAAATGCATTAATATATTTATTTTTTATTCTTTCGCTTTAGTGGCTATAGGGTTCGATTAACCCAATATAGCGCCCAAAGTTACGAATAAAAAATGAAATAAGGACATAATCTGCTTATTTTTTAACAGATTATGCCCTTTTTCACTTAATTTATGATATTTCCTTAGATGCCGAGCTTCTTGCGGATTTCGGCAGGGATGGCATTTTTGTTGATGAGGAAGTCCATCGTGTTGGCGGCGATGAAGGTCTTGGTCATGTACCAGGTGCCCTTGTATTCACCTGTCTCGCCCCAGGAGTTCTTCACCATGTAGTATTCCTTACCATTCTGGTCCTTGGCGATGCCGTAGATGTGCATGCCGTGATCGTCGGTCAGCTCCCAGTTGTCGAAACGCTCCTGGCGCAGCTCCTGTGTGGGAACGATCTCCGGTACGGTGCAGCCAAGCGAGTCGATGATGTCGCGCTTCTTCGTTGCGGTCATCTTCAGCCACTTGGCCATGTCGCTGCCCTGCAGGCTTTGCTGTGTCTTCTTGCTGTCAACGGCATAGGCCAGTCCCTGACGGGTGAAACCGTCTTCCGACACGTCACCGCCCCAGGCTACGGTATAGCCTTCGTTCACGGCATTGTCGATGATCTGCATCATCTCGTCCATTGGCACGTTGTAACTCAGCGGGAAGCGCCAGTTGTCCTGTACCTCTACGGCAAAAGCTGTGTAGAAGGGATGGTGGGTATAGCTGGTGATCGACACGTAGTCGTCGAGGTTGATGCCCAGTGAGGCCATGAAGCTCTTCGGGGTGTATTCTTTGCCCTCGTAGGTGAATTTCTCAGGGCACTTGCCGAGGTAGGCATCCAGAATACCCTGCATTCCGACTTTCCAGGCGTTGCTGATCTTCTTGGCGTCGCTCTTGGCGATGGCTGCCACGTATGGCTCCAGCACACCGAAGAACTCATTGAAGTTGTTCAGGGAGTCGCCGTAGAGCGACCCAGGGAAAGGCATGGTTCCCTCAGGTACGATACCGTGGTTCTTCATTGTGGCGAGCACGTCCTCGGCGCTGCCGCCCTGAGCGAACTGGCAGTCGCCATGATAGCGAACCACTTGGATGGCACGCTCCATGTAGGTCTTGTTGGCCACGAACGACTCACAGAGGTCGTAGGTCTTGCCTGTAGCTTTCAGGATCTCGGCCTCGAAGAACGAGAGGGTAGAGTAGTCCCAGCAGGTACCGGAGCGATTCTGGTCCTTCATAGAGGTGACGGGGTTCTCCTTGATGGTGGTGAATACTGGTTTGTTAGCGTCTTTGGCAGAGGTTTTTTTCTTGGCTGCCGAAGCACTGAGGGCCATCATGACCGCCAATGCGAGTGTAAGTGATTTCTTCATTATAAATGTATTGGTGTTAGTTTAAGTTGCTTGACATAAATGTCTCGAGGTCAGCGGGATGGTAGGGAATGCGCTTGGAGCCGAGGAAACGGCAGCCGTCGCTGGTGATGAGGATGTCATCCTCGATGCGCACGCCGCCGAAGTCCTTGTAGGTCTCCAGCAGATCGAAGTTGATGAACTCCTTGCAGTGCCCGCTTTGTTTCCAGTCGTCGATGAGGGCAGGGATAAAGTAGATGCCAGGCTCGTCGGTGACGACAAAGCCCTCCTGGAGTCTGCGCCCCATGCGCAGGCAATTGGTGCCAAACTGCTCCAGGTTCGGACGTGTCTCCTCGTCGAAGCCCACGTAAATCTGTCCGAGTCCTTCCATATCGTGTACGTCCATACCCATCATGTGGCCCAGTCCGTGAGGCAGGAACATTGCATGGGCACCAGCGGCTACAGCCTCGTCGGTATCACCTTTCATCAGCCCAAGTTCCTTCAGACGCTCAGTCATCAGACGGCATACGGCAAAGTGGACATCGGCATATTTCACACCAGGCTTGGCCACCTCGAGCACGTAGTCGTGACACGCCTCCACGATGGAATAGATTTCTTTCTGGCGCTGGGTGAACTTGCCGTTTACAGGCATCGTACGCGTATTGTCGGAACAGTAGTCGTCGAGTTCGCAGCCGGCATCGCAGAGGGCCAGACGGCCAGCCTCCAGACAGTTGTCTGATGGTGATCCGTGCATGATCTCACCGTGCTGGGTGAAAATCGTAGCGAAGCTGACACCCTGTGCCAATGAACGGGCGATACCATCTACTTGTCCACCGACGAAGCGCTCCGTAACACCGGGCTTGATCAGAACCTGCGCCGTCGTATGCATCACATAGCCCACGTCGCAGGCTCTCTCTATGGCTTCTATCTCCTGTGGCTCCTTTGTGGATCGCATCTTCACGACGGCCTTGATCAGCCGGAGCGAGGCACGCTCCTTCTGCTGTGAGGGATGGATGCCCAACAGGTCCATGATCTGGATTTTCGTATCGTGGCGGTAAGGGGGCAGGAAGTGTACGGGCTGCTGTTGGGCGATAGCCTTGTCGCAGATGGTTTTCAATTCCTTCATTGGGGCTGTTTTCGTGACACCCACCTCAGCGGCAAGGTCTGCTACTGACGGCGTGAATCCCATCCAGACGATATCCTCCACGTCGATATCATCGCCATAAAGGGTTTCCGTATCATTATCGATGTCAATCACACCTGCCAGTCCGTCGCGGTGCTGACCGAAATAGTAGAGGAACGATGAGTCCTGGCGCATCGGACTGTAGGCGTTTGCCGGATAGTTGGCTGGTGCCTCATTGTTTCCGAAGAGTATGACAAGGCCATTTCCTACGAGTTTCTTAAGCTCTGCACGGCGCTTTACATAAGTTTCTTTGCTAAACATTTGTCAAGTATTTCGTTGTTATTTGTCTATTTGTCGGCAAAGTTACAACTTATTTATTAAAAAGCATTACCTTTGCAGCGAAATTTTACAATATTTATGCAGATAGGCAGAAAAACAGGTTTGGTACTTGAAGGTGGTGGCATGCGCGGTGTGTTCACCTCAGGCGTGTTGGATGCCTTTATGAAGCACGACCTCTACTTCCCTTACGTCGTAGCAGTCTCAGCAGGAGCCTTGAACGGTCTGTCGTATATGAGCCGCCAGCCTCGCCGAGCCCGCTATTCGAATATTGATATGCTGCGTAAATATGACTATATCTCGCTGAAGTCGTTGCTTACGCAGGGCAGTATCTTCGATCCGAATATCCTATACGAGCGTTTTCCCAACGAGATAGTTCCCTTCGACTACGAGGCCTATCGCGAGAACCCGGCTACGTTCGAGATGGTAACGACCAACTGTATCACGGGCCGTGCAGCATATCTCTCTGAGAAGAATGACGCACGTCGCATGACGGCCATCGCGAAGGCTACCAGTTCATTACCCTATGTGGCACAGATAACCTATGTGGATGGAGTTCCGATGCTGGATGGAGGTATTGTGGATTCCATTCCCGTGGTGCGTGCCATTGATAAGGGCTATTCGCCTAACGTGGTGATACTCACGAGGAATCGTGGTTTTCGTTCAAGTGAACCTGATATCAAGATTCCCAAGTTCTTCTATGGTGAGTATCCTCGTCTGCGTGTGGCTCTGAGCCACAGGGTGGAGGAGTATAACAAGCAGTTGGAACTCATCGAGCGCATGGAGGATTGGGGTGAAGTGATCTGCATCCGGCCTGAGCGACCGATGGAGGTAGATCGTCTCTGTCGTGATGTCGAGAAACTCGAGCGGCTTTACGAAGAGGGTTTCCAACTGGGAGAACAGTTTATTTCTTCTTGGTTCACGAATTCCTATTGACAATTCCAAAAATTTTGGGGACTTTCTTACGCATTTCGGATATTTTTAGTACCTTTGCGCCAAATTTGGAATTTAAGACTTAAAGAAAACAATGGGAAAAGTAATTCTGACCGGTGACCGCCCCACCGGGAAACTTCATTTAGGGCACTATGTAGGCTCACTTCGTCGTCGTGTCCAGTTGCAGAATGCGGGCGACTACGACCGTATGTTCGTTTTCATGGCCGATGTGCAGGCCCTCACGGATAATGCTGACAATCCAGAGAAAATCCGCCAGAATATCATCGAGGTGGCACTCGACTACCTCGCAGCAGGTCTCGATCCTCAGAAGTGCACACTCTTCATCCAGAGCCAGATACCAGAGCTGGCCGAACTCACCACCTATCTGATGAACCTCGTCAGCGTCAGCCGTGTTCAGCGCAACCCGACGGTCAAGACAGAGGTGAAGATGCGTGGTTTCGAGGGTGAGAGCATTCCGCTCGGCTTCTTCTGCTATCCTGTGTCGCAGGCTGCCGACATCACGCTGTTCAAGGCTACGACTGTCCCTGCAGGTGAAGATCAGGAGCCGATGCTGGAGGTGACGCGCGAACTGGCACGTCGTTTCAACCAGGTCTATGCACCCGTACTTGTCGAGCCGAATATCCTGTTGCCAGAGAACCTGACGGCCCGTCGTCTGCCCGGCACTGACGGTAAGGAGAAGATGTCGAAGTCACTCGGCAACTGTATCTATCTCTCCGACTCTGCCGACGATGTATGGCAGAAGGTGCGCTCGATGTACACTGATCCTGAGCATGTGAATCTGAATGATCCCGGTCATGTGGAGGGCAATGCTGTGTTTACATATCTTGACGCCTTCTCGTGTGATGAGGACTTTGCCGAGTTCTGGCCCGACTATCAGAATCTCGACGAACTGAAGGATCACTACCGTCGCGGTGGTCTGGGTGACATGAAGTGCAAGAAGTTCCTCAACCAGGTGCTCAACAAGTTCCTTGAGCCTATGCGCGAGCGTCGTGCTGAGTTCGAGAAAGACATTCCCGAGATCTATAATATATTAAAGAAAGGTACTGAGCAGGCGCGTGAGGTCGGTGCTCAGACGATGGATGAAGTCCGTAAGGCGATGCGCATCGACTATTTCAACGATGCAGAACTCATCCGTCAGCAGGCAGAACGTTTTGCAAATAAGTGATATGAAGAGACTCCTATTTTCGTTTGCACTATTATTTTCCAGTTTTGGTGCAGTCTGTGCGCAAGACGGCACAAAGATAGAGGCAGAGGATGCTGCCTATGAGAATTGCGAACTTGTGGAGGGAACTCAGTATTCAGGAGGTAAGGCCCTTGCCATGAAAGAGAGCAATGGCAAGATCACCTTCAAATACAATGCATCAGAGGGTGGTAAATTTACGGTCTATGTAGGCTATGACTGCCCTAAGGGTTGGGGAGCCAAAGTTTTTGATGTCTCTGTTAATGGCAATAAGAGTTCCATTCAGACAAAAGCTGACATTGCGGAAGAAGCAGAAGTCGGCACCTTTATCATGAATGCAGGTGAGAATAAGATTGAGATTACCCCTAGTTGGACTTGGTATCTGATCGACTATATCCGTGTTGCCAGCGGTAGTTCGAGCTCGGTTGAGTTCAATATTGCTGCAGCTCCTGTCGATGCTAAGGCTACTGAGGCAGCCAAGAAAGTATATACCTTCCTCTACGACAACTTCGGCAAGAAGACCATCTCGGGCATCATGACGGGTGATATGACCAATGCCAATGGCGACATAACCCAGCAGATTGATGTGCAGACGGTCTATCAGAGATCCGGCAAATACCCCGCTCTGGTAGGTTTCGACTTCATGAATGCCACAGGTCTCAATGCCGATAATGACAAATGGAGTAAGGAATATACGGAAGCCTGTGTGACGTTGGCGATGGATACCTATCGCCGCGGTGGTATCCCCGCCTTCACCTGGCACTGGCGCGATCCGAGTCGGGCTACCAATGATTTCTATGCCAACGATCAGGCCAGCAAGCCTTGTACTATTAAGATCTCTCAGGCGATGAATGCCGACGGCTCGTGGAACCCCTCGTCGGAGCTATATAAGAATATGGTAAAGGATATTCATACCGTCGCCGACTATTTCCTCCAGTTGCAGGAAGCAGGCGTCGCCTGTATCTTCCGTCCGCTTCATGAGGCCAGTGGAGGCTGGTTCTGGTGGGGCACTGATGGTGGTGAGAACTGTGCCAAGCTCCATCAACTGATCTTCGACGAGATGGTCAACACAAAGGGGGTACACAACATTATCTGGGTTTGGAATCCCAACTCCGTCAAGGATGCTGACTGGAATCCTGGTGCTGCCATCTTCGATGTCATCTCTATTGACATCTATAATGAGGCAGGCGACTACTCCAGCAACTATGCTGCCTTCGACAAACTGAAGGCGATGAGCGAAGGCAAGAAGATAATTGCCCTCTCAGAGAACGGCCCGATCCCCGACATTGAAAAGGAGATAGCGGAAGAGGCCGTCTGGTCGTGGTGGATGCCTTGGTATCAGTCGTGGGCAGACAAGGAAGAGAATATGTTCATCGACAAGACCAGTGTAGAGGAGTGGAAGAAATGTATGAGCGATGAACGCGTGATTACCCTCGAAGATCTTGCAAAAGGCTGGGGCACCTATATTGATACAGCCATCAAGTCGCAGAAGATGACAGAGGCCGCCAGTCAGGCTATCTACGACCTGCAGGGACGCCGTCTTGAAGCACCTGCCAAGGGGATATACATTCAGGCAGGAAAGAAGTTTGTAACGGAATAGGAGCCTTTGCCACGCAAACGTAGCCGGGAATGAGACTGAAGACTATCATACTATGTGCATTCCTCTGTGCCGTGCTGCTGGCGATGGGACAAGAGGTAGAACAGCCCCGCAAGAAAGTGGGACTTGTGTTAGGAGGCGGTGGCGCAAAGGGTGTGGCCCATATTGGTGTGCTGAAAGTGCTTGAGCGGGCTGGGCTGCCTGTGGATATCGTTGTAGGCACAAGTATGGGCAGTATCATTGGCGGTACATACGCCAGCGGCCACAGTGTGGAGGAGATGGATTCTATCGTGAGACAGCAGAACTGGCAGTTTGTGCTGTCCGACCGTGAGAATCGGCGCTACCAGAGCCTGCTCGAACGGCAGAAACAGGACACCTATGTCTATTCGCGCGGTCTGTCCTTCGGCAAGAGATCCCGCAGAGATGGTGGCGGCTTTATCGCAGGCAAGAACATCGCTACACTCTTCGACCAGCTGACGGCGCCTTATCTTGATTCCATTGATTTTAATAAGTTGCCGATTCCGTTTGCCTGTGTGGCAACGGATGTGGTGGATAATACGGAGTATGTGTTCCACAGTGGCGTGCTGTCGCAGGCCATGCGTGCCAGTATGGCCATCCCAGGGGTCTTTGCACCTGTCAGGATGGGGGAGAAAGTGCTCGTAGATGGTGGCATGCAAAACAATTTCCCGGCTGACATCGCCAAGAAGATGGGGGCTGATTTCCTGATTGGTGTCGATGTGTCGGACACCATCAAGAAAGCCGATGACCTGACCTCCTCTACAAGCATCATCTCACAGATCCTCGACTGGAACTGCAAGAACAAGTATGAGGAGAACAAGGCACTGACCGACATCGTGGTGTGCGTGAATGTCGTACCCTATTCGGCTGCCAGTTTCTCGGCTGCCGCTATCGACACGCTGATACGGCGAGGCGAGGAGGCGGCGATGGCCCATTGGGATGAGATCATCGCTCTGCGCGACAGATTAGGAGTGGGCACCGGGAAACAGTCTTGGCGGCACAAGGCAAACTGGTCGTTGTTCGAACCGAGACGCTACTGCATTACTAAGGTGAGGTTTGAGAACTTGACTGAGAGCGACCAGGCGTATCTCCTGCGGAAGTTCGACCTGAACAGCGGCGACAGCATCGATGCCGAGAAGGCCGACATCATAGCTGCCTCTATCCGCCAAGACCTCAACTATCAGTCGGCCAAGACCCGCGTGCTGCCTATTCTGGGCACACAAGAGGCAAGTGTCACCTTTACGGCAGGTCCGCGCCGCGACAGTCAGCTGAACGTTGGCGTGCGCTTCGACAGCGAGGAGATGGTGGCCTTGCAGGCCAATGCCGAGTTGCCTGTGCGCACGAAGATGCCTATGGAGTTCGACCTGACGGTGAGGCTGGGCAAGCGCCTCATGGCCCGTCTTGACTGGGTGCTTCGTCCGATGAACTTCCTGAAGCCCACCGTCTCCTATGCCTTCCACAACAACGATATCGCCTTCTATGAGTATGGCAAGCAGGCTTACAGTATCACCTATAACCTGCACAGGCTGGAGCTGTCGCTCTTCAACTTCAACGTGAGAAACTTCAACGTGAGCCTTGGAGCCAACTACGACTATATCGACTATCATGACATACTTGTGGATTCGCAGCATCGTCTGGACAACGAAGGCTATACCAAAGACCAGGGGCTGCTGAGCTACGAGGCAAAGGTGTGGTACAGCAGTGAGAATAATTGGTACTTTCCCACGCGAGGCGCCCTCTTTCGGGCCCGTTTTGCCTACTATACCGACAATTTCGTGCAGTATAAGAACGGCATAGGTATCCGCTCGCTCAGCATGCTGTGGCGGAAGTCGTTCCCGCTCTCGCCGCAGTTCTCTGTGCAGCCGATGCTCTACGGACGTTTCCTGCTGGGCGGAGAGAAGGCCCCCTTGTTGCTCGGTAACATGATGGGCGGCGAGTGGTATGGGCACTATCTTGACGAACAGATGCCCTTTGCCGGTGTGAACAACCTGGAAATGGCCTACGACAAATTGGCTGCCTTCCAGCTACAGACACAGTATAATTTGACGGCCAACAACCTGATATTGTTACGTGTAGTAGCCGGACAGGATGCCGACAAGGCAAAGGATATGCTGAAGCACAAAACGATGCTGGGCGCACAACTGAGCTATTACTATAACTCAATCTTCGGCCCCCTTGGAGGCAGTGTTGGCTATAGCAATCTCACCAAACGGTTCTATTATTACATCAATCTGGGATTCGTGTTTTAGTCAGTCCTCCTTCAGCAGGTCTGGACGGAGACGGCGCGTGCGCTCCAGGGCCTGATCGAGTTCCCACTGACGGATTTTGGCCTCGTTGCCTGAAAGCAGGATCTCTGGCACCTTCCAACCCTTGTAGTCGGCTGGACGGGTATAGATGGGGGCTGCGAGGATGTCATCCTGGAAACAGTCGGAGAGGGCACTCTGCTCGTCGCCGATGACGCCAGGTACGACGCGCACGACGGCATCTGCAATCATCGCCGCCACGAGTTCGCCGCCTGTCAGCACAAAGTCGCCGATACTGATCTCGCGCGTGATGAGATGGTCGCGGATACGCTGGTCGATGCCTTTGTAGTGGCCTGCAAGGATGATGAGGTTGCCTTTCAGGGAGAGTTCGTTGGCGATATGCTGGTCGAAGCGCTCACCGTCGGGTGATGTGAAGATCACTTCGTCGTAGTCGCGCTCTGCCTTGAGAGCCGAGATGCAGCGGTCGATGGGTTCACACTGCATCACCATGCCTGCAGAGCCACCGTATGGGTAGTCATCCACACGGCGCCACTTGTCGAGCGTATAGTCGCGCAGGTTGTGCAGGCGGATCTCCGCCAGCCCTTTTTTCTCGGCACGTGCCAGGATCGACTCGTGGACAAAGCCCTCCAGCATCTCAGGCAGTACGGTGATAATATCTATTCTCATTTGTAGAATGCTTTTATTTTCTCAATATATCTGACTCCCATCTCACGTCCGATCTGATAGATGCGGTTCATCTCCTCGGGGTCGTGGGAGATATGGCCAATGGGCAGTTTGGTGTCAGGCCGTATCACGAGACAGCGACCTTCACGTTCGGCCTGGCGCACGTATTCGAGCTCGCTGTTGTACATCAGGTAGCGGCGATCCATTGCCTTTACCATCTCCGGATAGCGTCGCAGGCCGATGCGCATCAGGGGCATCAGCTTGGTGCGTTGCTTCACGTAGCCTTCTGGCTGGGTGAGGATCACCACGTTTCGGTCGTAGCCGATGCTTTCGAAATATGCCAACGGAATCGAGTCGGCCACTCCGCCGTCGAGCAGCTTGTAGCCTCCCACCTCCACCACCTTCGATACCAACGGCATCGAGGCTGAGGCCCGTAGCCACTCCAGTTCTTCATAATCTACACGGTCCATCCTGTGATAGACGGCCTTGCCTGTCAGCACGTCGGTGCAGACGACGATAAACGCCATCGGGTTGGCGTCGAACGTCTTGACGTCGAAGATGTCATACTGTTTAGGTACGATGTGGTAGCCGAACTGGGCGTTGAAATAGTCGCCTGTCGTCAGGAGCGATTTCAGCCCACTATAGCGTGCGTCCTTCGCAAAACGTGTGTTGTATCGGATGGCCCTGCCTGGCTGTCTTGACTTATAGTTACAGCCAAAGGCCGCTCCGGCAGATACGCCGATGAGTCCGTCAGGCTCCACACCGGCCTCCATCATCACGTCGGTGATGCCTGCCGTGAAGAGTCCGCGCATAGCGCCGCCTTCGAGTACAAGTCCTTTCTTCATCGCTGCAAAGGTACAACTTTTCTGGCGAAAATGGGGCGTTTAACATTAATTTATGTCAGAATGTCCTTGAAATTCGCAAAATCTGCTTACTTTTGCACCTTGATGGATAGAAAGACGTTTGTATTGATAGTAGTGATGCTGTTCTTTGTGACCGTTTCCTGGGCACAGGTGCATAGCGACGCGAAGTGTATCTCAATCATGGGGGCGCCTCTTGAAGGTCCGGATTCTGTATTCATACCGGCACTTGAGGAGGTGGGTTTTGTCGAGACGCATCCGGAAGACCCTGAGGCGGATACCTATTATTTCGCAGGTGACTTCTACGGCATCAAGTCGTCGCTGATGGTGAATATCGACGAGAAGACCAAGTTGCTCTCCTCTGTTATCGTGGATTGCGGACCGTATCGCACGCGCGAGTTGTACGATCGTAACCAGAAATACCTGATCGGACGGCTGCAGCGGGAGTGGGGTAACTTCAGTGCCAAGGGCGACGGGTCGCTCTACCTGCTCAACGACTACGGCTATATCCAGCAGTCGCAGATTCTCCATGAGAACGGTGCAAATGCCATCCGCTACTTCTATCTGAACTCAATGCCTTACTATAAGGATGCCGCCAATTTCGGACTGAAGGGACAGGTGCAGGAGGTGATTACGCAGAACCCGGTGATGGAGAGCGACATCATGCACTTCGGCGAGACGGGACAACAGTCGCAGGATGAACTTGTGGACCGCCAGTACAATGCCCAGGGCTATCTCGTGAAGGCAGCGATGATCGAACAGGATGGCGGGAAAAGCCTTCTTACTTATGAATACGACTCAGACAACTGTCTGGTAAAGCGCACCTTGATTAATCCTACGACGGGCATCCGCTCTGTCAGTGAGTATCACTATAACACGAGTTTTGAGATCGTCCAGCAGAGCCAGAAAGCCTTCAACAATAAGAATGAGTGCGTGCTCTCAATCTTGATGAAAAACGATATGACAGACCGCGACGACAATGGCAATTGGACCAAGAACAAGGCGCAGCTGACTTACTGGGAGAAGGGGCAGCGCTCACAGATTATCCAGGTAGAACAGACCCGTGTCATCAGCTATTGGGACGAGTAGGCCATTGCTGCTACTCGCCCAGTAGGGCCAGGAATTCGTCTTCCGACATGATTCTGATACCCAGCTTCTCCGCTTTCTGCAGCTTCGAGGGCCCCATGTTGTCGCCCGCGAGGATGAAGGAGGTCTTGCCGGAGATGCTGCCCACGTTCTTGCCTCCGTTCTGCTCGATAATGGCCTTGTACTCATCGCGGCTGTGATGGGTGAATACGCCGCTGATCACGATACTCTGGCCTGCAAGTTTGTCACTGGTCGCAGCCGTCTGTTCCTCAGATAGCTGCATCTGTAGGCCGTAGTCGCGCAGACGTTCCACGATCTTCAGGTTTTCCTCATTATGGAAATAGGTGATAATGCTCTTGGCCATCACCTCGCCGATACCCTCTATCTCCTGCAGTTCCTCAAGGCCGGCGTTCATCAGGGCGTCGATGTTCTTGAAGTGGCGTGCCAGCAGACGGGCAGAGGTCTCGCCCACAAAACGGATGCCGAGGGCAAATACGACACGCTCGAAGGGCACTTCCTTGGAGGCAGCGATGCCGTTGACGATCTTCTGGGCCGACTTCGTGCGCGACCCGTCGCCGTTGATCTGCTGCACCTCGATGTCGTAAAGGTCGGCCACGTTGTGGATGAGTCCTTGGCGCCAGTAGTCGTCGATGGTCTCCGGCCCCAGCGAGTCGATGTTCATTGCCTTGCGGGCTATGAAGTGCTCAATACGTCCCTTGATCTGTGGCGGGCATCCCGTATCGTTGGGACAGTACCAGGCGGCTTCGCCCTCATAGCGCACGAGTGGCGTGCCGCACTCCGGACAGCGCCTGATAAACTCCACAGGCTGTGCGATGATAGGCCGCTGGTCGATATCCACGCCAACAATCTTGGGGATGATCTCGCCGCCTTTCTCCACATAGACATAGTCGCCGATGTGCAGGTCGAACGAGCGGATGAAGTCCTCGTTGTTCAGCGTGGCACGCTTCACGGTGGTGCCAGCCAGCTGCACGGGTTCCATATTGGCCACGGGGGTGACGGCACCCGTGCGCCCCACCTGGTAGGTCACTTCGTTGAGACGGGTGCAGACGCGCTCCGCCTTGAACTTATAGGCAATGGCCCAGCGCGGACTCTTGGCCGTGAAGCCGAGGGCGCGCTGCTGGCGCAGGGAGTTCACTTTCAGTACGATGCCGTCGGTGGCTACGGGCAACTGCTTGCGTGCTGTGTCCCAGTAGTTGATGAAGTCGTAGATCTCCTGCAGGGTCTTCACCTTCTTCATGCCCTCCGAGATCTTGAACCCCCACTGGCGGGCCACCTCCAGATTCTCGTAGTGACCCTCGGCAGGCAGTTCCTCGCCTAAGAGATAATAGAGGTACGCATCCAGCTGGCGCGAGGCCACGAGACTCGACTTCTGACTCTTCAGCGTACCGCTGGCAGCGTTGCGCGGATTGGCGAAGAGTGGCTCCTCGGCTTCCTCGCGCTCCTTGTTCAGTCGCTCGAACACCTTCCAGGGCATCAGTATCTCGCCGCGAATCTCAAACTCGCGAGGGTAGGAGGGTGCGGCAAAGAGGTCGTTGGCGTCTGAGGGCGGCGCAAGCACCAGGGGAATCGAACGGATGGTCTTCACGTTGGCCGTCACGTCGTCGCCATGCACGCCGTCGCCGCGAGTGACGGCCTGTGTCAGACGTCCATCGACGTAGGTCAGTGAGATGGAGAGACCGTCGTACTTCATCTCGCAGCACACCTCGAAGTCCTCGCCCGCCAGCCCCTTCTTCACGCTCTCGTACCAGTCGCTGACATCCTGTTCGTTGTAGGTGTTGGCCAGCGAGAGCATCGGGTATTTGTGGGTCACCTGCCGGAACTCCGCGTTGAGGTCGCTGCCCACGCGCTGGGTCGGCGAGTTGGGGTCGGCCATCTCTGGGTGGCGTGCCTCCAGGTCCTGCAGCTCATGCATCAGGAAGTCGAAGTCCTGGTCGCCGATGGTGGGCTGGTTCAGTACGTAGTAACGGTAGTTATGTTCGTGGAGCTCCTTCCGAAGCTGCTCTATGCGCTTGATTTCATCCATAGCTTTATTCCTTATTTTGGTGCAAAGGTAACGAAAAAAAGTGAAAAGCGGTTACTTTTCACTTTTCACTTTTCACTTTTCACTTCTTTTTACCATCTGCCGCCACCAGGCATGCCGCCTCCGCCGCCCATGCCTCCCATGCCGCCGCCCATCGTGCCGCTGACGGCTGTACTGGCTGTCACATCTACCGATTGTGAACCGCTACCGATGGTGCAACCTGTGGTGAGACTGTAGAACGAGGTGCCGCCGCTCACTTCGCAGCCTGCCCGCAGGGTGTAGCTGCTGCCGCTCTTGAATGAGGGCGATGAGATCATCAGGGCTGTGCCGCTGTTCTGACTTGGCGTGGCGTAGGCGAGGATGGCCTTTGAGCCGTCGAGGATGCCGATCTTCGTGCCCATCGAGGCGCTGATGGCGATGCTGGCCTGCTTGGAACTGGAGTCGATGGCCTGCATGCCGCCGCCCACTGCAATCACCGTTCCGCCGTTGATATAGGCTTTGTACTGTTCGGCTGCGTCCAGACCGCACTCTGCGCCCGATGCACCCTCGGCAATCACCACGCCGCCGTTGATATAGAGGTTCTTGTTGGCGTCGATGGCATCGTTGTTGTAGCTGCGGGCATACACATAGCCGCCGTTGATATAGAGGTTGCCTGCCGAGTTGATGGCGTCGTCGTAGCTATAGCTCTCTACGGTACCTGCCTCGATGTGGATCTCACCCTTGCTCTCGATACCCTCCGTGCCGTCGCCGGAGCCTTCGAGCCTCACCTGCGTCTGTCCGCCGTTGAAGGTCAGGTCGCCGTCGGCCTTGATGCCCTTTGGCGATACGCTGCCCTTGGAATCCTTCTGCCGTTTGCCAGTGGTGATGATGCGCACCACACCGTCGTTGATGTTGATCTTCTTGTCACAGTTCAGGCCCTTGCCGCCAGTGCCCGTGCTCTTGATGTTCAGCTCGCCGCCGTTCACGTTGATCACGCTGTCGGCCTTCACGCCCGAGCAGGCACTGTAGTCGTTGTCGTCGCTGTCCCATTCGTAGCCGCCGCTGGTCAGGATGGTGGTGCGTCCGCCGTCGATGCGTACCTCACCGTCGGTAGAGATACCCTTGTCGGCTGTGCCCGTGATGTTGACGTTCAGCACGCCGCCCGTCACGATGACGGCATCATTGCCTCGGATGCCGTTGCCTGCCGAGGCGTCAACCCAGATGTTGGCCCCGGGCATCGTGCGCACATAGTCGTCGCTGCGGATGCCGGCCTTGCAGTTGGCATCGACCTCCAGATAGCCCTTGCCGCTGAATATCAGCTGACCCTCAGAGAAGAAGCAGCCCTTCATATCCTCGCTGTCGGTAGCGTCAGAGTAGTTAGCACCATCATTCAAATAGTTCTTTGTACCGTCGTTGAGCACGATGAAGGTGCGCTTCTTGCTTTGGTTGTTGACGGCGGCGCCGTCGGGGTTGGTGATGTTTACGCCGTTGAGCACGATAGCCTGCTTCTTCTCCGAGTAGAGCTTGAAGAAACCGTCGCTGGTCTCGCCCGTCAGCACGTATCTGATCACCTGTTCTGTTGTGTTGGTGGCGATGACGTCATTTCCGCTGATGCTCACGATGCCGCTGTCGTCGCCGCTGACGGAGGCATTGCCCGACTTGCTGAACGTCACGGTGATGGTCTTGTCAAACGTCGTGTTCTCGATGTAGTCATCATCGTTTGTGTCAACGCTTACCGACTCCGTGATGGCGTTCTTGTCGATGGCGATGGTGAACGAGGTGACGTCGCCGTCGCTCGATACACCAGTCGTCACCTCGTCGGCTGTCGATGTGGTCTTCGAATTGTCGTCGCTGCTCTCTGAGGTTGTCGAGGTCGCGGTGTTGCCCTGGTTCGTCCAGGCTTCATCGTACCAACTGTCGTCTGTCGAACAGGCCATTGCTGCAAACACGAGGGTGAACATCACCCAGAATTGATTCATCCTTTTCATAACGAATAACTGTTTAATTGTTCAATTTTGATGGTGCAAAGGTAGGCATTCTTTCAGCCGCCGGCAATTTTTTTCTGCGAATCCCCCGAATTATTCAGCGAATCTTTTGCTGCTGCCACTTCCCCCGGAATAGTCATTATTAGTAGTTTGTTAAATACTTTTACTTATCGCCGTCGAGACTCCATTTTCTGTTCTTACTAAGAAACACTTGCCCGCACGCTATGAAATTTTTGTTCCCCAGTTAGGGCGCAAATTTCGTCTTTTTTCGTTGACGTTGCAAAAGTATTAAATTTTCAGATGTCCACCAAATATTCCGCAAAAATAAGCACGCAAAAAAGCACGCACCTGTTTTTTGACATACCCCCAAGTTCAGTCATTAGTCATTAGTCATTAAGCAATTCCAGATACCCAATTATTATACATAATATAATAAATATATATATTTATTATATTATGAGCAAAGATACACTATCCAAAAATCGTTAATGACTAATGACTAATGACTATAATGACTAAAAAACACGGTGTTTTGGGCTGCTAATATTTTATAAGCATTTGATTCATCATAATCATGAGGTCGCCGGTTCAATCCCGGCTCCCGCTACACTGAAAATCAGCAAGTTACAAAGAAAAGTAACTTGCTGATTTTCGTTTCAGGGAACATATTCGGAACATTTACTACTTCTATTCTGCATGTTGATTGTTACTAAAGGAACATGGATTCTAATGGGTTCAATACCTTTTGAAACGTTTCTTTATTCGCTAAATCCAGCATTTAAGTATGTTTATGGTCACAATAGTTTCTTCAGTTCCTCAATGTCTGGTAGAGTCTTACGTAACTCATCTGGCATGTCGGTAGTGGTTTTGTATGTGGCAACACCCATTGGTTTGTTATAGTCACGTATTACAACTCTACGAACTCACGATTTGCCTCTTTGCATAGAACGATTCCTATTGCAGGGTTCTCATGGGCTTTCTTTACTTTGGCATCAAGAATAGACAGGTACCCCATCAACTGGCCCAGATAGGATGTCTTGAACTCACCAGTCTTTAACTCAACGACAACTAATGCATTCAGTTCGCGATTGAAGAACAGCAAGTCAGGGAAGTGCTCTACACCGTATACTTCCAGATGATACTGGTTGCCAACAAAAGTGAAGTCACGTCCAAAGGTCATAATGAACTGTTTAACATTCTGAACGATTTGTTGTTCAACTACTCGTTCATCCACGTCTATGGCTTCACGCTCTCCGATCTGTTCTACATTGATAAAGTCCAGCAAATAAGAATCCTTAAACATCATCACAGCCTTACGTGCCAATTCTGCCTGTGGAATCGTGCTCCTAAAGTTGCTGGGGATTGTTTCTTGATTTCCGAAGGCATCGTCTTTGATTAATTTTTCCAGACCTCTTGTTGTAAGATGTTCCTCTGCTGTGCGATGAATGTAGTAGTAACGAGCTTCAAGGGAAGTTTTGATTGCTCGTATCTGGGTGTGATGAGTAAATGGCACCTTGAAAAAGTCTTCCACAGGGAAGTCTGCCAGATTTGGGATTTGAATAGCGTGATAAATATCTATCTGATTGTCAGAGGCTTGCAATTCATCGGTCATGACCGATGAATTTGCTGGAGCAGAACCGATTAGTGTTTGGTTTGGATTTTCATCGGTCGTGACCGATGAATTAGGATCAAGTATCTGCCATGCCTCATAAAACAGGCGCATTTCCCTTAACTGAGTGGCAGAGTATCCTTTAAGTCCAGGTAGTTCTTTACGTAATATATGGCTGATAGCCTCCAATGCCCCAGTACCCCAGACACCCTTACGAGTATTTAGGGAAACAAACTTACCGATGCCAAAATAGACAGCCAACTGTATGCGGTTAACACCCTTAGCTGCTTCGTATTGCCCCTGCAAAATTGCCGTTTTGATTGTCTCGGCTCTTATATTATGGCGTCGCTAATGCTAATGCGGCGTAGTTATTAAAAAATTAACGAACTATTGGTATATCGAATAAAAATAATAATCACCTTTGTCTTCATGCTTGTTCGGGTTCATCTTTCTAGTGTGGGTTGCTTATGATGCATTGAGTCTTTACTGACATAGAATCTATTGTCTTGTATTTCTCCATGACACTTCAATATTGCCACGTGCAGCAGACCACTTATATTATGGCCGCTCGTATCAATCGTTAAGTGATATGCCGCATAATCACAAAAGCCGATTACTGTGTCGCTATATTCACCCAAGAGGTTGCCATACAAGTCTCTCATATGTGGAAGGGCTCCTTCAAGCCCCTCACGATACTCGAAAATATTAACTAATACCACTATTGATATTCCGAGTTCTTTTGCCAAAAGTCTAAGTCTATATGCATTATCTCTATCATAGGCTATATATAGATAATGTACGAAGACCACTCTCACACCATACTCTTCTACATGCTGACGGCATACATTATAAACATCATCCATATTCATAGAATGGCTAGCATGTAAATAAAACGGCGCGTTGGTTATTTCCATGATCACATTTTCTTCGTCATCTTCTGAAGATCGTCTGTATTCAACCAACCTTCGGATGATATAACTAGGTGTATTTCTAACGCACATATAGAGAGTGGGGATTTTTCTATCAACAGACAATGAATCTACCATGCGTATCGTTAACGATGTCTTACCTGAACCTGGATCTCCCAGGAGAGTAATCATCTCGCCAGCGTCCAATCCCTTAATGGCATTGTCAATCTCCTGAACGCCCAACTCCAACAACTCATTATTAAAGGACTTTGCATTCCTGTAGTCTTCTATCAGGTGACTAATATGTGTATTATTGCTCATAATCTTTGTATCTATTGTACTGACATTTTAAAAAGGAAGTTCACTTCCATCATTCATCTTGAATGGATCTTCCGCATCCGATGTAGGTGCATCAAATGGGAGATCGCTGATTGGTGGCATTTGAACGGACTGTACTAGCTGTGGAATCTGCTGACCTCGAATCACGTTATATGCTCTGAAATCATTATACCAACGTCCGTTATATTCCCTCGCATCGATATCAAATTGCACGGTGAGGTCTTCACCATTCTGGATGTTCAACTGTTTAATTCTGTCCTCTCCAAAAATAGTAAAAGCACAACGCCTTGGGTATTGCCCAGGCACCTCAATCACATATCTCTGCATCTTCCAAGGATTACCCGTTTTCGATGATTTCCCACTCTTTGCCTCCAATACAGCAATTATTCTTCCTGTTAATTCCATTCCAATTAATCCATTAAAAAAATAATCCTTTGTCTTCCAACTCACCACCACATTTTGGACAACCATCAGCAGGTTTCCATTCCTTAGTGTTGCTACTATTACATTTTGGACATATTTCCTGACATTCTGTTTCAGTACCCAGCGCAAAGCTTTTTACTAATAAATGTTTACAATCTTTACAAACAGAACAAGCAAACAAGCCATCCATAAGTAAATCTACTCCATCTTTTGGTGCATCAATGTTCCAACCGCACTTTCTGCATTCGAACTTTTTTATCTCAGCCATTATCTTCTTCTATTATATTTTTCAAATTGAGACAAATCGATTTTCCCAAGGATCTTAGCTTTCCCAACTATCATGGGCTCGCTAGATTCTGATTTTACACTCTTCAAATTCGTTTTTTGTTGCTCTTTTGTGTAATGTGACAACATGCGACATTCGCCCTTATTGCTCCCCCAAAAGGTTTTTCCTTCTTCATTATAGCGTAAAACGACTTTCTTTAAATCACGAATAAGATTTAAGAAAGTGCCATCAACCCATAACACATCACTTTGAATAAATGGGAAAACTACATTAACAGTTGTTGATTTTGATGGACTAGAACCTTCTTTCTTAAATATGTCGAATCCGTGTCCGCAACTAATCCAAACATTATTGGAAACGATGCATCTATCATGAAAAACTGAAGCATCATTATAGAATGCCAAATTAAACTTCAGCTTGGGACGCAAACTTCTAATAATAGATAGTGCATAGTTATATTGTTGTTCATAATCTACATCTTTCTTTCCAGAAGCAATAACAATTTCAAAAAACATTCCATCCATAAGCTCGTCGGGAAGTAGACTATTAAGAATTGGCTTCAGATTGTATTCCAATTTGTCTTGAAAACTGAAAGTCACCTCTTTTTTTGATGACCCGACGTCTTTATAGTTGCTTTCAAACAAGTAGTTATCCACTATGACCAAAGCATTACAAGTGTTAAGAGGTGGTGTGCAACCATTCAATGCATAAAGAAAGCTCCAATTCCTTGCTACTACATCAGGGAAGGAAGTGCCATTATCTTTATATAGATGCAAACAATCCATAATTGAATTACTATTTAACACGATGATTCCATATTCCTTTGAGTATTTTTTGCAGATAGTATCATCCGCATTTGTTAAATAGACAGAATTTAAGCTGGATTCATTAATTATTAACCGTTCCCCCTTCTTAATGGAGATGAAATTATCAGTTTCGAAATCTAAGCCACATTCACCTTGGGTAGATTTTTTCCATAACATAGACATCCAGGAATTTTCATCACACAAGGTTTTAAAACTATCTTCTGTAATGTTTATCACCAAATCAGATTTACATATAAACTTATATAATGACATCCAACATTCCATTTGCTGAATGCTGTTATCATTTGGTTCTAGCATGGTTGGGCGTTTGCCAAGGAACTCATGTAGAAATTCTAATTCACAGAATACAGTCTTACGTTTAATCATGACTGGTTGTTTTTATCGTTAATAAATCCATTGCCAACCTATCTGCTTCATCAAAAAAACCCTCTCCAAATTTGTCAGACAATCTCCCGTCGGAAAGGATATCTATCGATTTTACTTGCGGAGTATAAATAGGACGCTTAGCTGGATTCGAATCATATACATACAAAATCGATACTTTGTCATTCCCAACCTTGTTCTCGGCAATAAGAGTCTGTAGTTTCCTTATTAAATACTCACTATGAGTTTCTATAATGAATTGAACATTATATTCCAAGAAAGCATCAACAAAAAGTTCTGCTAACATTGATTGAAATTTTGGATGCTGGTGAATCTCAGGCTCCTCTATTGCAAGAGTAGAGGCTGAACGATTTATTATTATATCATCATCATCAGAGAAAAAGTTGAAACCAATATATCTATGGTTTTCATTTTTGGGAAGTATAAAAGGATGAGATTCCATAATTGCGGTTTCAATCCTTAATAAAACTACAAACAATTGAGTAATACCATATCCTAGGTCAGACAATAGGCATCCAACCTTGTCTTCTTCATTCTCATATACGCGGATATTAACTCCTGTACCTTCTTTGTCAATGTTCAGCTTAACGGAATACCCTACATCAAACTTGCGTATCCATTTGTTAAGGAAATCACCAGGTTTGAACGGATCTTTTTCGTTCTTCGTTTTTAGAAAGCCTCTCTTTGCATTGAAATAATTTTTAAGAAGGATGGAGAATGCATCATTACTTTCTAACGAATACAGACGCTTTACATCAACTAATGATGAGCTGATATATGAAACGTTTTGGGGCATTGACCTAGTCAAGACTTCAGTAAGAACCTGTGAGATGTAGTCCTTAAACATCTCAAACATATAATGAGTGTATGTTTCATATCCAGAAGGATCAATATTTTTTTTGTAATATATGCTATTCTCGTTGACTATATGGTCTAGTCTTACAATTGTTTCATAAACAAGATCAAATTTCACGTCCTTATTATCATCAGAATTTGTGATGCAACATTCACCGGTATCAGTAATAAAGAAATCACTCGATGGCCCCCATAAACCATCTTGAACTACATTCCAGTTATTAGGTCTGAAAAGCATTGGATTGCGTTTTTTCCATCTAAACGAGGGACACAAAAACTCCAGTTCTTTTTGATGGTAATATTCACCAAATGAATTAAAGTAGCTTGAGCGAAAATCATCCAATACTTTTTTTATCATTGGTTTAATATCCAAATATTTATTTTTTTCAACTATTGGCATTACAAAGTCTTCAATGGTGTGTTTGTCTAACGGAACCAAATTGTCAATAATTGAAGAATAAAAGAGTGTTTCTTTCTCCAACGACTTGTCAATAATCTCAGGATGTCCGTAAGAATGCTTTCTAACAAGTGGCAAATTAGAAGTTGGCGCAAGTTCTAATGCTTCTGGATAATTGCCCTGTTCCCACAAAAGATAATCTTGTAAAGACTCGTTGCCAAAATTCTTATAATAATCATCTTTAAACTTGGTAAAATCCCTTTGGTATTCTGCCAATTCGCTATCAGACAATTCTCCTAGGATTTTCTGAGCCTGTAAATTCTTAGCACAATTTATAAGATACTGCCCATAAACAAAACGATAGAACTTATTAAGTAGAGAACTAAAATTACCAGTAGTATTCTCTCCTTTTTTTGAAGTATAAAAATTGCTTCCATCCATCGTTTCTATGGAAAGTCCCTGAATATAACCATTATTTAAATCATCATTCTCGTCACCAGAGAAGGAAAAGGATACTTTGACATCCTCAGCAAGAAGCAAAGAATGAACAACATAACCAATCTCAAGTAAAGAAGAACCTGAACCTCGGTGAAGTACACGATTAAAACTTCCTAATGTAGAATTTTCTTTTGTTGAGAAATCTAAAATGTGTTTTGTTAAATCAATTTTGTTATAAGCCTTGAAGTCTTCTTGAAGTTTCTCTAAATAACTGTCAAGAAGGACCATTGATTTAACGATGGAACTTTTGCCAGAACTGTTGCATCCGGTTAAAATAGTCATTGGTTTAATAGGCAATGACACACCATCATTATCGAAAACTCTAAAGTTCTTTATTGAATAAATATTGTCCATATTGTTTGTTTTTTATTTCTGCTGCAAAGATATAGCACTTTAACGAACACATTGTTCGTTCTTAAAAAATATCATCATATTCACCATAACTATTATTTGATGAAGCATATCTAACTTCATAATCAAATGGCTGTCTATTGTATTCAACCCCGCATGTATGACATACAAATAGACTGCCACCATTACTTTCCATCTTATTCCCACACTTGTAACAATAGAATTCTCTTTTTTCTAAATGCCCCATCTTCATATTAATGAAATCTTGCAAATAGGGTGCAGGGCCTAACCCTAATTTCAAACGATTATTAATTCTTTGAGCAACAATTCTATTTGAGCAACAAGACCCACATACTGGGCAAATAATCCAATTGTTAGGGCATTTTTTATTATCTCTTTCATCTATAACCCCATGACATTTCCAATTAAAGCACTTGGATATGTAAATACTTTCGTGGAACTTATTACACTGAGGATTGGTACAGTGGAATTTTGTAACAAGGTGTGTATAGTAATTTGATATTTCTACTGGTTCTAGCATCTCTTCGCACTCTCTGCAATAAAGGTGTTCAAGGATTGAGTTGGCCCTATTGATTAGTGAGGTAAAGCTCAAGTATTTACCATACTTCACAATTCTGCCTTTTTGATCTTGGGTATCAGTTTCCAATCCCAAAATCCGACAAAAATCCAATAATGTATATTCCTCCCAGTTCCCTGCGTCATGGCATTCAACAGCTTTCTGATGGCATTCTTGGTTTCTACACCAAAGAAAAGAGGTGTCAGTGACTTTTGAAGAGGTAATACTTGGACGACCTTCACAATAATTAATACCAGATGGGCGACCTTCTGTCTCACGTTTATAAGTAAACATGTGATAATTCCACTGTCCTTCAATAATAAGTCCATATTGCTTGGCTATTTCAAATAACTTTTCTTTATTACTTGCGGGGACTTCCCATATTTTACTTGTAGGGTTCCATCTGCTACCTTGTAATGTCTTTATAGCATTCACAATATTTTGGAATTCCGGATTATTTGTATTCTTATCATATCGACCATAATATTGGCTATATGCCTGTACCGTAATACTCGTAACCACAGTTACTGCATACATCTCGCTATTAAGCATGCTAATCTTTCCTAATGCTGTTTTAGCTTTATCTCTTTTATATGAAAGCCTTCCAGGACACTCATCGAAATAGGAACCGATTTTGATTCGTTCTTTTTTTGTATATTGTGATGCATTAATGATAATATTCAAAACATCTTTATCTGATGAAAAATTCCCTTTTCTATACAAGTTTGCTAACGATTTTATAACAATGTCCGTAGAGACATCAATTGGAACAAAAGGATGATTCTGGGAAATCAATCTATAGAGGTCGCTATCAACCCTAACGATTGACTCCAACATTTCAACTGTAAGAGAAAGATTGCCCTTGTCAGCCAAATAGAATAATCCTTTAATTATCCTAACTTGATCTGAAGAATCGAAGTAGATGAATTTTTTCGCTAAGACTTCAAACTTGAATTCCGTGGTATAAGATAAATACCACAAGAAAACCATGTATATATCTATCTCAATTTCTTTAACATGCTCTATCTCAGAATCGTCAATCAATAATAGATACTTAATGCTATATAATCTCTTGTAAAATTCTTCTCTATTGTCAATCGCCTTTTCTGACTTTATATTCAGCCATAATAGTTCTTTAGCTTTTTCTTTCGAAATCATGCCATTACAGTAATAACCATAGAACTCCTCGTAACACTTTTTATCTGAGTTCAGTAGACAATCCTTAATGTAATTATAGGGGCATGTTTCTGTGATTTTCTCTTTCCAAAGAAAGAACAATTCTTCCTCAGAGCAATCTTCAACTACTTCTTCGTACCATTCTTTCCATTCGTTATCCAACAAAGAATGAGATTCATCCATTATATATTTTAAAGAACTTGTCTTCTCCTGTGACAAACTCCTTAACACTTTGAAGAATGATTCCTTCAGTATTCTCGTTTTCTGGTTTGCCTCAACATTCTCATTAGATAATATGTCTATTATGTCATTAACAGATATTTTATCCAAATAGTAAATAACAAAGCCATCATTTAGGTGATAAAATAATCCATCTTTATATAGTCTTATGATCAATTCTATATATTTCTCACCTGCCTGATTGAGAAAATCTGCATTCTCCGGAATCCAATCTTTTCGTGATACTTGAGAATATACCTTTTTAATTTCCTCATAAAAATCATAATCCCATGGACTGTTTTTTCTGGCCAATATATAGTCTTTTGGTCCATGAGTAAGTATGTATTTTACATCATATAAATATAACTTTTCTATTTGATCATCCGAAAGAGTGTATCTCTCGACAATATTGTTTAGGTCAATTGTTGAATATTTGCTGATATTCGAACATACAAATTCTTCATCATAGTTTATCCATTTGCCTAAAATGTAACTTTTTATCTTAAAGTCGTTGAATCTCAATTTATCTTGTTCTTCCAAGATCTTTGACATGTCGGCAAACCACTTGGCTTTATCTTCTGCGATTTCTTCTCCATAGTCCCAATATTTCCAAACAGTTTCAATATCGTTAGTTATAAAGGTTTTACATATTTTATTTTTCAGGATTTCAAGTTTGTCGTTTTTGCCAATCTGAAAATCATCAAATAATAACTGAAAGTCATAAAAAAGCAAGTCATCAACATGCTGATTTATGTATTGCAGTGAAATTTCAGTCACATATCCTTCTTTGTAAAGCTGGATTATCTTCTGGGCATCCAACTTTTCAAACATAATCCTGTTAACAGCAAATAGTAATTCTGACCCAACTAAATCCTTAAAGAAATCAGTTTGGGTTAATAACTTGTTGTTTTCTTTTATTTTTGAAGCATTAGGTTCCCCATTTATATCAGCTACAAGCCGACAAAGATTCTCGAAAATAGCATGAAACTCATTCTTTGAAAAAAGGGACACAACATTTTTTTCAGTATTAAAAGGATAAAGAATACAGAAAAATAGTGATGCATATATTGAACTAAATCCCTCTTCGTTAATCTCAGAAACGATTCTATCTGGAAGTTCTCCTATTAACTTCACTTCTATCATCTCGATTAATTTTGCAGCTTTGTCTGCTTTATACCTAATACTTACTGCTTTCCTGATGATATTAATAAGAGAAACATAATAATCCACAACGGATGAAAGATCAATGAGCAAGGTGACAAGTTCATTAAAGTTTTCTTCATTAATAAACTTATCACTAGATGATTCTGATTTTTGCAAAAATGAAATAATAGCACTAACAAAAAATACGTTTTTCGAGCTGATGCCACTATATTTTTCTGCCCATAAAAACAATACATTCCGTAGATCATCAATATTTTCAATTAGTTTTATAGTGTGAGTGGTGTTACGCTTTCTTGTTTCATCAAAACCAGGAGTGTAGAAAACCAAAGTGTCTTGATCAAGTCTAATGGCAACACTACGATTCAAGTCTTTTATATGGCAGAAAAACTCTTTGCCATCGTTTATATCTTCGATAACACCATAGCCTTTCTCATAACTAAACCATTTTACAAAGCCTACATTCATGTCACTATAATTACTACTATTCTTCATCGTTTGAACAAATTTTGGAATACAAAGATATGGATTTTTGAAGATTCTCTATAATTTTAGTCCTAATTCCTTCAGGACTAAGAACTACCAAATCACTCCCATATGAACATAATTCTCGAATTAGTTCATAATTATGTATACAATCTATAGAAAAAAAGGCACCGCCAACAAACTGCGGATACAACTCCTTATATAGTCTCTCTTTTTCACCTTGATATTGAATCTGAGAACCATGTATAGGTTTTGTCGCAATATAGTGCTTTGATTTATCACCTACCCAAAAAAGAATATGTTCAATGGGGCGGTCTCCATAAAATGTAACACCTAATATGTTCTCAAATCTCTCTGTCAAATCTTCACGACACTCAACATATTTCTTTTCTGGTAAAGATTCTACAGAGTCGATCCTATCCAATGCAAAAGTTAATATCTTCATGTCAATATCTGCAGCACCAAGCAAAAACCAACGATCATTATATTGTTTCAACAGATATGGGTGAAAGTCTATACTTCGGATAGTATCATCAGAAAAAGTATGATATGACAGGCGAACAACAACTTCATTTGATATATTATCAAAAAGTGTTCCCAATAGATTCGAATTCTTAAGGTATGGGTTGTTACTAAAGCAAATTATTTGCTTACGATCTTCTAATCCAAGACCTATCTTGAAATCTTCTAGCCAATGAAAATTATCCAGGCCATCAAATTGTCCTATAGTACTTAGAACCTCGCGCAACAAACCTATTTCTTCTCGACTCATCGCCTGAGTAAAGATGGAAAAGGAATATTTACCATAAGAGATACATCGTTTCCCATTTTTAGAGAATCTTTCAATAGGCGCACTAAAAAGTCCTTCCATTTCTACAAGATCCTTTTCTATACAGCGTTGGGTTACTTCACGAAGCCCTTCAACGCATAACATCTCATTTACTTTCTCAGTTAGGTCGTGAATATCATAAAAATGATGATGGTCAGACAAAAGTCTGTCCAAATATTTATAGCGTAGGAGAGCATTCTTATTCGTAGGCATATCTCATTTTTTGTTGCAAATGTACGCCACGCGGGCGAACACAATGTTCGTTATTGCGCATTTTTTTGCAAATATACAAATAAAATTAAGATGTACCTATCAATTACTTAATAATTTGCATATTTTAGTTATAATGTAGCTGATAATGCTTATATATTCGGACAGATTTCACAATTTAATGAGTTTCTTGATTATCTCATGCTGCTCGTCTTTGATATCACAAATCAGTTTCTGGATTTCCATTATTCGTGGGTATAGGAGATTGTCATAATAGAATTGATCCAGTTTTCCAATAATGGCAAGTTCATTTGCTCGTTTGACAGTCTGATTTAGGTTGCCTCCGATCCAACTTAGTCAGGATGGAAGTCGGGAAGATGAAGTTCCGATGCATAAGGCTTTGCGCGAAATGATAGTCAATACGCTGGCCCACTCCGATTACTATGGTCAAAAGGGTGTTGTTATCGTCCGTCGGCCAGATTCGCTGTCATTTGCCAACCCCGGCGATATGCGTCCTGGGCTAAGGACAGCATTGAGTGGCGGCACTTCTGATGCACGAAATGCTACTATCATGAAGATGTTTGGCCTGCTTGACTTCGGAGAACGG
>ODAJ011634131.1_pt1 | contig 27588 bp, 36 predicted proteins | sample 1539241 | NCBI WGS metagenome assembly ODAJ01 (sample SAMN02144231, study PRJEB22623) | gut metagenome | biome: sheep rumen | host: Ovis aries | place: New Zealand
TTATGATAAAGAACAAGATATGAAAGCTATCCATAATGCTGATATAGAAAATGCTTTAAATGATGGTATTAAACAAGGCATTAAACAAGGAACTCAGCAAGAAAAAATTGAAATAGCCAAAAATCTTTTAAAGCAAAATGTTCCATTAGAAATTATTACTACCGCAACTGGATTATCTATTGAAGAGATTAATAATTTAAAATAAGCTTACTATATAAGTAGGCTTTTTCTATCTTGAAAAATATATACTTATGTCTTATAATTATATAAGAGTAGAAAAATAAAGGTGGTTCTATGACTAATAAAAAGGGGCAAGCTCTTGTAGAATTTATAATAATTTTGCCAGTTATAATATATATAATATTAGTTTTAGTAGATTTTATGCTTATATTTAGTTACCGTAATAATTTAGAAAGTAAAATGAATGATGTGATAACTTTATATAAAGATAATCGTAATATAAATGAATACTTAAATAAAGATTTAAAGGATGTTTCTTATCAAATAAAAAGTGATGATAAATACACCTATATAGTAGTTAAAATGAATTATAAATTTATTACTCCAGGTTTAAATAATGTTCTTGGTAATAAGGATGTAGTAAAAAGTGAAAGAGTGATATTAAATGGATAAAAAAGGACAAAGTGGAACAACTTTTATTATAGTGCTTCCTATTATTGTGTTAGTAATGGCTTTTTTATATGATAATGCTTTAATGATGTTTTCAAATAATAAGTATAGGGAAGTTTCTAAATCAATTATAAAAGATGTACTTACAAATAGTTATACTGATAAAGAAAAAACTGTTAAATCTTTATATGAAAAAAATCATTATGAAACTGAACAACTAAATGTAGAATATAATGGAAATATATTATCTATTTATAATGTTCATTATTATCCTAGTTTTTTTGGAAATATTCTTGGTGTAAGGACTTATCGAGTAGAAGTTAGTTATAAAGCAACTAAAGACGCTGACATAATTTTGATTGAAGAGAATAAAGAGGTATAAGATGGCGAAGGGGAAATCAGTGTGTATATATGGAGCTAAGGGCGGAATTGGTAAATCTGTTTTTACTGTTAATTTAGCCGGAGTTTTATCTAACCTAAATAAAAGAGTGTTAATTATTGACCTAGATTTATCTAATGGATCAATATCATGTATGTTAAATATAAATATAAATAAAACTGTCTTTAATTTTTGTGATGATTATAATAATAATAGATTTGAAGATATAAGTTTATATATTAATAAATATAATGAAAATATTGATGTAATATCTAGTCCTAAAGATCCTAGACAGGCTAATAAGATAGATTCAAAATATATTGATATTTTAATTGATAAGTGCATTTATAAGTATGATATTGTATTAATAGATACTTCATATGTTTTAGATGAAATAAATGTATTTGCTTTAGATAAATGTGATAATATTTTATTTATGACTACTAATGATGCGATATCTTTAAAAAATTTAAAAAATATTTTAAATATTATGCAAGATAATGAATTTGATAATTATAAATTGATTCTTAATAATAGCGTTATTCCTAATAAAAATTATTTTTCAATGTTTGATATAAAATCTATATTAGGAGTAAATATAGATTATGTAATTAGTAATGATTTTCATTATAAAAAAATTGATTCATTAATGCTTGAAGGTGGTATTATTACTTTGAAGTTTAATGGTTTTAAAGATTATAAGATATTTAATTTAATAGCACAGGATATTTTAGGAGGTGAAAAATGAAAAAGTCATTAGTTGAGGATTTTAATTTTCGCCCTAAAAATAAGCAAAATAAAGAAATTTTAACGGATTATGATGTATTTCCTGATAAAAAATTGTTAGATGAATTAAGGAAAAAAATCTTAAATTATTTAATAGATCAGGAAATACCAGAAGGTACTAGTTTAGAAGAATTTATTAATGATAATATTGATGATGTTTTAGAAGGATACGATTTAACAAATTTAGAAAGAAGTCATATATTTAATTTAATTGATGATGAAATAAATGGATATGGTCCGATTACAGAACTATTGGTTGATAGTAATATTACGGAAATTATGGTAAATGGGCCTAAAGATATTTATGTTGAAATAGATGGTAAGTTAGTTAAAGATAATAGTATTTCTTTTATTAATGATGATCATATAGTAAGAACAATTCAAAGATTAATTCAACCTTTAGGTAGAACCATAGATGCTAGTAATCCAATGGTTGATTCGCGTCTTTTTGATGGCTCAAGAATCAATGCAGTTATTCCACCTCTATCTGTAAATGGTCCGGTAATAACTATTCGTAAATTTAAAAGAAATATGACTAGCATTGATGATTTGTTAAGAGTTGGTTCATTAACCGCAGATATGGCGACTTTTTTAGAAGCTGCAGTTAAGGGTAAACTTAATATAATTGTTTGTGGTGGTACTGGTAGTGGTAAAACGACACTTTTAAATATTTTAAGTAGCTTTATTGGAAATGATGAGAGAATTATTACGATTGAAGATGCAGCTGAATTAAAGTTAGAACAAGAACATGTTATTAGTTTAGAAACAAGAACTGTAAATTATAGTGCTGCTGGTGAAGTTACGATTCGTGATTTAGTTATAAATGCACTTCGTATGAGACCAGATAGAATAATAGTAGGAGAGTGCCGTGGTAAAGAAGCTTTTGATATGTTACAGGCGATGAATACTGGGCATGATGGTTCTCTTACTACTTTACATGCTAATGGAGTAGTAGATGCTTTAAATAGATTAGAGACTTTAGTTCTTATGAGTGGTATCGATATTCCAATCGCAGCTGTAAGAGAGTATATTGAAAATGCGATAGATTTAGTTATTAATATTCAAAGAATGCATGATGGTAAAAGAAAAATTGTTAATATAAGTGAAGTTAATGGTTATCAAAACGATATGATAAAAGTTACTCCTATATTTGAATTTGTTCAAAAGGGATTGACTGATACAGGGGAAGAAAATGGTGAATTTAAAAAAGTTAATAATAAGCCACATGTTTATGATATTTTAAAATCTAGAGGTATTAAAGAATTAGATAATATTTTTAAATAAAAAGAAAGGAGTTAACTATGAGACTTTTTGATTTAATTAGAATAATTGTGTTATTTATAATACTTATAATTATTTTTGTTATAATAAGAATGAATAAAGCAAATAAGTATAATAATCAATTAAGCAAATATACAGTTAAAAATGAAAAAAATCAGAAGACTTCATTAGGTGATTTTTTAGTAAATATCTATAATAAATTTAAAAGTTTTATGGTTAATTCATTAAAAAAATCATTTTATTTTAAAAATCGTAGTAAAAAATATGAAAGATTTAGTTATTTAAATAATAATCCATTAGATATTTTTGCTACTAAATTTAGTATTTCAATTATTTTTGGCTTTATTTATTTTTTATCTTCTTTATATAATAATAATTTTGATATATTTATATTATTGCTATTTATGTTAATTGGTTATTTTGTCTATAATTTATACTTATTAATTAATGAAAGTATTCGTAATAAACATATTGAATCTGATCTATTGAAGGCCATTATTATAATGAATAATGCTTTTAAATCAGGATATACTGTTACTCAAGCTATTGATTTTGTATCTAAAGATTTAAACGGGCCAATAAGTGATGAATTTAAAAGAATTAGTAATGATTTAAATCATGGGTTAGAGCTTAAAGATGCTTTTGATAGATTTTATAATAGGGTTAGAATTGAAGATGCTTTAATTATTACCAGTAGTTTAAGTATGTTAAATACAACTGGTGGTAATATAGTGGGAATATTTAGTTCAATAGAAAGGTCATTTACAAATAAAAAAAGAATTAAAGATGAGCTTAACGCTATGACTAGTAGTTCTAAATTAGTATTTTATATATTACTATGTATGCCAATTGTAATTATATCTTTATTACTTTTATTAAGCCCTAGCTATTTTGCACCATTAATTAATAATCCAGTAGGTATTTTAATTATATTTGTAACAATAATATTATATTTTAGTTATATATTTATTATTAGAAAGATTTTAAGGGTGGAAAGATGAAAAATTCTTTAGCAAGTTTAATATATACTAAAAAAACTATTGAAAGAATAAATAGAAAAAATGTTTTATTAGGTATTAATTATAATTATAATGTTAATACGTTATTAAAAAGCCATTTATTTATTACGATATTTATTTTTATTATTTCTTTACTTATTAATAATAATTTAGTTTTGTCTTTACTTATAATGATATTATATTTTTCTTTAGCTGAATATTTCTTTTTTGATATGAGACTAAAGAAAAGAGCCCATCTATTAGAAAAGGAAGCCTCATATTATTTCCAAATATTATCTTTAACTTTAGAGTCTGGTAATAATTTAAAAGGCGCTATTGAGCTTACAAGTAATAGTATTGATAATACTTTATCTAATGAATTTAAAAAAGTAATAGATGATATTGAATTAGGTAAGAGTCTTACCGAAGGACTAAATGATTTAAAATTAAGAATACCTAGTGATACAGTAAATAATATTATAATTAATCTATTAGAATCTAATATATATGGTAATAATATGATTGATTCATTGCAAACTCAATTAGATTATTTAAATGATAAATTATTATTAGAAACTAAAGCCTTAATTAATAAAATGCCTATTAAAATAAGTATAATAAGTGTTATTATGTTTATTCCAATTATATTATTAATAATATTAAGTCCTTTAATTATAACTTTATTTAATAGTTAATTTATAGGTGAATTTGATTTATGATTATAACTTATGTTATAATCTTTTTTAGGTGATGTTTTAAATGAAAGAAACCATTCTTGAAATGGAAAGATATGCCGAAGCAAATAATATTCCAATTATTGAGTTAGATTCAATAAAATTTATAATGAAATATATCAAATTAAATAATGTAAAATCAGTTTTAGAAATAGGTACTGCGATTGGTTATTCAGCAATTCTTATGGCTAATGCTAGTAGTGATGTTGAAATAACGACGATTGAAAAAGATGAAAAAAGATATCGTGAAGCTGTAAAAAATGTTAATAGTTGTAATTTAGATAAAAGAATTGAAGTTGTTTATAATGATGCTTTAGAAGTTAATCTAGCAGGTCACTCATATGATTTAATATTTATAGATGCTGCTAAAGGTGGATATATTAAGTATTTTGAAAAATTTTGTAATTATTTAAATCCAGGAGGAGTAATAATTACTGATAACTTAAAATTTCATGGCTTAGTTAAAAATAAAAATAATATTCAAAGTAAAAATCTAAAAGGTATAGTTGATAAAATTGAAAAATATATTGAATTTTTAGATAAAAATGAAGATTATGTAACTAAGTATTATGATATTGGTGATGGCTTATCAGTAAGTTTTAAAAAGAACAATGAAAAGAGATAAAATATTAGTAAGAGTTAACAATTTAGATGAAATAGATACTTTAAAAAAGTTAGGTATATCTAACTTTCTTTTTGCTTTAGAAGATTTTAGTATTGGTTATAATACTTTTAAAATTAGTGATTTAAAGAATTTAAATGAAAATATTTATTTGTTATTAAATAGAGTATTAGATAATAAAGGCATTGATGATTTTAAAAGAATATCCGATAATTTATCTTTTGTTAAAGGAATAGTATTTGAAGATATTGGTATTTATCAAATAATGAAAGATAAAAGTATTCCTTTAATTTGGAATCAAAATCATTTTGCAGTAAATTCTAGAAGCATTAATATTTGGCTAGAAAAGGTAGATAGTGTTATCATATCTAATGAACTTGAAAAATCTGAATTGAAGTATGTTATAGATAATGTAAATAAAAGAGTTATATTACCAGTATTAGGTCTTAATATGGCTATGTATTCAAGGAGAAGCTTATTATCTTTTTTCAATACATATATGAACTTAGATGATATTAAGAACTCTAAATTAAAGACGAATAATAATACTACTTTTATAGCTAAAGAAAATGAATATGGAACTGTTTTATTTAATAGTAAACCATTTAATTTAATAAATGAAATAGACAGTTTTAATGATGATAATATTTTATATTATTATATTGATTTAAATAATATTGATGTATCTAAATTAGATTCTATTTTAGATGGTGAAGAGATTGATAAAGATAATCGTTTTTATGAGAATAAAACAGTTTATAGAATAGGGGATTTACATGATTGAGTTACTTGCTCCAGCTGGAGATATGGAAAGATTAAAAATAGCCTTATATTATGGAGCTGATGCAGTTTATTTAGGTGGTAGAAACTATAGTTTAAGAGCTAATGCTAAGAATTTCTCACTTGAAGAAATAAAAGAAGCAGTAGAGTATGCTCATAGTATAAATAAAAAGATTTATGTAACAGTTAATATTGTATTTCATGATGAAGATATTTTAGGATTAGAAGATTATCTAAAGTATTTAGACGAGTGTCACGTTGACGCTATTATAGTTAGTGATATTTTAGTAATGGATTTATGGAAAAAATTAAATTTAAAAATGGAACTTCATATATCTACCCAAGCTAGTACTTTAAATAAAGAATCAGCTTTATTTTATAAAGAATTAGGAGCTAAAAGAGTAGTACTTGCAAGAGAAGCAAGTGAAGATGATATAAAAGAAATAAAAGCTTATACTAATTTAGATTTAGAAGCTTTTATTCATGGAGCAATGTGCACTAGTATTTCAGGTAGATGTATTATGTCTAATTACGCAACAAATAGAGATGCTAATCGTGGGGGATGTGCTCAAATATGTAGATGGTGTTTTAATTATTATGATGATAATGATAATTTATTATCTGATAATTTTCAAATGAGTCCAAAAGATTTAAATATGGCCTTATATATTAAGGATATGATTAATGCTGGAGTTAATTCATTTAAAGTAGAGGGTAGAATGCGTAGTATCTACTATATTGCAACGGTTATTTTATCATATCGAAGGATTATTGATAAAATAATGAATAATACCTTAACAGATGAATATACTAATTATTATCTTAAAGTATTAAATAGATGTGCTAATAGAGAAAGCGCTTCTCATTTTTTTAAGAAAATGCCTACTGTAAATGAACAATATTATACTCAAAATGGGATGGAAGTATCTAATCAAGATTTTTTAGGAATTGTTTTAGATAACACCGATGGTATTATTACTATTGAGCAAAGAAATTATTTTAAAAAAGGTGATACTATAGAGTTTATTAGTCCCAATTTTGATACTTTTGATTATAATATTAATGAGTTTTATGATGAGAATATGCAGTTAATTGATACGGCAAATCATGCTCAAATGATTGTTAAAATTAAGGAAAATTTACCTTTACAAAAAGATGATATTATGCGTTTAAAAATAATTGACAAATAATTATAATTGTAGTATTCTTATCTAAGTTTGAATTTTATGAAGGGATTTGAATTAAATGTCAAAAAAAGAAATATTACTTACTAGTCAAGGATTTTTAGAATTAGAAAATGAATTAGATGATCTTAAAAATGTAGAAAGACCTAAAGTTATTGAAGCTATAAAAGAAGCTCGTGCTCAAGGTGATTTGTCTGAAAACGCAGACTATGATGCAGCTCGTAATAAGCAAGCTGAAATCGAAGCTAGAATCAAGGAAGTTGAATATATGCTTGAAAATGCTAAGATAATTGAAAATACTGGTAGTCATGTTGTAGGATTGGGTTCTAATGTTGATATTTTATATGTAGATGATGAAGAAGAAGAAACATACACTATAGTTGGATCTACTGAAGCAGATCCATTTGAAAATAAAATATCTAATGAATCACCAATAGGCAAAGCTATTATTAATAAAAAAGAAGGAGATATAGTTGATATAGATTCTCCTACTGGAAGTTATCAAATAAAAATCGTTAGAGTTGCTTAACGATTTTTTTCTTTACTTGATACTTAAGTAATGCTTTATTAGTTATTTTACCCATAATTGTTAATATTAAATTATTATCCTTAATTTCATCTAAAATACTATTAATTTCTTCTAATTTAATTGATTCATACATTGGGTATATTAATTCTCCAGATATAATGCCATCTAAATAATAGGTATTAGCTGAATATCCTTTTTTATTAAAAACATTACTTGGATCAATAAAATGCTCTATAATACACATATTCTTATTATTTAAAACAATATTAATATCTCTAATTAAATTATATCCATTATATGGGGAGTTATCATCTAATATGATTCCTTCTTCATTAATAATTATTTCTTCATCATTTTTATCAAATATTACTTTTTTTATAGTACATTTTTTATTTTTTGATGTTAAATAAATTATATTATTATCTTTAGTTTTATTTAAATCTAATGTATATCCATTATTTATTAAATAGTTTTCAATTTCTTTTATTGTTTCTCTTTCGTTTAAATTAAAATATTTTTTTAGATAATGTTCAATTAATGTCATAAGTCCTCACTTTCAATGTATTATAGTACTATAAAATAGAAATAAGTCAATAAGTTAGAGTTGATTTAAGTTATTTAATAAAGTATAATATAAAGGAATTTGGAGGAATATTAATGAAAAATGTTAAAGAATATGAATTAAAAGTTGAAGGTGAAGAGTGGTCTAAAGCTTTAGATAAATCATTTCAAAAAGCAGTAGAAAATACTACTATTGATGGATTTAGAAAAGGAAAATGTCCTAAAGATGTTTATTTAAAAAAGTTTGGAAAAGAATCTTTATATATGGATGCAGTTGATTTTGTTATAAATGATGCATATCGTAAATGCTTAACTGATAATAAATTAGTACCAGTTATTGAACCAAAAGTTGATGTTAAATCAATAGATGAAAATGGAGTTACTTTTCTATTTACTGTAACTTTAAAACCAGAAGTAAAACTTGGTAAATATACTAAGTTAGGAGTAAAAAAGGAAAAAGTAGAAGTAACTGATGAAGAGATAGATGAAGAAATAAAAACATTACAATCTAAATTTGCTGATATTGTAGAAGTAACTGAAGGAACACTTGAAAATAATGATACTGCGATTATTGATTTTGAAGGTAAAGTAGATGGTAAAGTATTAGATGGTGGAACCGGAGCTAATTATCCTTTAGAAATAGGTTCTAATACATTTATTCCTGGTTTTGAAGAAGGCTTAATTGGACTAAGCGTAGGAGAAACTAAAGTTTTAAATTTAAAATTTCCAGAAAATTATGTTGAAGAATTAAAAAATAAAGATGTCGAATTCACAGTTAAATTAAATAGTATTAAGAAAAGGGTATTACCTGAACTTAATGAAGATTTTTATAAAGATTTAGGTTATGATGATGTTACTAATTTAGATGAATTAAAGAAACATGTTAAAGATCATTTACTTGAGCATAAAGAAGAACATGCTACTGATCATTATATCGATGAAGTTATAAAATGCGCTTTAGAAAATATGGAAGTAGACGTTAATAAAGAAATAATTGATGATGAAGTTAATCGTATGGTTAATGAATATGCTAATCAGCTTAAAATGCAAGGTATATCTTTAGAACAATATTTTGAATTTACTAAAGGTAATATAGATGACTTTAAAAAGAATCTAGAACCAAATGCTCTAGAGAGAATTAAAACTAGATATTTACTAGAAGAAGTTGCTACTAAAGAAAATTTAGAAGTAACTCATGATGAAATCCATGAAGAAGCTCATAAAATGAGTGAAATGTATAATGTTTCAGAAGATGAAATATTTAGTGGTCTTGGCGGAGAAGATGTTCTTGCTTACGATTTAAAAATGCGTAAAGCAATAGATTTCTTAAAAAATAATTAAGACTTGATTAAACAAGTCTTTTAATGTATTCTAATGCTATGAGGACAAGAAAAATAGATAATATAAATTATAAATCTTTATTAAAATATGGATTTATCTTAAAAGATAATACTTATTATTATGAAAAAAATATTGTTAATGATAAATTTAAAGTAGTAATTAGTATTAAAGATAATTTTGAATCTAAAGTAATTGATAATATTTTAGATGAAGAATATATTTTAGTTGATGTAGATAATGCAGTAGGATCATTTGTTGGTAAGGTTAGAGAAGAATATGAATTATTATTACGAGATATTATAAATAACTCCACATCTACTCAAAGATTTAAATATAAACAGACTAATGATGTTTTAAGATATATTAAAAAAACTTATCAAGATAATATTGAATATTTGTGGGAAAAATTTCCTAACTGTGGGGCGATTAGGAATAAGATTAATAATAAATGGTACGGATTAATAGTATCAATAGAATCTAATAAAATTGGGTTAGATTCTAATGAAGAAATTGAAATAATTGATATTAGGTATCAATCTAAGGATATTAATAGTATTATTGATAATAAAAACATATTTCCAGGATATCATATGAATAAGAAAAATTGGATTACTGTTATATTAAATAATTCTTTAGATAATAATATAATTTATTCATTAATTGATAATAGTTATGAAATATCTTTAAAAAAATCTTGACATGAATAAAAAATTATTATATTATTTATTTAGGGTAGGGGTTGGATATTAAATTTATCTATAATTTATTTATTATAGAACACATGGGCTTTGAAGTATTAGCCCGCTAATCGCAAAAGGGAAAGTTAAAAAGTTAGTAGGACTTAGTTTCCCGAGGATGCTACTTTCTTCTTGAAAGTAGCATTTTCTTTTATGAAAGGGTTGATATTATGAACGTATTAATAATTGGGAAACCAAAATATGATGTAATCTTATCAGTTGATAATTATTTAGTGGAAAACTCAAAAACAGATATTTCTGAAAAAAAGGAAATTACTGGAGGCATTTCTGCTTATGTTGCTTGTATGTTAGCTAAATGGGGAATTAATGTTTATTATGCAGGTGCTATATGTGCAGATGAGGTTGGAAATAAAATTAAAAGTGAACTAGAATCGTACGGAGTTGATACTAGATTTATGGAAACTGACTATGAACATAAATCTAATATTAACTATTGCTTACTAAATAAAGCAAATGGATCTTTTACGGAAGTTCATGTTACTAATGACGTTTATTTAAAAAAATATAAATATGATTTAAATATAGATTATATTATAACTGATGGATCGGATATGGGGGCTTCTATTGCAGCTGCTAATAATTATCCAATGGCCAAAATAATCCTTCTTGCTAATAAAGTAAATGATGAATACTATAATTTAAGTAAAAGATGTGCTTATGTTTGTGCTAGTACTAATTTTGCAAAGGCTTTAACTAAATTAGATTTAGAATTTAATAAACCTAAATCATTAGTTAATTTCTTTCAAAAAATTAAAGATTTAAATAAAGCTGAATATATTGTTATGTTAAGAGATAAGGGAGTTTTATATAATAAAGATAGACAAGTTAAAATGATACCAGCTCTTAAAATAGATATTAAAGATGATAGTAATTCTTCTGCTGCTTTCTTTGCATCATATTGTTTTGGAATTATAAATGGATTAGATAAGGATATAGTTGCTAAAACATCGAATATAGCTGGGGCTCTTGCTTTAACTAAGGCTTATTCATTAGAAACCATACCTAATAAAGAAGAAGTCTTTAAATTAGCAGGAATTGAGGAAAATAGTTTGCCTAAAGAGGAAGTAAAAACAGAAGTATTAGATAATAAGGAAGTAGTAGAACATCCTCAAGCAGTACCAACCGAAAGTCTTGAAGATTTATCAAATGATTTACCAATGCCAAAATTAGTATCAGAAGAAAAAATAGAAGGATTATCTGATGAAAACAATGGGTAATCCTTTTTTAGATATTTTACCTTCACTTGATGTTCATGGACATACTAGAGAAACGATAATTTATCCGGTAAGTGATTTTATAAACGATAATATTAAATTAAAAAATGATAAAATTGTTATAATTCATGGAATTGGAGAAAAAATATTATCAAGTGAAATTAAAAGAATATTTGGAAAAGATAAAAGAGTTAAAAAATTATATATATCAGAGGATAATGCTGGATGTACTATTATTGAATTAAATAAGCATTTATGATAAGATACATATTCGAAAAAGGAGGTTTATTATGTTTGTTGATGAAGTGACAGTAAAATTGATTGCCGGTAAAGGAGGAGATGGATGTACTTCTTTTAGACGTGAAAAATTTATACCAATGGGTGGACCTAATGGTGGCAATGGTGGAAAGGGTGCTAGTATTATTTTTAAAACAGATAAATCTCTTAAGACTTTAATTGATTTAAAAATGCAAAAAACTATTAAAGCAGATAAAGGTGTTAATGGCAAAGGATCAGATCAAAATGGGGCTAGTGCTCCTGATTTAATAATAAACGTTCCAGAAGGCACAGTTGTAACTAATTTAAATACTGGGGTAGTTATTTGTGATTTAGTAGGGGATACTTCTGCAGTTATTGCTAAAGGTGGTAGAGGTGGAAGAGGAAATAGAGCTTTTGCTACTCATGATAATCCAGCCCCTAAAATGAGTGAATTAGGTGAACCTGGTGAAGAAGTTTTAGTAAAGTGTGAACTAAAAGTTTTAGCAGATGTTGGTTTAGTGGGGCTTCCTAGTGTTGGCAAAAGTACCTTGCTTAGTCAAATAAGTAATGCAACACCTAAAATAGCTGCTTATCATTTTACGACTTTAAGTCCTAATTTAGGGGTAGTTAAAGTATATGATGATAGCTTTGTTATGGCTGATTTACCTGGTTTAATTGAAGGCGCATCTGATGGTATTGGTCTTGGTTTTAAATTTTTAAAACATGCAGAGCGATGTAAAGTTATTGCGCATGTTATAGATATGTCTGGATTAGAAAATGATCCAATTGAAGCTTACGAAACAATTATTAATGAACTAAAAAAGTATGATGATAGCTTAATTAATAGACCTAATATTATAATTGCTAATAAAATGGATTTAGAGACTAGTAAAGATAACTTAATAAAGTTTAAAAAGAAATATCCTAAATTAAAAGTATATCCTATTAGTGCTTTATATAATGATGGTATAAAAGAACTTATTACGGATTTAAATAAATTAGTAAAAGAAAATATTGATAATGATTTTACAAAAATTAATGAAAGCCATATTACTTATAAATATGAAAATACTAAACCTTTTACTATTAGAAAAGAAAATAATTTATGGATTTTAGAAGGAGAGAAAATCGAAAAATTATTTAAAATGACTAGATTTAATGAAGATGAAAGTGTTATTAGATTTGGCCGTAAATTAAAAGGTATGGGAGTAGAAGAAGAATTAGAACGAATAGGTGCTAAAAGAGGAGATGAAGTTAAAATTTTAGATTATATCTTTAATTTTAAAGAATAAATTTTAAAAAATTCCTTAAATTTCTTGATACATATTTTTACCGTGCTATAATTATATTAGAAAGGAGCATAAATGAAAAAGGGAAATATTGCACTTATTGTAGTATCTGTAATATTAGTTGTAATATTTATTTATTCTTTATTCTTTAGCACTCCTACTTATACAGTAACCTTTAATACTGATGGGGGAAGTAATGTAGCAAGTCTAAAAGTTAAAAGAAATAAAACTGTAACTAAACCAGCAGATCCTACTAAAGAAGGATATAAATTTGTTTCTTGGCAATTGGCTGGTGCTGATTATAATTTTGAAGAACCAGTTACAGATAATTTAACTATTAATGCTAAATGGGAAAAAGTAGAAGAGAAAAAAGAAGAAGAAAAAACTACAACAACTAAAAAAGCTAAGAAAACAACTAAAAAAGCTGCAAAGAAATCTAACTAATTTCGACAAAAAGTTTATAATTAATTTAATATAATAAGTTCGGTGATAAAACATGCGAACTTTTTATATTTTTAAGGTAAATAAAGATTATTATAATTTAACTAAGAATATTCCTTTTAATTTATATAATGCTTATTTAAATATTAAATTAAGTACTAAAAATAATATAGATTTACTTTATAATGAATATTTTTCTTTTACGGAAAGCATTAATCGTAAGTCTTTAAATAGTTTAATATATAATCGAATGAATAATTTAGATGGTTATAGTATATATAATAATACTCATCAATTTAATAATTATTATACTGATGAAGCTAGCAAATTAATTATCTTTAATAGTTTTATGATTTTAAAAAGTAATATTCCTAATTCAACTTTTTTAGCAGAATTAGCTAAAATACCTAATTTATTTATAATTGATTTTGATAGAGAAGATTATTTTTATCTTTCTTCATTAAAGAATTTAAGGCCTTTAAATAATCAAATAAATAGTGTATAATACACATAAAGGAGTGATAATATATGTTACATGATATTTTACTTGTATTAGTAGGGTTAATAATTGGAGCATTAATTGGATTTTTCTTAGCTAGATTTTTTATGAAAAAATATTTACAAAAGAATCCACCAATCAATGAGAAGATGATTGAAGCTTTAATGAGTAGTATGGGACGTAAACCTAGTCAAAAACAAGTTAAACAAATGATGTCTCAAATGAATAAGATGATGTAATGAAAATTGATTTAAGACGCCTATATGGCTTTAAAAAATTAGAAATTAATGAAGAAGTAGAAATCCCAGCAGAATTATATTCTAAAATGAATGTTAGAAGAATGGATAAAGTTAAAGTAAGTGGTATAGTTAGTATTAATTATGAAGATAATATTGTACTTAATTTAAATTTATCTGGTAATTTTATAATGCCTTGTGAGATTACTGGAGAGGATGTTGTTATTCCGTTTGAAACTTCATTTGAAGAAGAAATATTAGAAAATACTTTAAATAATGAATTTTATCTTGATTTATTAGATATTTTATGGGAAAATATTGTACTGGAAATCCCTTTTAAGGTTGTTAAAGAGGGAGCAAAAATAGAAAACTTTCAAGGTAATGGTTGGAAGTTTGAAGAAGAGTAACCTAAGGAAGGAGTGATAATATGGCAGTTCCTTTTAGAAGAACTAGTAAAACTAAAAAAAGAATGCGTCGTACTCATTTAAAGAAAACAGCACCTATGACAGTTAATTGTCCAAATTGTGGAGAACCTTTAAAACCTCATAGAGCATGCACTAAATGTGGCTATTATAAAGGTAAAGAAGTAATTGAAGTTAGTGAAAAAGAAGAAGACTAACTTTTTTCTTGTTTTAATTTATTTTATATAATATAATTATTATAGAAAAGAGGAGTGAAAGATGTATAGTTTTAATTTTAATGAAGAAAGTGTAGCAAAAGGATTGATTGCTGGTTTAGGCGCTTTTCTAGTTGTAGTTGTTTTACTTGTTATTGCAATTGTAGTTTTTCAAATTATAGCAATGGTAAAAGTATACAAAAAAGCTGGAAAAGGTGGATGGGAAGCTATTGTGCCATATTATAATAACTGGGTATTATGTGAAATTGCTGGATTAAAATGGTGGTTTTTCTTAATTATGAATGCTGTTTCTATTTGTGGAATTTTAGGTTTAATTGCATTAGAGCCTTTAGCCGCTTTAGCAAGTCTTGGTGCAACATTTATGGCTAATTATAACTTAGCTATTAAGTTCGGTAAAGATGGTGTTGGTTATGGTATTGGTCTAACTTTATTACCTGTAGTGTTCTATTCTATTCTTGCATTTGGTGATGCTACTTATACTGAACAAAAACTAAGTGCTTATGGTCCAATTCCAGAAGAAAAAGTAGAAAATAAACCTGCTGATGAAGCTAAAAAAGAAACTAAAAAATCATCTACTAAAAATGCTAAATTTTGTAAAAATTGTGGTGCATCAGTAGATGGTGGTAAGTTTTGTCCAAATTGTGGAAATGAAATACACTAAAAAATAGTGTATTTTTTATGTTTTTATGGTACAATGTTAAAAGAATAGAGATGATAATAATGAAAAAAAATAAAGTTATTCTTAAACATTGTCCTAATTTTTATAAAATTATTAATTTTGAATTAACTGACGATGATAATATTTCTTTAAAATTAATTGAAATATATAAAAATTATATATTTAATATTGATATTAATAATGAAGAAGAACTTACTATGGCATCTAAAATTGATTATGTTATTAATAAATATATTGAAGATTATTTTTTTCGTAAAGATATGAAAAATAGATTATTAAATATTAAAGTAAGAAAAGATTCTAATAATTTTATTAAAACAATTGTAGAAGGTATTATAGATGCTTTTGAAAATTATGAAACCGGTTATACTAGAAATATTTACTTTGCGAGGTGGATTTAATGGATGAAGATTTTTATATTGAAAAAACTAGTCCTTTAAAGATAATTCTATATGTTATTATATTTCTAGGCTTAATAGGATATGGTATATATTATTATGTAAATTATCATAAAGAAAACTACGTTAAATTAAAAAGTATTACTTTAGAATTAGGGGCTAAACTTCCAACTAATATTGAATATTATATAGAGGCAGATAATATTTCAAAATATAAAATAAATTTATCTAGTATAAGCGTTGATGATGCTGGTAATGTTGATAAAGTGGGAGAATACTCTTATAAAATAAAAAAAGATAGTACTACTAAAAAAGGAAAGGTATATGTAAAAGATACTACTAAACCTAATGCCATAGTAGAAGATTTAACTGTTGGAGTAAATGAAAAATTTGATGTATCAGAATTTGTTTTAAAATGTGAAGATTTATCTATGCCATGCAATATTAAATATAAAAATATTAAAGATGAAGAATTAAATAAAAAAGAAGGTACATATTCATTAGATATTATAATTAGTGATAGTGAAAATAATAGTGTTACAAAAACAGTTAAATTAATAGTAAAGGGAGAAAATACTTTAGCTAATAAAAAAGCCTCAGATTTAACTTTTGATCATTTATCTGAAGAAGACTTATCTTGGGATAAAACTTATACTTTAAAGTTAGAGAAGGGCCTTAATGAAGAAACTGAAGAATATGATCAAATAATAGATAAATTATTAAGTCAAGAATACGATTTTGAAAAAAAGGTTCAAGATAAAAAAATCTTAGTTATATATAATAAATATAATTATGTTTTAGGTTTTAGTATTAAAGTAACATTTAGTGATAATTCAGTTATTTATATAACAGATAGCAATGCAAGTCTAAAGTCAGAAGAAGAATAGACTTGCATTTTTAATTATTAGTATTATAATATACATTACTTAAGGGGAAATTTATATGAAAGAATTTAAAAAGAAAATTAAAAATAAGTATTTTAAAAAAAGAAATTTTGATTTAACAGATGAGGAATTAAAAAAATTTGTTAATGATGTATGGCGTAGATTTTTAGAAGATGATGATTATTTATTAGTTATGCCTGTTAGTCCTTTAATTGATGAAGAAGAAATTATTGAGAGAGTTAACGGTTATAAAATAATAACAAAGGATAGTATTAAAAAAATACCTGCTGGTGAAATAGGTTTTATTTGCAGTATAGATTGGACTTCTACTGATAAATTATATATGCCAGATGATTTACTTAAATTAAAGTATATTAAGACAATACCTAATATAAAGGCGGTATATACAGTTAATAATGGAGAAGGATGCTTAAGTAGTTCTTATAATAAAGCAACTGAACTTGCTGAAACTCTTTTAATTCCATTAAAGTCATTTAATAAATTTGATTATGATGATGAATATAAAATGGATTATAGTATTTTAGTAAGTGAAATAATAACTTCTTATATAATGTTACATTATGGAAGTTTCGATATTGAGTTAAGAGATAAATTAATTAAGAATTATTCTAAATATATTATTAGAAGATATAAAGATGAACAAAATAGTGGTATATTTAATGACAAAGAGTTTTTAGTAAAAATAACGGATGATATTAGAACATTAGAAAATATTAAGATTTATAATAAATAGTCTTAATATTTTTTTCTTTTTAGCATATCTTTTTTAATAAAGCATAAATTTTAAAGAAAGGAAAAAGGGTATGGAAAAGAAAGAGATAATTAGTAGCATCTCGGCATGGGGAAAAGGTGAAATATATTTAGGAGTAGTTGGAGCTGTTAGAACTGGCAAATCTACCTTTATTAGAAAAGTAGTTGAAAATTTAATTATACCTAATATAAGTGATGAAGATTTAAAGAAAAGATGTATTGATGAAGTACCACAATCATCACCTGGTAAAACTATTATGACAACGGAACCTAAATTTGTACCATCTACTGGAGCTACTATTAATATTGATGAATTTACTACTAATATAAAATTAATTGATTGTGTAGGTTATGTTATTAAATCTTCTAATGGGTATGAAGATGAAATCGGTAATCCAAGACTAGTTAAAACTCCTTGGTTTGAAGAAGAAATTCCATTTGTAGAAGCAGCTGAAATAGGAACTGAAAAAGTAATTAAAGATCACTCTACTATTGGAATAGTGGTAACAACAGATGGCTCAATCGGAGAATTTACTAGAGGCGAATACATGGAAGCTGAAGAAAAAGTCATTACTGAATTAAAACAAATAAATAAACCATTTATAATAGTTTTAAATACTACTCATCCAGAGGCTGAAGAAACAAGAAAACTTGCGGATAATTTAACTAATAATTATAATGTTCCTGTAATGCCAATTAATGTAAATTCAATGACTGAAAGAGAAATGTATGAAATATTAAAAACAGCTTTATATGAATTTCCTGTATTAGATGTTGAAGTAAATATTCCATCATGGATTCATATTTTAGATAGTAAAAATCCAATTAAGATGCATTATTTAGATAAAGTAAAAGAAAGTATGACTAGTATTTCTAAATTAAAAGATGTCGATAATATTTTAAAATATTATGATGATTCTGAATATATTAATAAAGCTTATATTTCTAATGTAGATCCATCAACTGGAGTAGTTACTTTAAATTTAGATTCGTCTGATGAATTATATAATGAAACTTTGCAAAATGTATTGGGTGGTATTACATTAGATAAGGCTAGCTTACTTAAAATATTTATGGAATATTCTTCTGATAAAGATGAAACAGAAAGTTTAAAATCGGCTTTAAAAATGGCCAAATCAACTGGATATGGTATTGTTTACCCAGCACTTACTGATATGAAACTATCAACTCCTGAAATAATTAAACAAGGATCTCGTTATGGAGTTAAATTAAAAGCAGTAGCATCATCTATTCACTTAATGAAAGTTGATGTGGAAAGTACTTTTGAACCAATTATCGGAACTGAGATGCAATCTAAAGAATTAATTGATTATATAATGAGGGATTATGAAACAGATCCATCAAGTATTTGGAAAAGTGAAATATTTGGTAGAAGCCTAGATGTAATTGTAAAAGAAGGTATTCAAGCAAAACTATCAATGATGCCAGAAGCAACAAGATATAAATTATCTAATACAGTAACTAAAATAGTTAATAAAGGTTCAAATAATTTGATTGCAATTGTATTATAAGATACTTTAAATAGTATCTTTTTATATAGATTTTACTGTAAACAAATAACTTTTTTCTAAAAGTTGTTTGTTTTTTCTTGCATTTTATTTTTATTTTTGTTAATTTATATTTGTAGGGTACATAAGCCTTATAAAAAATAAAAAATGGGAGGTAATCGTTATGAACAAAACTGAAGTAGTTGAATTCGTAGCAAAAGAAGCTAACCTTACTAAGGCTGAAGCTTTAAGAGCAGTTGATGCTTATCATGAAGCTGTAACAAAAGGTCTTAAAAAAGAAGGAAAAGTTGCTTTTGTTGGATTTGGTACTTACGCTGCAAAGAAACGTGCTGCTAGAGAAGGAATTAATCCTTTAACTAAAGAAAAAATTAAAATTCCTGCTAAAATGGCTGTTTCATTTAAAGCTGGTAGCAAATTAAAAGACGCTGTTAACTAATAATTAACGATTATAAAAAAGAGACTAATTTATAGTTTCTTTTTTTCTATTTAAATGATATAATTTAATATGAAGGTAGATGATACTTATGGATAATAATAAAAAAAGATTAATATTTTTAATTTCAGGTATATTACTAATATTAGCTTTAATAGGGACAACTTATGCTTTCTTTTTTAGTAAAATAAATGGATTAGAATCAGCCAGTACTTTAGTGCTTGATTCAGCTAATATGTCTTTAGTATATGAAGATGGTAGTGATACTATAAATGGAACGGATATATTTCCAGGATGGTATGCTACCAAAACATTTAGTGTAACTAATAATGGGGATTTAACGGCTAATTATGCTGTTAAAATAGCTAATATAGTAAATAATTTAACTTTACCAGGTAGTATATCTGTTAAATTAAAAAGTAATGATGGTGGTTATTCTGGTGGGTTTGTTAATTTACCAACTACTGATAGTGAAATAACTCCTGGAATTGAAATAGGTGTGGGAGATACACACCATTATACAATAACTGTTATGTATAATAATTTAGAAAATGCAGATCAATCAGTAGACGTTGGTAAAACATTTAGATTTAATGTAACAATAGCAGGAACTAAAAATGGTAGTGTATATTATGGAATGCCAGATGGATGGAATGAAGCATTGGCAACTAGTCTATTAGGATCAATACGAGATAATGAAAATACTAAAATAAATGCAGCTTTAAAAAACGGGGAGAAAGATAAAGATAATTGTACATTAACAACTCCAGGGCAGCAAACCGCAACATGTAATGAAGGGCTAAGAGTAGCAGAAGATGATTATGGTATGAGTTTTTATTATAGAGGCGCAGTTGAAAATAACTATGTTAAATTTGCTGATATGTGCTGGAGAATAGTTAGAATAGATGGAAATGGTAATATTAAATTAACACTTTATAATTATCAAAAAGAATCAGCAAGAGAAACAATAGATGTTAGTAAAAAAGCTAATCCATGTGATGATGCGTACAGTGTAAATGGTGATGAGGCTTTTGCTAGATATGATAATACAGAAAATGGATCTGCTGGTAAAAGTGCATATAATACAAAATACAATCAAAATGCGTATATCGGATTAATATATGGAACGCCAGGATCAAATACATATGAAGCGGAACATAATGGAAATAATCTAAGTACTATATTAGCAAATTTAAATACATGGTTTACATCTAATTTAAATATTGTAGATTCTAAAATATTAAATGTAGCCTATTGCAATGATAAAACACTAGCAAGTAGTACATATAATCCAGATAATTGGACAGATTCAGAAATAAATAAAGGATATGGTCAAATAAAAACAAATTATTCGGCAAGAGAAAGATTAAATACAGCAAATACTGCAACTCCTGTATTAACTTGTCCAGAAGGCGTAAGTAGAGTAGAAAACAAGATAGGATTATTATCAGCCGATGAAGTTGCGTATGCTGGAGGAATATATGGATCTAGTAATACTTCATATTACCTAAATAAAAATGCAAGTAGCAGCCGTTGGTGGACATCGACTCCGTCTCGCTTCTATGGCTTTGGTGCTATGGCGTGGCGTGTGGAAACGAATGGAGCCTTATTTGATCCCGGTGATTTAAACAAGACGTATGGCCTTCGCCCAGCAATAGTCCTAAAATCAACTGTTGCAATAACTGGTGGAGTTGGAACTCAAGCAAATCCATATGTAATAAATTAAGTAAACTATAGTTTTAAATTATAGTTTTATTTTTAATAAATTGGAGTGATTTTATGCAATATTTTGATAATAATGAAAATTTAAAGAGTGAACTTAGAAAGATAAAATATAAATATGGTGATTATAATTTTATCTTTAATAGTGATCTTGGAGTATTTAGTAAAGATAAGATAGATGAAGGAAGTAAAATACTTGTTGAAATATATTTAAAATATAATAATACTAATAAAAAAGTTTTAGATATTGGTTGTGGTATTGGTTTTTTAGGAATAGTTATATCTAAAATTACTAATTCTGAAGTTGATATGGTTGATATTAATAATAGAGCTATTCATTTATGTAAAATGAATATTAAAGAAAATAATGTTAATGCTAAGGTTTTTGTTAGTGATATTTATGATGATGTTACTGATAAGTATGATGTTATTATAACTAATCCTCCAATTAGAGCTGGTAAAAGGGTATATTTAACATTTTTAAACGATGCTTTTTATCATTTAAGACCTCTTGGAGAGTTATGGTTTGTTATGAGAACTAATCATGGAGTTAAAACTGTTATTAAGAATTTAAAAGAAAAATATCAAGTAGATATATTAGAAAAATCATTAGGATTCTATATTGTAAGAGTAAAGCATTAGTGCTTTATTTTTATTTTAATTTATTATATAATTATTAAAGAATAGGAGAACATATGAATAAGAAAGGTTTTATAGCAACATCTTTAATTTATTCTTTCTTTTTAATATTTTGTGCCTTATTAGTTGGTTTTATTTCTTTAAGCGCTCATAATAAAAATCTACTTAATAAGTCTAATGATAATATTAGAAATGACTTAATTGGTAGAGTTTTATCTAATGCTTCATATGGTACTTATATTAAAATTGATGTTAATCATCCTGAATATAATTTAAATAATGTTAATTGGATATTATATAATACTAATAATAATGAATCTTTATTGGTTTCTGATTCTATTGTACTAAGTTATGATGATAGTGTTACTGATTCAATTAGTAAAGCTAATAATGAAATAAATAGTTTTATTGGGTCATGTATAAATGATATATATATTTTAAATTATAGTGATTTTAATTTATTTAGAAATAATATAAATGATAAAGAAATATTAGAAAAATTAGTAAAGGTAGAACCTGATTATTTAGTTATCAATAATAATATGGGTTATAAATATACTTATAATGGTAATATTGATTTAAGTTTAAACGATTATAAAAATAATGTCCTAAATTCTAATAATCTTAAAATATTTTCTAATGGAGATAGGATTAATATAAGATTAGTGATTAAAGTATCATCGGATAAAAAATTATCAGGTGGTACTGGTAGTGTATTTAATCCATATAATTTAAGGTGTGTGTAGATTATGAAAAATAATAAAGGATTTGCAATTTTTGAAACTATTATTGTTATTAGTATATTAGCTTTAGGATTAATATCTTTATATTCTACTTATAATATTATAATAAGAAAAAGCCTTAATAATAGGGTAGAACAACCTAAGGATATATATTTAGCTTATCAGATAAGTAATTATAAAAATTATACAACTTCTGGAATTTATTACTATGTAGAAATATATAAAAATGGAAATACATATTATAGAAGAAATTGTGGGGTAAGTACTTGTAGTGGTAGCACCGCTTTATCTAATGAAGAAAACACTATATATAGTACTTTAGATATAGATAAAATCTATTTTACTAATAAAAAGGTTAGCGATTTACTAACTAGAAATGTATTATTGATGTTTGATGGATCTACTATTAATTATTTAAACTCTATTAAAAATGATGAGTATATTAATGATAGTGCTAGATATACAGTAATTGTTAAAACAGATGGTAATAATTCAAAATCATTTTCATATTATCAAGTTTTATAGAATAGGAGAAATTTATGACATTGATTAACTTTATTAATTATTTATACAGATTGTTTGATGGTGAAGCTTTAACTAATGAAGAATTAAATTTAATGGATAATAAAGCCTTAGAATTATTAAATCAAATGAAAGAAAATACAATTGATGAGAATTCTCAAAATGCTTTAGATGAATATGTTGATTTATTTGAAAGAAAACAAAATAGAGAATTAGCGAATAAAATAATAGACGATTATTATAAAGTAATTAATGAAAAAGCTTTAGCAAAACCAAATGGAGCTGGTAGAGGACATAGTGGTGGGCCAGTAAGTGAAAATGGAAATAAAGTATTAGTATATACTAATATGTCAGGAATGATTAATACTGTAGCTATTATTGAAGTTGTTCTTATTATTGGAGTATTAGCTGCTTTTATAGTTCTTGCTTTAATCCATTAAGTTATTATATAATATTAATAGAAAGAGGAATTTATGGATATTTTAAATGAAACTGAATTAAGAATGAAAAAAGCTATTGAGGCAATGGATGCAAGATTTACTAATGTAAGAGCAGGACGTGCTAATCCATCTATGGTTAGTGGTATTATGGTTGAATATTATGGAACGCCAACACCATTACAATCACTAGCTAATATTACAGTACCAGAAGCAAGACAACTATTTATTAAACCTTTTGATAGAGGAGTTTTAAAAGATGTTGAACGCGCTATAAATGAAGCAAATTTGGGTATTACTCCTACTAATAATGGGGAAATGATCATACTTATTATTCCAGAACTTACTGAAGATAAAAGAAGAGAATATGTTAAACAAGTTAAATCTATAGCAGAAGAAACTAAAGTGGCTTTACGTAATGCTAGGGAGGATGCTAGAAATAATATTAAAAGACAAGAACTTCCTGAAGATGAAACTAATGCATATTATGATGATATTCAAGATTTAATTAATGAATATAATAAAATAATAGATGAAAAATCTAAAGTAAAAGAACAAGAATTAATGACAGTTTAAAAATAAAGTCTTACATAGCAAAACAATATCATAATTATAATATGAATAATTCTTGATTTATAATATAGACTATAATCTAATGAAGTATCTTTAAAGATACTTTTTATTTGGATTAAAATACTAAAGCCACCAAAACCCATTAAAATTGAGGTAAATATCATTTTATATTTATATAAATAATCAATATTATTAATAATGTTTAATCCATTAGTTATTTCTAATATACCTGATATTAAAGGATGTTTTATAGGTATTATTGAACTTAATGTAATAAAAGTAATAATAGAGCCTAATATTAATAATAATATATTAATAGAGTTATTTATAGATTCTACTATATTAAATTTTTTTGATTTTATAGAATTATTATTAATATTACATTTATAATTACGATTAAATAAACCAATTATTAAATTAGATATTATATTAACTATAATTAAATATAATCTATCTTCATATTTTAAATATGTAGTTATACTTAATATTAGCAATGGATTATAATTTAAAGACATGGATAATACTTTGATAGCTTCTTTATTATCAATTGCTTTATTATTAAGTAAATCTAAGATATATTTAGCATTAGTAGGGCTTCCACTTAGCAAACTCATCAAAAATACATATGAAGAATATTTACTTAATTTAAAAATTTTACTAAATAAAGGGCCAAATATGTTACTAATTATATTTATTAGATTAGAACTTAATATTAGATCACTTATAATTATAATAGGAAATATACTAGGAAATACTGATCTTTTCCATAAATCTATACCATTTATAATATTACTAATTATAATTGGTCTTTTAATGAATAATAAAACTAAAATTATAATAATAAAAATATTTTTAACTAAATTTTTCATATATTCTCCAGATTGTGCTATAATTTAAGTATGAAAGCGATTAATAAAGTTTATGAATTAATAAAAAAATTTATTAAAGAAAATATATTTAGTATTATTTTTTTAATATTATTTGCAGTATTTTGTTTTTATGATACTGGTTATAGTATTTATAAACCAGGTGGTATTATAAATGCTTCAAATAGAATTAAGGGAGATAATTTATATCAAAGTAAAGGCTCATTTAATATGGCTTATGTAGGTTTTATGAAAGGTAATTTACCATTTTATTTAGTTGCTAAATTAATACCTAGTTGGGATCTTATTAAAAATGATAATTTAACATATTCTAATGAATCTATAGAGGAAGCTAATATTAGAGATCATATAAATTATAATGAAGCTATATCTAAAGCTAAATATGTGGCTTTTAATGCATCTAAGGTAACATATAAAGTAGATAGTATAGATTATTATATAACTTATAAAACTACTTTAAATGATAGTGATATCTCTATTGGAGATAAAATATTAGAATATGATAATATTAAATTTAATGGTTTAGAAACATTTAAAGAATATATTAAAACTAAAAATGTAAATGATACTATTAATATTAAGTATGAACATAATAATCAAATTAAAGAAACTAAAAGTACCATTTATGAAGAAAATAATGAATTATATGTCGGTCTTTTAATGAGTAGTATTTATAATATTAGTTCTGATTATAATTTAGATATTAAAACTAAAGATAGTGAATCTGGTCCAAGCGGGGGATTAATTACGGCATTATCTATCTATAATGCATTAACTAAAGATGATTTAACTAAAGGAAAAAAGATAGTTGGAACAGGTACTATTGATTATGATGGAACAGTTGGGGAAATTGGCTCTGTAACGTATAAATTAGCAGCAGCTGTTAAGGAAAAAGCCGACTTGTTTATATGTCCTAAAGAAAACTATGAAGAAGCAATTGATTTTGCTAAAAAGAATAATTATAAAATTAAAATAAAATATGTCGAAACATTTAATGAGGCTGTTGAGTATTTAAAGGAGGAGTTTTAAATGGATGAAAGATATTTTATAAGTAAAAATACTTTTAGAAATGGGAAAGGGAAATATCCTGAATATGTAGTTCATAATGGGGTAATAAAGGAATATATACCAAGTCCATTATCTCAGGATAAAATTAGTGATAGTAAATTATATTATTGCTTGGATGATATTCCTAATCCTTTAAGAAGTATTTTAAGAGTTAGAGCTGTAAAAGAAAGTACACTAGTTGAAAGAGTAAGAAGGAACGGTATTATGTCTGATCCTAATACTCCAATTCTTCCTATTGTAGGTAATTTACTTCCTAGTGATGGAGTTAATGCATATACTGTTGTATTTAATAATGGATTACCAGAACTAAGGGCATTCTTAGTATGTTGGGACTTTCATTGGTCAGAGTTATATACAGGTCAAACAGGCTTTGGTTATAATGTTTTTTGTTTAGTTGAAGATTTAACTCCTGAGCAAAGAGATAATTATATAGATAAAATAATTACTTTAGGTGAAGTACAAAAATATTTAGATATGCATAAAAATGAAAAAGAGGATAATTATCAATTTAATTAAACTTGCAAATAATGCAGGTTTTATTTTGACTTTTTCAAAGTAATATTTTTTAAATTTCAAATTTCCATTTATTGTACAAAAATCCATTAAATGTTATAATATTTTTCAAGGTGTATTATGAAAAGATCAGATGTAAATTACGATGAATTAAGTCCAATGATGAAACAATATATGGATATCAAAAAGAATTATGAAGATGTCTTACTTTTTTATCGTGTTGGTGATTTTTATGAATTATTTTTTGAAGATGGTATTACAGCATCTCATGAATTAGAACTTACTTTAACTGGAAAAAATGCAGGTTTAAAAGAAAGAGTACCTATGTGTGGAGTTCCATATCATGCTGTAAAATCTTATTTAGAAAAAGCTATTAATAAAGGATTTAAAGTAGCAATATGTGAACAAGTAGAAGATCCTAAAACTGCTAAAGGAATGGTTAAAAGAGAAGTTATTAATGTAGTATCTAAAGGTACTTTAGTTGATTTAGATTATTTAAATGGTAATGAATTTAATTATATAGGTAGTATTTTAGATATAGAATATGCTTATATTTTAACTTATGCGGATATTTCTACTGGAGATATATCTTGTGAAATTATTAATCATAATGAAGATGAATTATTAAATAGA
>ODAJ014789722.1_pt1 | contig 27578 bp, 25 predicted proteins | sample 1539241 | NCBI WGS metagenome assembly ODAJ01 (sample SAMN02144231, study PRJEB22623) | gut metagenome | biome: sheep rumen | host: Ovis aries | place: New Zealand
GTTAAATAAATTAAGAGGGTGATAGGAGGCATACCATGCGTACCATGCGTACCATGCGTACCATTACAATTTTGCAATTAACCATTTTTTTCTCTATTTTAATTTTTATATATATTATATATATTATATATAATATATATAATATATATAAAGATAAAGATACTCCTTTTTATGATACTTTTAAAATACCATTTGGTATGCGTGGTATGCATGGTACGCCTCTGAATTAGCATCTTACTGATAAATTAGAGCAGATTCTGAAAGACCTGAAGGTTGACAGCGAGAAGTTCAAAGAACTGGGTATCACCTTTGAGGAAAAGGCATTTTTTGATGTCTTGACAGAGGTTAGAGATACTCACAAGTTTGAATATCCTGACGAGCGTTGTATTGAACTTGTCAAGAAAATCAAGTTGCTGATTGATGATACAGCTGTTTATGCTGACTGGCTGAATAATACCAACCTGAGAAACGAGCTGGCTTCGCAGCTGACAGTTCTCATCTACAAAGAAGGATATCCACCAGAGTGGGACGAAGAGGTATTTAAGAAAGTCCTTGATCAGGTAGAAAACTATAAGAAGAACGGAACTTCTAAGCTTAAGTTTACAAAGCTTGCGAATGTAGAGGATGATATAGATGTTCGCAACCTTATATTCGATTGTCTTCACATGAATGTGAATATCAGCGATATGGAGTTGCAACGCGAGGTTATAGAACAATATGGCGAACGCTACCCAGATATGTCGCAAAATGAATGGGGACATATCATAGAGACATATACTCCTATGATAAAGCAGTCAATAAGGCGAAAAGATATGTCGAAAGCAGTGGAAGGCGATGCAGATTATAGAATGGCAGCAGATGATAATCCTCATGTAGAGGAGTAAGAAATAAGCCAAAGCCAAAGGCAAGCCTGTTTAAGAGTTTTTAACACTGAGACATGATGGAGCGGGAAATAAACCTGCTCTTTCTGCGTTTACTTATGGTGAGATTGGCTAAAGCTGCGATTAGGCGAAGGCAAAAGAGAACTCGTTCTAATTTTGCTGAGCGAAAGCAGGTTCAACGAGGTCAAAAGGCTGAAGATGAAAAGATTAAAAGAAACAAAAAGGCAAACGGTAATTGGAAGGACATTGCTCCTTTACCTCTTACTCCTATTCATCCCTACCCAGCTGAAGGCTCAGTATGACCCTTACTTCTCTCACTACTTCGATATGCAGACATCCTTTAACCCTGCAGCGGCAGGTAAGGAATCGAAGATGAATCTATATGCTGCTTACGCTATGACAATGGCTGGTTTTGAGCATGCCCCCCAGACAATGATAATCTCCGGAGACACCCCCTTCTCTGCCCTGGGATTGATACATGGTGTCGGTGCCCAGATAATGAGTGACAAGATTGGTCTTTTTACTCACCAACGCATCAAGGGACTGTATGCCGTACGAAAGAAGTTGGGGCGCAGTGCATACAGCGGTCAGCTTTCAGTCGGAATACAACCGGGTATCATTACAGAGAAATTCCGTGGCTCCGAGGTGGAACTCGGCGAGGAGAACGATGATGCTTTCACCAAAAGCGACATCGACGGCAATACCTTTGACCTGGGAGTTGGAGTCCTCTTCCAAAAAGGAAAATGGTATGCAGGCATCAGTGCCCAGCACCTCACCCACCCCAAGGTGATGCTCGGAGAGAGAAACGAAATAAAGATTGATGCAACATACTATGCCACAGGCGGTTACGACTTCCAGCTACGTAATCCATACGTAAAAATTGCCACATCTGCCTTGGTAATGACAGAAGGGGTTACCTATCGTGCAGACATCACGGGACGCGTAATCTACACATTCGACCAAAAGATGTTATACGCCGGCATCAACTACAGCCCTACCCGTTCTGTTACGCTACTCGTAGGAGGAACATTCAACGGATTCAAGGTAGGATATTCTTTCGAAGGATATACCAACGACCTTGGTTTCCGCAACGGTTCACACGAACTGTTCCTGGGCTACTCCATGAACGTTGACCTCGGCAAACACGGCAAAAACAGATATCAGACAACGAGAACGCTTTAAAGAGTCAAATGCCGATAAACGCTGACCGCTATACAGGGATATAAAATTAAAAAGATATATATGACAAAGAAAAAAACATTATTTGCTTTCCACTTTTTATCATTATTGGCTTTATCGCTGATAATGGTGTCTTGTTTTGGTGGCAAGTTGACCCATGCTTCCCAAGGAGGCGAAGTGACTGGTTACAGCACAGGAAAAGGGTTTAGTGAGCCTACACCGTATGGCATGACTCTCATTAATCGCGGTTTCCTCCACATGGGAGTTGAAAAGAAAGACACTTTATGGGGAATGTCAGTACCTACAAAGGACATCTCTGTAGATGGTTTCTGGATGGACGAACGCGAAGTGTCTAATGCTAAGTACAGACAGTTCGTCATGTGGGTTCGTGACAGCATTCTCCGCACCCGTCTGGCAGACCCAGCCTATGGTGGTGATGAGACATACATGATTACCGAAGACAAGAACGGTGACCCTGTAACTCCGCACCTGAACTGGAAGAAGCAGCTCCCACGCAAGCCTAACGAGGATGAGCAGCGTGCCATAGAGTCTCTCTATACCACAAATCCTGTTACGGGAGAAAAACTGCTCGATGCGTCACAGATGAACTATCGTTATGAAATCTACGACTACACGACAGCTGCTTTGCGCAAGAATCGTTTAGATGCCAGAGAGCGTGATTTGAATACCGACAAAATAGTCAACATGGACGAAGTCGTAATGATTTCCAAGGATACTGCCTACATAGACGACGAGGGACACATAGTGCGCGAGACCATCAACCGTCCGCTTTCAGGACCATGGGACTTCCTCAACACCTACATCGTAAACATCTATCCTGACACCACCTGCTGGGTTAATGACTTCACGAACAGTGATAACGAGATGTACCTGCGCAACTATTTCTCTAACCCAACGTACAATGACTATCCTGTAGTCGGTGTTACATGGGAGCAGGCAAACGCTTTCTGTGCTTGGCGTACAGAATATCTCCTCAAAGGACTCAGCGGACAGGCGCGCTATATTCAGAGATACCGCCTGCCGACAGAGGCTGAATGGGAATTTGCTGCCCGTGGAAAGGACGGCACAGAGTTCCCTTGGGAGAATCCTGACGTAAAGAATGGTGATGGATGCTACTACGCAAACTTCAAGCCAGACCGTGGCAACTACACCAAGGACGGCAACCTGATAACCAGCAAGACTGGCATCTATGCCGCAAACAGCAATGGGCTGTATGATATGGCTGGAAATGTAGCAGAATGGACTTCTACCATTTATACTGAAGCAGGTGTGGAGGCAATGAACGACCTCAATCCGCAACTTGAGTATAACGCAGCTCTCGAAGACCCATATCGCATGAAGAAGAAGAGCGTTCGTGGTGGCTCTTGGAAAGACCCTGAGAGTTACATCCGTTCCGCTTGGCGTTCTTGGGAATACCAGAATCAGCCACGCTCTTATATAGGTTTCCGTTGTGTCAGGTCTCTGGCAAGTTCATCAAGCGTCAACAGCAAAGGCAAGAAAAAAAGATAATTAGAAAATATGTCACAATATAGCAAAATAAACATCATCTACTTCATGCAGAAGTGGATGGACAGCGTACCAGGACAGACGTTCCTGAACTATGCATACTCTTGGGGAGCAGCAGTCGTAATTCTCGGAACCCTGTTCAAGTTAACCCACCTGCCAGGTGCCAATCTCATGCTTTTCATAGGTATGGGAACGGAGGTTGTAGTGTTCTTCATATCAGCATTCGACCGTCCGTTCGACAAGACCACAATCGACATGACCCTCAGCAACCACATGGAGGACGAAGTTGTTGCTGATGCCGCAAATGCTGCATCAGGCGTAGGACAAACCATCATAGCACCATCATCTCCAATTGCCGGCAGCAAAGCAGGTAGCCCAGCAGAAATTTCAGGCATTTCAGGAGGCACTGTCATCATCGGCAACGGAGTTATCGGAGGTGGTGCTGCACCAGCAAGCAACAAGACTCCTGACGTAGCTCCAGCAGTTGCCGGCACTGATAATACTGATAATAATGAGAAGCCATCAATTTCTCAGCCAGCAGGAGGTGTTATCACTACCGCAGTAACAGGTGCTCCTGCTCCAGCAGTATCGCAAGAGACAGCAGATGCCATGGAAGAAGTGACACAGGCATACATAGACCGTCTTAACGAACTCAACGAGACCCTCGAGAAGGTATCAGCTCTCAGCCAGCGTCTGTCTGTTGACAGCGAAGAGATGGAGAACCTCAACCGCACACTCACAGGTATAGCACGCGTCTATGAGATGCAGCTAAAGTCCGCATCACAACAAATTACTACTCAAGACTCTATCAACGAGCAGACTAACATCATGGCAAATAAGATTAAGGAACTCAACGGCATATACAGCCGCATGATTGAGGCCATGACTGTTAACATGCCAAAGATGTAATCATGGCAATAAAGAAACGACCTGTCTCCCCTCGCCAGAAGATGATCAACCTCATGTATGTGGTGTTGATGGCGATGCTTGCAATGAATGTCTCTACGGAGGTGCTCAATGGTTTCTCTATTGTGGAAGAGGGACTACGACGCTCCACCAACAACTCCTCTGCAGAAAACAAAAACATCTACGACAACTTCGAAACCCAGATGCGCAACAACCCTGTGAAGACAAGGGTATGGTATGCAAGAGCTCAGGAGGTGAAGAAGATGAGTGATGAGCTGTATAATTTTGCAGAACAGATGAAGATTGCTATTGTCAAGGAAGCCGACGGCGAAGAGGGTGACATACATAACATTCAGAACAAGGAAGACCTTGAAGCTGCTGAGCAGGTAATGCTCTCTCCTATCAACGGACAGGGAAAGAAACTGCAGAAGATGATTGAAGATTTCCGCTACAAGGCAAAAACTATGCTCAATGACGAACGTCTTCAGAAAATCATCGACGACAATCTTTCTACCAGTGTTTCCAAGAAAGCAAAGGCTTTAGGAAAGAAATGGCCTGAATATATGTTTGAGCAGATGCCTGTGGCTGCTGCAGTAACCCTTCTGTCGAAACTGCAAAATGACGTACGTTATGCTGAAGGCGAGATTCTACACACCCTTTCTTCAAACATCAGCCTAAAGGATATTCATGTCAACAAGCTCTCTGCCTTTGTAATTCCAGAGGCGAAGACCATTATCCGTGGTGATAAATTCTCTGCCCAAATCGTTATGGCAGCCATCGACACCACTCGTCAGCCAGAGGTGTTCATCGGTGGAAGGAAGGTAGAGCTGCGCAACAGCACCTACGAATTTACCACAGGCAAGACAGGTGACTTCACCTTCTCTGGATACATGACAATGCTGGATGCCTCTGGCACCACGATAAGGCGTGACTTCGAACAGAAATATACTGTCGTTGACCCATCGGCTACTGTTTCCGCTGACCTGATGAATGTCCTCTATGCAGGATATAGCAACCCTATCAGCGTTTCTGTTCCTGGTGTACCTCTCAGCAAGGTTGCCGCTACGATGAGTGGTGGCAGTCTCACCCCAACAGGTCCTGGACATTATATCGCACGCCCAAGTGCCGTAGGCAAGGACGTCACAATATCTGTTACCAGCTCACAGTCAGGAAGACCTCTCCCAATGGGACAGTTCACCTTCCATGTACGTAAGTTGCCAGATCCTACTGCATACATCGTGATTGGCGACGACCGTTTCCGTGGCGGTGGTATGTCAAAGGCAAATCTTATGAACGTAACGACTCTGAAGGCTGCTATTGATGACGGACTGCTTGACATTGAGTTCCGCGTAACAGGATTCACAGCAGTATTCTTCGACAATATGGGTAATGCAGTTCCTGTTGTAAGCGATGGTGCGAACTTCTCTGCAAGACAAAAAGACACTTTCCGCAAGTTGTCACGCAACAAGCGATTCTATATTTCAAGCATTCATGCAATCGGTCCTGACGGCATAGCCCGCACATTGCCGACAGCTATGGAAGTCGTTGTAAAGTAATAAATAATATAGGTATCAAAATATGAAAATAGTATTTTCTTTTCTGTTCTTATCACTTTTCGCTTTTCAAGTAAATGCACAGCCGGCACAGCGTCGTGCTGCCAAAGAAAAGAAGCAGGAAGTGAAGAGTACGCCAAAGAAGGCTGCGACAGAAGCAAAGTCAGAAGTGAAGCCTGAGACAAAGCCTGCAACGAAGCCTGCGACACCGCCGACTACACCAAAGAAAGTAGCAGTAGCACCTCCAAAGAAGCCAACCACTGCATCGGCAAAGACGGCAACAAAACCAGCCAATGGTATCACTACCCGTGCACAGTTGTCATACCCTACATCAATGCAGATGAAGGAGGATGTAGTATGGCGTCGTGACATATATCGTGAGATAGACCTCACCAAAGGCGACAATGCCGGACTATACTATCCTGTAGAGCCTATCGGCAGTCAGATGAACCTTTTCACATATCTGTTCAAGTTGGTGTTGTCTGGACAAATCAAGGCATACGAATATCGTCTTGACGGAAATGAGAGTTTTGAGCCAGATGCTTTGGTAAAACCATTGGCATTGCTCGACAACTATCACATCTACTATGAGCGCAAAGACGGAAGGCTGAAGTTAGACAACAGCGATATTCCTTCCAAGGAAGTGAAGTCATACTATGTAAAGGAAACATCATACTATGACCAGTATTCATCTACCTTCCACACAAAGATTCTTGCCCTCTGCCCTATCATGAGCAGCGATGATGGTTTTGGTGATGTAGAAACAAAGTACCCATTGTTCTGGGTAAAATATGACGATGTTGCTCCTTTCCTTGCAAAACAGACCATTATGACAAGCGACCTCAACAATGCTGCCACAATGTCTGTTGACGACTACTTCGTTAAGAACATGTATCAGGGCAAGATATACAAAACCAACAACATGCTGGGCAAAACCCTTGCACAATACTGCCCTAACGATACTGCTATGCAAAAAGAGCAGGCAAGGATTGAGGCTGAGCTGAAAGCCTTCGAAGAAAATATCTGGGGCGACAAGGTACGCAAGGATTCCCTTGACTCTATTGCCAAAGCACAACTTGCCCTTGATCCAAAGGCTGCAAAGAAAGCTGCAAAGGCAAATCGTCGTGCCAAGAAGTCGAGTGTCAGCAAGAAGTCTTCATCAAGGAGCAGCGGTTCTGCTGGCGGCAGCTCTCCACGCATCAGCGTCAGAAGAGAAAGACACTAATCTTTTGAGTTTCAAGTCCCAGGGTTACTGGTTTCAACCACGAATTAAACAACTTATAATTAAATTATGAAAAAATTCTATAAGTCATTAGCCGTCGCAGCATTTGCAATGTTGATGGCAATACCAGCTCAGGCTCAGTTTAACTGGGGTTTGCGTGCTGGTGCAAATATCGTAAACATGAAGATGTCCAGTGATGTCTTCGGCTCAAAGAACAATGCCGGTTTCTACGTAGGTCCGACAGTCAAGTTTACTGTTCCTATCGTAGGTCTCAGCTTTGATGCTTCTGCTTTGTACGACCAGCGTACAGCAAAGGTCGTAAACGATGCCAATGGCATTACAGAGGAGCGCAAGCAGCAGACTATCCAGATTCCTATCAACCTCCGTTATGGCTGGGGATTGAGCAGCATGGCAAACGTATTCCTCTTTGCTGGTCCGCAGTTCGGTTTCAACGTCAGCAAGCACTATTCAGATTGGACATGGAAGTCAAGCCAGTTCAGCGTTAACGTAGGTATTGGTGCCACAGTATTGAGCCATCTCGAATTAAAGGCAAACTATAACTTTGTTGTAGGAAAGAGTGCCGTCGCATCAGATAACTTACTTGGCAACAGCAGATTCAACTCTTGGCAGGTAGGTCTGGGCTACTATTTTTAAGTAATATCGTCCCATAGCATAACATTTCAGCACAGAAGTATTTTTTCTTCTGTGCTTTTTTAGCTATATATCTTTCTGCATCACACACAAAAACGCCCAATAACACCATGGAATAGCATTATTTTAAATAGAATTTTAAAAAAATTACATTAAAATTTGCATAGTTTAATTATTTTCAATACATTTGCAGCAAAATCTAATTTATTTTTATCAACTTAAGTCTTAATTTAATATGAGTTACATTAAATTTTTCTTTTTATCAGCCTTTATAGCATGCTGCACATCACCTGTAATAGCAGATGAAATTCAGACGAGCCCTGCAGATGAAGAAGCTTATGATTTGGGCTATTATCCACAACCGTATTGGTTTATACAAGCGCAAGGTGGTATGGGTACAACATTTACCAGTGGTAAGAATTTTTTCAAGCTTGCCAGTCCTACTGTAAGTGTTGCATTCGGCAGAATGTTTTCTCCCGTTGTTGGAGCACGCATCCATGTGAACGCATGGGAATCAAAGAGTTCCCTTAAAAGTATCAATCAGACATATAAGTTTAACTACATCAATAGCAATTTGGATGTAATGTTAAACATTAACAATATATTCTCTAAAACCAGCAATCATTTTGTTAATGTATATGTTCTCGGTGGTATCGGTTTGGCTTACGCATGGAAGAACGATGAGTTTACGAACTTACGTAAGACCTATGGAGGTGCTATTCAGGAAAACACAAGCAATGCATGGGGAGAAGGTACTTCTCGCAAATCACTGCTAAGCCATAGTATCCGTTTCGGAACACTTGTAGATTTCAGCATTTCTAAGAATTGGAGTGTTGGCATTGAGGCAGACATCAACAACCTCAGTGATCGTTTCAATTCTAAATACAAGAACAGCAATGACTGGATGCTCACAGCTCAGGCTTCTGTTACATACAAATTTGGACACAAGAAGGCTGTTCGTCCAACACCTCCAGTTCCTCCTGTACAAGCAGCGCCAGAGATTAAACCAGAGCCAAAGCCAGTTCCCCCACCAGCTCCAAAGCTCATACCTCTGACCGAGAATATGAAGTTCCAACTCCGTGAAACCGACAATTCAGAATCGAAAGAACAGGTTCTACAAAAAGTTGTTGAGTGGGCACAGAAGAATCCCGACAAGGGTATTCTCATAGAAGGGTATGCTGACAAAGGTACAGGTAATCCTACCATCAATGCCGAATATGCTCAGAAACGTGCAGACAATGCAGCTGCAGCATTGGTAGCAAAAGGCATTGCAAAAGAGCGCATAGAAGTAAAAAGTTTTGGCGACACAGTTCAACCATTCCCAAATAATGATGACAACAGATGCGTTCTTATTTACGGAAAATAATAATTAGAAGTACAAAAATATCTTTGCTATCCTTGTTTATTGTATTTGCAATGACAAGGATAGCATTGCAAATAAACTTCCTGAACCCTGTATCTCGAGCTATAGGTAATTTTTCTTTTTCCGACCTATACTTTGAAATCGATAGCGAGAGTAACACACAAAACAGCGACATCACCATCATTGATCTCACGAAAGTCTATGATCGCAGTCGTATAGCGAGAACTATTCGTGAAGTAACTATGTGTTCTCCAGATATTGCCGCTTTTGATGTTACGTTCCCAGAATACAAAGCAGACCCAGAACTCAATGACACCCTTTTTGAAGCTATTAGTGAACTCAGCAATGTCAGCGACGTAATTGTTGCATGTAAACTACGCAAAGGCAGCCAGAAGACAGGAGACTATCAGAAAATCGAGCACTCCTTTTTTATGCCTAACGATTACATTACAGAAGCGCCATCCAACAGCGAAGAGGTCAGGGCAGAACAAAATACGAGAAAAACGTATTCTTGGTACACACACGATGGAGACACTCTGCTTTCCCTTCCCTATGCCATAGCATGTCATCGGGCACCAGAGATAAAAGATACATATATGAAAAAACGTGAATTTCTCATTAACTATTCGCTTACGAAGTTCAACGTTATCCCATTTGACTCTATTTCCCAACACAGATCTTTAATAAAAGACCATATTGTTATCTTTGGGGCTATCAGTGATCCAACCGACATGAAGTTCACACCATACGGACTTTTAGGAGGTACCATAGTACAAGCATATGCAGTACAAACATATCTTGACTATTATAATGTATATACACTAAATCCCATAGTTACATTTCTGATATCCCTTCTCTTGGTCATACTCACTGATATGATTCAGATATGTTTCAAAACATGGGGACAAAATAGAAAAAGTTTTTGGATAAGCAGGCTTTCTCAGTCAGTTTTTGTATTACACATACTTAACTTCACCTGGCTCAGTATCCTTATTGGTATTGGATACCAATTATTCTTTGGCATGACTCCACATATTTTTATAGACCTAAGGTTTGCAATGGGAGGTATCGCCATGTTAGTAGAATCCAGATTACTTTACGAAACCATTTCTTTAATTATAGAAGATTATAGAAAAAAGTACAATAATAAAAAAAGAAAGGAATAATATGAGAAAATATTTTTTAGTTATCATCTGCTTATTTTCATTATCTATCAGTAGTGTAACCGCTCAGGATTACATAGTGAAATCTGTTCTTGGGGGTGGCTCATATAAGAAAGGAAAGACATCTGTACCTATTCAAGTTGGTAATACCTTTAATGGCAATACCACTCTCATTACCAATGCTGAGTCAAAGATTGAGGTTATCAGCCTGTCCCAGAAGAAATTATACACTCTTGTTGGCAAAGGTGCATCCACATTGGACCGTCGCATCCATTCTGCAAACATAAACGTAAAGACATTGTCTGCAGCCTATTTTGTATATCTGTGTAACAAGATCGTAGAGAATGTTAATGGCAGTCAGGGCAAGAAGGCAGCTTCTGAGACATTTGCATCTATTGAGCGCGCCTCAGAAGATACTATGATGGATGGTTTGGTTGATCCGAAGGAGAACTCTGCCAACATAGTAGAAACAGACTCTGTCAAGTAGGTTTTTATATGCGATTTCGTTGTTTACTTACGGTATTCCTGCTATGCCTGTCCTTGTCACTTTTTGCACAAGAAGGAGGTCATTACACTCAGGGCATGCATGCTTATTCGGCTGCGATACAGTCTCATGCCAACAGAGACCTTAACAAGGCTATAGAACAGATTACCAGTGCCGCTGGACATTTTCATGAGGTAAAGCGACTCAAGGAGACAGAGGTAAAGTCTCTTTTACTACTCACCAGATGGCTTAATGAACGCAATGGTGACGGAGATCTCGATAATGCCATTCTTGCAGGCGAGAAAGCCTTGAAAATATGGAACCAGAAGAAATCCTCCCTTACATCTGAAATATATAGTGAGCTTGCACTTCTCTATAGCCGTACAGATCAAGCAGAGAAGGCTGTTAATGCCCGTCGAAGAGCTATCGACATAGCAAAACTCAGCTATGGAGAGAAGAATCTTGACTATGCACGCATGTTACACAAGTTCTCCGTAAACTTGCAAGCAGAAGATAATATTCCAGATGCGCTACGCTATGTAAATGAGAGTATAGAGATTTTCTGTGAGAATAATGATACATTGACTACAGAATTTGCCAACATTCTCCACTCAGCTTCTATATACTACAGATTTCAGGAAGAATATGAACAGCAGGCACGATGTCTGTCAAGAGCACTCAATGCCATAAAAAGTTCCTTAGGCAAGAATAGCGACCTCTATCTTGCCTATAATGCAGAACTTATGCAAGCATACCAGAATACTGGTAACAACGAAAAAGCAAATGATATTCTTGCAAATTTGCAGGCTACTGCTGTCATGCAGGATATAACCAACGATTCTCAAGCAAAACTCATTGCCAACCAGGCAGAGCAGATGTCTTTCAATGGCAACTTTGCTATGGCTGTAAAAATGCAGCAAAACGTCATTGAGTTTTATAAAGAGAAAAAGGACAACGTACAATTAGCAAAGGCTTTAACTACACAAATATTATATTCTCGTTATACAAAACAATATGACGAGGCAATCGCTATGGGTGACGAGGCGATACAAATACTCCTATCCCATAAAGACATACGCAAACCACAAAGTATTGTCAGCAATACGCTTGCTACAGTTTACAACAACCTTGCAACAATATACTATGCATATGGCAATAACGAGTCTTTTCCTCAGGAAAAGCGACGAGACCTATATGACAAAGCCATTGAATATGGTAACAGCTCCATAGCCTTGTACACCTTGGCTGGTGATACAGCAACTAATTCTTTTGCCCAGTTACTCTCCTCCTCTGCTACATATTCATTTGCAATAGGAGATACCGACGAAGCCATCAGGCTGTCAAAATTGGCACTCAATATTCTAAAGAGCAATCTGGGTGACAAACATCCCGACATAGTAACTCCTCTATACAGCCTTGCTGTTTACTATTTCGACAAACGTGACGAAGAGTTAACAAACCTTTACTACCATCAAGCTTTGGAACTTCAGAAAGAAGTCATTCGAACCAGTTTCCTCCATATGACAGCTGCTACACGTGAGAGATATTGGGCGATGAACAAATACGTCTTTGAGTTAGCTCCTTTGCTGGCGTGGCAGTTTAACAATAATCCTAAAGTACTTACTGACGCATATAATGCCCGCTTGATGACAAAAGGCATATTGCTCAATTCTGAAATTAGCCTTAAAACCTATCTTGCTAAGGCGCCGAAAACCGTTCAGCAACAATATGAACGTCTCATGCAGGTACAACGAGAAATTGAAGATCTTAGTATTAGAGCTTCTAAAACCAAGGATAATGAATACTTAGTCAAAGAGATAAACCAAAAGCAGAGATATTCTGTTCAGTTAGAATATGAATTGCAGAAGTCCCTTAAGGAAGTCGGCGATTATACTGACAATATGAACATAATGGTAGAAGACATAGCAGCAGCACTAAAGCCTGGTGAAATTGCTGTGGAGTTTTTCCAAATGACAGATCCTTACGGAAATGACAACTATTATGCCCTTTATATAAAGCCGGGTGCAAAGGCTCCTCAATTTGTACCATCACTTACCCAGCACGATATAAATCTCATAGGAATGAATTTATCAGCCCCAATACAAGAATTACTTTCTACCCGCGAAGGAGTCAACAAACTTTTCTCCTATCCCATGTCTGGACACTATGTATGGCAGAAACTAATAGACAGCTGGGGAGATGATGTCAAAGATATATACTTCTCACCTACAGGCATTTTCTATAAATGGGGAATAGAGCATCTCCCCATCGGAGAGCACGGATATATCAGCGACCACTTTTCTCTACACCGCGTTTCCAGTACAAAAAATGTTGCCTCTACCACTACTGAAGAGCCTATGGCAAACTCTGCCCTTTTCGGTGGTTTATTCTATGATTTGCCACTTGATGTAATGAAGGACACACATACTATTGCATGGCAAGAAACAGATCAAACGACAGATGCCTCAAATGAAGAGTCTGCCGATGCCAGAGAGATTGCAGATGAACGTAGTGCCTTCTCAAATCTTCAGGACAGAGGCAGTGTCAAATATCTGGAAGGAACCAAAGAAGAGGTGGAAGAGATTGCCCATATTCTCGAAAATAATAGTGTCAACGTAAGACTATATGAAGAAGAGCAAGGTGTTGAAGAAGCATTCAAATCGCTTAGCGGAAAGCGTATTCCTCTAATCCATATTGCCACCCACGGATATACATTCGAGAGCAATAGCGCCAACGCGCATGCTATAGCAAAACTCACAGGCGGAGGATGGACAGCGCAGGAAACAGATGCCAATCTCAACTATTCCGGTCTGCTATTCTCTGGTGCCAATAACGTCCTCGAACGTAAAACCATCCCATTCGGTATTGATGATGGTATTGTCACTTCACGTGAGGTCAGCCGCTTAGATCTCCGTGGCACTTCTATGGTGGTGCTCTCTGCTTGTCAGACAGGGCTTGGTGACATTAAGGAAGACGGTGTTTTCGGCTTGCAACGCGGTTTTAAAAAGGCTGGAGCACAGACACTACTTATGAGTCTTTGGAAAGTAGATGACAGAGCCACTAAAACTATGATGATAAACTTCTATAGGGCTCTCATCTCTAATCCTGATAAGCATGCAGCTTTCCTTGCAGCCCAGCGCAAAGTAAAAGAGGCAGGATTTCAGGAACCTTATTTCTGGGCATCGTTTATCATGCTTGATGACTAAGGTTTTTACACCATAGCTCGCACTACTTTTTATCTTATATGAGAAGATTCTTTTTACTGAGTGCATTGATGCTGGGTTTAGCAGCAGGTGCACAAGTTACAACCGAAGTGACAACATTCCTGTTGGCAGGTCCTATGTCAGTTAATACCCCTTTTGGCATTGATACCGTTAATGTTCAGGGGAAGAAGTTCGAAGAGAAGTCCTTGCTTGACGGCTTGAGTCTGATGACGCCCCCTACCACAACCTTCAGCGGACAGGTGCTCCCCTCTCTTGAAGACAGCAAGAGTGTTGGGGTATTGTCGTTTTATGTCAACAACACAGACTATATAAAGGGAAAACTGAACATACAGGGTCTGAAGAACTACAAGCTATTCGTTGATGGTACCGAAGCACAGCCAGACATAAAGCTGGCTCCAGAGCATCATACAATAGCCATAAAATACCTTCTTGACGCAAAGGCACAGGACACCCTTCGTGTTTCGATAGAGGCAGACCGCACTGTTGCCTATACTACCGACGAGCACCATCCCTTTATGTTTCACGACATGACAGACGGACGCAGAGTTCGCAATGCCTTGCTTTCTGCTGATGGCACATACGTCGTTGTTACCTATCAGATTACAGAACGGGGAGGCAACTCACAATGGACCCGGGAGCTTCGCGATGTGAAGACAGGCAAGCTGCTCTACATTCTCAGCCGCGATGTGCGATGGATGCCACGTTCTGTTGCCTATATAGAAGAGGAGTGGGATGCAGGTCGGAAGATGCTTATAAAGGTTGACCCCAAGACTGGCGAGCGCACCCGTTTTGCTACCGATGTACCAAACGGCAGCTATACCATCAGTCCTACAGAAGACTACCTTATTATTTATGCAGAGGAAGAAGGTCCGAAGGAGGATGAGCAGGTTTACGAGGTTCTTGAGATGGATGACCGGCAGCCCGGATGGCGAAAGCGTTCCTATCTCATGCGCTATGATATTGCAACAGGTCTGAGCCAACGCATCACCTTCGGCAACAAGGGCGAATACCTCTATGATATTTCTCCTGACGGCAAGAAACTGCTTATCGGCACCAGCCGTTCCCGTTTGGAAAAGCGTCCTACAACAGTCAGCGACATTTTTATAATGGATGCTGCAACCCTTGCCGTTGACACCATCATTACAGCAGGAGAATTTCTGTCAGATGCCGATTTCTCACCTGATGGCTCCCAACTACTGATTAAGGGCAATCCAGAGGCTTTCAACCGCATCGGTTGTCAACTGCCAGAAAATGTAACACCAAGTTCAGCAGAATATGAACTATTCCTGTTCGACATTGCGACCCAAAAGGTGACCCCGCTAACAAAAGACTTCGACCCATCCATAAACGACTATGACTGGTCACTGGCAGACGGACAGATATATTTCTCTGCCGAAGACCGCGACTATGTCAGCATCTTCAAGCTGAATCCCGTCAAAGGAACTATCGAGAAATTACCATTAGACGGCGATTACATATATCGCTTTAATATTTCAAAACATTCGTCCATTATAGCGTGGTTGGGGTATAAGACTATGGAGCAGGCATCAGCATATGTCGTTTCCCTTTCCAACCCGAAGAAAGCAAGGTGTCTTTTTGACGGGAAAACCACTTTGGGAAAGGCAGAACTGGGCACCTGTCAGGATTGGAACTATGTCAACTCCAAGGGCGAGACGGTTTATGGTCGCCTCTATCTTCCAAAAGATTTTGATGCTGCCAAGAAATATCCCCTTATCGTCTATTACTACGGTGGTTGTTCCCCTGTTTCCCGTTCCTTTGAGTCGCCATATTCTCCACAGATATGGAATTCCCTCGGCTACATCGCCTATATAGTGCAACCCAGCGGAGCAACCGGCTTTGGGCAGAAGTGGGCTTCCCGTCATGTGAATACAGCAGGTCGCGGACCAGCAGAAGACATCATCGAAGGGGTAAAGAAAATATGCGAAGAGCATCCTTTTATAAACAAGGAGAAGATAGGTTGCATGGGAGCTTCCTATGGCGGATTTATGACGCAGTATCTGCAGACAATAACCGACATCTTCGCCTGTGCCGTAAGCCACGCAGGTATTTCCAACCACACCAGCTACTGGGGCGAGGGTTATTGGGGCTACAATTACAGCGAGGTATCTATGGCAAACAGCTATCCTTGGAGCCACAAGGAGCTATATGTTAACCAGTCGCCTCTGTTCAATGCCGACAAGATACACACTCCCCTACTCCTGCTACATGGCGATTCCGACACCAATGTGCCCATCATCGAGAGCCTGCAGATGTTTACTGCCCTCAAGTTGTTAGGACGCGAGGTAGCCCTTGTAGAGGTAAAGGGAGAAAACCACCACATCCTCGATTATGCCAAGAAAGAAAAATGGCTTGCCACCCAGATGGCGTGGTTCCAACGTTGGCTGAAAGACGATCCATCTTGGTGGGAAGCCCTATATCCTAAAAAGAAACTATAGTTACCTCTGAAAAGCAGGAGTTAAAGTTTCACTTTAAATCCTGCCATACACCAGAAGCCCGGCTGCCGGACAGTACTCAAATCATAATATCTGTACGAAGTGATGTTGTTAAGCGACAACGACGCTTCGTACTTCTTTTTTATGAACGACACCTTCGCATCTATCAGGCTGAACGGCTTATAGAGCGGTCCCATGCGGTCCTGCCATCTGTAGGCAATGTCAAAGCAAAGGGAGTAGTTTGTACCATGAAGTGTGAAGCGAGGGTCTATCGTCACCTTATGCTTTAGGTATTCCATAGCATAATTGCTCTTGTAGATGCTCACATCGTCATGTCTCTTTTGGTCAATGAAGCAATAGCCTGCCTTTACGCTAAGCGTAGAAGATTGAACATTGAAGATTGACCACAGAACATTAACCATTGCTCCCCTGTTGTCCAGTCGGAAGTTTGCAGAATGATACTTATCCGTAGGCGAATACATCACCCAGTCAATCATGTCTTTGCCCCAATCGTAGAACATTGAACATTGAACATTGAACATTGAACGTTGATATCTGTAGCCGATGCGGAGCGACTGCACCCTTTCCGGTTTCAGGTCTTTATTACCCTCGTTTGTGGGAGATTTATAGAACAAATCCGTAAATGTCGGCATTCGGAAGGCTGTATTGTAGCTCAGGAACACATCGCTCTGTGCCTTGGGAGTGTTCCATACCCTGTACTTCATGTCGATGCCTGGGAAGAAGTGGAACTTACTGTCGTAGCCGCTGTTATGATTTGCCACAACACCCATCGAAACAGTATATCTCTTATATATTATATTATGCTCCAGAAAGAAACTCACCTCCGTCCTGTCGCTGTGATATGTGCGACGGATGCTCTCATTGCGTATCTCGGCACCAAAAGCCGTCTTTCCCAACAGCCAGTCATAATCGCCATTTATCTTGCCGCCTATGACATTGGTGCGATGGAAGTTCTCCCCTACTCCCGAGCCGCGAATTAGTTGGAAATGGTCGGTGTTGAGATTCCAATAAGGCTGCACCAGATAATGGAAAGCCTCTGACAACTTCCCTCTTGCACCCACGGAAGCAAAGAAACGCCCATTGCTCTCATACTGGTTAGGATAAGCAGCCGAGTAGAAGGTATTTGCCCCATACCGCTTTGCTGTAGCACCTAAGGAGACATCAAGGCTGACCGACTTTAGGTCGAAGTTACCCTGATAGTAGCCCTGCGACTGGCGGAAATAACTGTTTGCCGTCCCACCATCGCTCTGCCTGTAGCTTGCAGAAAGGCTCTGCGTCTTTCCCGCTACACGCCCAGTACCGCCAAAGGTTCCGAAGCTACCGCCCTCAAGAGCCACAACACCTTCGACCTTTGACTTTTGACCTTTTTTGGTAACGATATTTATCGCCCCATTAAAAGCCGAAGCACCAAAGACACGCGACGAAGCGCCTTCGATAATCTCGATGCGTTCAATATCCTCAAGAGAAACCGGGAAGTCGGCAGAGAGGTGTCCCGTTTGTGGATTGCCAATGTTGACACCATTTAGCAGAATGGCAATCTGGTCAAAAGTACCTCCACCGATAGAGATATCCGTCTGTACTCCAAAGCCACCGCGCTGACGGACATCCACGCCTGTAGCCATTTTCAATGCGTCGTTTACGGTTGCCACTGCCGCACGATGAATGTCATCGCTCGTAATGACAGTGACAATCTTCGCCGTCTCACCCTCGGTAAGCGGCGCCCTCGACCCTAAGACAACGACATCATCCAGGGTTTGGGCATCACGTACAACTGTGTCCTTGGCAAGTTCCTCAACAACGCTGACACCCTCTGCCATAGCATGAGAGACAACAGCAACGCTGAGGACACCAATCAACACCTCGCGTCCCAAGACAGAGAAAAGAGCATACCCCTTTCTTGAAAAACGCTTGAAACGAAAGCTTGTACATGAAAAAAACTGTTCTTTTTTCATAAATCGCCCGCGAAGGTACAAAAAAATTCCCATTCCACAAAATTTTTGTTCTCTTTTGGTTCCCTTTTGCCCAGTAGAGGAACAATTTTTTTTGTGCCTTGAACAAATTCAGTTCCAAGCCCTGAAACTTATATTCCAAGCCTTGAAATATATATTCCAAGCCCTGAAACATAAAACACGTAACTGAGTAAATAATTTTCCACAGCTTTCAAATTCTTTTTCCAAAGATGGAGAACAAAAAATCCCCCACACTGTTTAAGTGAATAGTGAAAAGTGAAGAGTGAAGAATAATGGTCAATGGTCAATTCTCAACATTCAATAACATAAGGTTTTTCTGCGAAGCAGGGTTTTTCCGCGACAATAGTATAACCTGACGTAGGCAGGTGCAGGAGTTCAAGTAACAAGGACTTATAAACTTGTTTATAAAGGACTTGGAACTTGAAGTGCTGCAATAGTCTGTTAAGACTTATACTATTGGAGTGGGGTTGTTCTTGGCTTGTCTAAGAAATAATCTGCCTTATTGACACAGGTTTTTACTGGTGGTCCGAAAATATTTGGCGGCTTTTCTTGCATTTCTCAAAACTTATTTGTACCTTTGCACCCGCATTTTTTGCGAAGTTGCCATTAAAAAATGGCTTAGGTAGAAGAAAACCCTAATTAAAAAACTTTACTTATGTATTACATCAGGAAAACTATGGAGATAGCTGGTTGCCACCAGCTGAAACTTTCGTACAGGAGCAAGTGCGAGAATTTGCATGGTCACAACTGGGTTGTCACCATGTTTTGTAAGGCTAAAGAACTAAATCAAGACGGTATGGTGATTGACTTCACACATGTGAAGGAGAGAATTCACGGATACTTGGATCACGGAAATCTTAACGAGCTGTTGCCCTTCAACCCTACGGCAGAGAATGTAGCACGCTGGATATGCGACCAGATACCAGAATGTTACCGCGTAGAGGTGCAGGAGAGTGAAGGAAACGTTGCCATTTACGAAGAAGATGAGGATTAACGAGATTTTCTATTCCCTGCAGGGAGAAGGCAGCTTTACAGGCACTCCTGCAGTATTTATCCGCTTCAGCGGCTGCAACACGAGATGTCCTTTCTGCGACACTCAGCATGAGGAATACGTAGAAATGACAGAAGACGAGATATTGGCAGAGGTGAAGAAATATCCTGCCAACCATGTTGTCATTACAGGTGGGGAGCCGACTTTGCAACTGACGCCTTCGCTCTGTCAGAAATTGCAGGAGAACCTCTTCTTCGTACAGATAGAGACGAACGGAAGCGTGAAATTAGACAACAAATTCAACCTGAAGGATCAGGAGGAGTCTCTCATCGACTGGGTTACCTGTTCGCCAAAGAACCTCCCCATAAAGATTCAGAGGATTGACGAGCTGAAGGTGCTCTTCGACGGAGAGAAGCCTATGCTCTACATGAACGACCTGGACTTCTACAACCATCGTTTCTTCATACAGGAATACCGCCTGCAGCCCTTGGACGACGGACAGCCGGCAGAGATTAACAGAAAGAAATGTATTGACTATATACTGAAAAACCCACAATGGACATTATCACTTCAAACACACAAGATACTCAACGTGAAATAGAGCTGAAACAGGCTATACGCACTATTCTCACCTACATAGGAGAAGACCCCGACCGCGAGGGGCTCCAGAATACTCCTGACCGCATCTGTAGGATGTACCACGAGATTTTCCGCGGATACGATGCCACAAGAAAGCCTCGCATCACGACATTCAAGAATTCTGCACACAGCGAAGAGATGGTCTTCGATTGTGGTGATTACTACTCTATGTGCGAACACCACATACTGCCGTTCTTCGGAAGATATTACTTTGCTTACATACCAAGCACTGACGGAAGGATACTGGGTATCTCGAAGGTTGCTCGCGTAGTGGGCTACTGTGCTGCAAAGCTGCAACTGCAAGAGCGGCTGTGCAAGGAAATCGTTGACATGATAAGCGATGCCCTCAACGGAACAGCACAGGGCTTTGCCATAATGCTAAGGGGCAGGCACATGTGCAAGAGCATGAGAGGCGTAAGGAACAAGGGGGAGATGTCAACAACTTACTTCACGGGAGAATTCAAGAAGAAGGCACAGCTGAGAAATGAGTTTTACAACATAGTAAAACTACAAGGATAAAAGAAATCCCCTGCAGAAACTACTTTCCGCAGGGGATATTTCCTTCAAAGAAGGATAGGTTATTACAGGCTGATTGCCTCGTTAGGACATACATCAGCGCATGTGCCGCACTCTGTGCAAGCATCTGGGTCGATAGAATAGATATCACCAGCTGAGATAGCGCCTGATGGGCACTCGTCGATACATGTACCACATGCGATACAATCGTTGCTAATTACGTAAGCCATAGTTCTTAATGTTTTTGTAAGTTTTGTAATATGTATATATAATAATGTATAATGTCTGTTCTGATGAACTTCTGGGTGCAAAGATAATATTTTTTTCTATACATACCTAATTTTAGGTATATTTTTTTCAAAAAAGTTTCAAAAAACTACCTTTTTCATAGTATTCTGCCCCCTATCATAACAATTTTTGGGTATTACATCCGTTAATTTTAAGTATGAAAAGACTTCAATTACATATAGCCAGTGTGCTCATCCTAATGCTCTTCAGCATCAGCACCTATGGTCAGACGATGGAACGCAACGTACAGAACCGTCCATATACAGACTTGCGACCAATGCATTTCGGTATTGTTGTTGGTATGAACTTTCAGGATATGAAGTTCCAGAATGTAGGTCCTCAGACACTTACCCTGAAGGATGGCAGCCAGATGGAATCGAACGTTGTCTGCGACCAGAGCAACTGGGATCCGGGCTTTAACGTTGGAGTACTGATGGAGGCACGTTTGAATGAATATTTCGCATTCAGGCTTGCACCACAGATGTATTTTGGCACACGAAATCTTGCTTTCCGTAATATAGCACGCAGCCAGGCAGAAGGAAGGGACGTAGAAGAGAAGCAGTCACTGAAGACGGTATATGTTGGAGCAAATATGGACATTATATTTGCCTCAAAGCGTTTCAACAACCACCGCCCATACATGATGGCTGGTATTGCACCAATGATAAACCTCTCAAGCAAGTCAAACGATTATATACAGATGAAGAAGGCTGACGTATTTGCAGAAATCGGCATAGGATGCGACTTCTACCTGCCATTCTTCAAGCTTCGTCCAGAGTTGAAATTCATGATGGGACTTACCAACTGCTTCAACTCCAAGCATATTGAGGATATGAACAACGCCGACCAGATGCCATACGCAGCATCTGTCCGCGATGCGAAAAGCAAAATGTTTGTCTTGTCTTTCTACTTTGAATAGCCGCAAAACAAAGCGCGACTACCCACCCTACTTCACCAATACAACAAGATACTTGCTTGCTCCCCAGAACTTCTGTGGATCAGTAATGCGAAGCACATACTGCCTCTGGGCATCAAGCTTCAGGGTGTATGAGCCTGCCGGATGAGAAGTCAGCAATTCTGCCTTCTTGGAGTAAAGCTTTATCTCCTTGTCAACACGTATATCAATCTTTGTAAAGTAGTTCTTATTGAAGTTGCCTTGCAGCACCTTACCCTTATGCAAGACATTCTGCTCCTGAAGTTCCTTCTTGGTTCCGAAGACATAGTATGCAGTATTGAGTTGCTTGTCCTGCTGGTCTATCATCTGAGCCTTCTGCGCGGTTTCCTCCTTTAAATCCGTAACATTGGCATTGAGGTCGGCAACAGTCTGGTCAAGCTCTGCAATATGAATGTCCCTATTCTCCAACTCTGTGCGGAGCTGCTCTAACTGGGTATTCTTCTCCTCCAACTGTTTCATGAAGTTAGTGATAGTCTTCTGCAATTCCTCTGAACGCAGGGTTCCCTCACGCAATTTCTTCTGAAGATTGGCAATCAGCTCCCTATTATGCTGCATACGCTGCTGGATGTTACGGATGCTTTCACGAATCTGATCAGCCTTGTTTGTATTTTCGCCGTCACGAATTACAGAAACATTGTTCTCGGCAACATCAATGAGGCGGAAGCCCTCCTGAATCTCGTTGAAGACGCCAACGAAATCATTCAGCTCATTATCTTTCTGGTCAATGACGCGTTGAAGCGAATCTACTGTTGTGTCACGGGCATTTGCTGTCTGCTTATCATTATTACATGAAGTAACAAGCAAAGTTGCTAATACAAAAAAAGAAATAGATAATGTGTATAAAGTATTTTTCTTCATGATTTTAGTCTTTTATAAAAAATTTAGTTACGCGTGCAAAAGTACAAAGTTTTATTTAATTCTCCAAATTTTTGGAGCAAAAAGTCACTTTAACATAAATCCAGACAATATTCTGCCGCACTTTATATCTCCATGTTGCTCTCTTCGGGCAGAAAAATAATCAGAATTGGTGAAAGTATCTACATCAGACACAAAGATGTTCTGAGCCTTCACCCCCATTGAGGTGAGTTGGTATTTATTCAATGCCTTGAGGTCAATGTGCGGTTTCTTCTTCATGATGACAAAATCGTCCATATCAAAGCCAGCCTCAACAAAAGCATCCACCACTTCCTGCCCCACCTCAAAGGAGTCCTGCGAAATGCCCGGTCCTATAGCGGCAGTACAATCAGAAGGATTGGTGTCATAGACCTTCTGCATCTCTTGAAGGGTCTTGGTAACTATCCTAAGACATGTACCTCTCCATCCGGCATGTATGGCAGCAGCAGCATGATGAACAGGGTCGTAAACTATTACCGGTATGCAATCGGCTGTGCTTATACCCATAATGATGTTCTTCGCATTGCTGATTAACGCATCCACACCTTCCAATGCCGCTTTCCGCTCTGTCAGAGACAGGAGGAAGAAATCCGGTGAAACAGTGAACACCTTATCCGTATGCGTCTGATGGGGATATACCACCCCCGGAATCTTCCTGCCGATATATCTATCGGTCGTAAAAGCCTCGATTTTATCGCCAAGATTATACGTCAACATATTCGTAGTCCTCCAATTCTTCTATATCTTCTATGTCGTCAAGCTCCTGCAGGTCTTCAATATCCTCAATAGGAATGAGCTCTTCCATTTCCTCCAATTCCCGTTGCTGCTTGTCACGATGAACCATTATCTCTTCGGAAATGACACCTTGTATCTTATTCGATTCAGAATTGAGTTCACGCCACAGTACATCCTTCAGCTCCTCGATGCCAAAGCCTGTCACAGCCGATATAAATATGGTAGTGCAGAGGTCTGTCAACTCCTCTTTCAGCATTGCTATCAACTCCTCGTCAAGCAAATCGCACTTGGTGATTGCCAGCACACGCTTCTTCTGCAGCATCCCAGGATTGAACTGCTTCAACTCATTGACCAGCATTTCATACTCTTTCTTGATATCGTCAGTATCTCCCGGAACCATGAACAGCAGCAAGGAGTTTCGTTCTATATGCCTCAAGAAGCGCAGCCCCAGACCTTTTCCTTCCGCCGCGCCCTCGATGATACCGGGGATATCTGCCATCACGAAGGATTTGTTCTCTTTATAGGCAACAATGCCGAGTGACGGTTCCAAGGTAGTAAACGGATAGTTTGCAATTTTAGGCTTTGCAGAAGACAGGGCGCTCAGCAATGTCGATTTGCCCGCATTAGGCAATCCCACCAATCCAACGTCCGCGAGGAGTTTCAATTCCATTATGACAGTCATCTCCTGCATAGGCTCTCCTGGCTGCGCAAAGCGTGGAGTCTGACGCGTTGCGGAGCGGAACTGATAGTTTCCGAGGCCTCCCCTGCCCCCTTTCAACAGCACTATCTCCTGCCCATCGTATGTGACATCGCATACGAACTTGCCATCTTCGGCATTATATACGACCGTGCCACACGGAACGTCGATATAGATATCTTTTCCATCCGTGCCGTGACATTTGTCGCGTCCGCCATTGCCCCCGTTCTCGGCAAAGATATGCCTCTGGTAGCGCAGGTGCAGCAATGTCCAGTAGTTATGATTGCCACGAAGGATGATAGAGCCGCCTCTACCACCGTCACCGCCATCCGGTCCCCCGTTAGGATTATACTTTACATGCTTTAGGTGCATAGACCCCTTGCCACCCTTGCCAGAGCGGCATTGTATCTTTACATAATCGACGAAATTTGACTCCATATCTGCAGATTATAAATAACGTTGTTAATAACTTACCTGTGGGAAAGATGGCGCGAGGCATCTATACGCAGGAAGATGAATAGCAATATCGTAAATCCCCAAAGGGACGAACCTCCATACGAGAAGAAAGGCAGCGGAATACCAATAACGGGAGTGATGCCCAGCACCATACCGACATTTATGAAGACGTGGAATAGGAAGATGCTTGCCACGCAATATCCATATACCCTTCCGAACACGAAATGCTGGCGGTCGGCAAGGTACATCAGGCGCATTGCCAACACCAGGAACAGCACCAATACGACGGTGGCTCCCAGGAAGCCCTCCTCCTCGCCTACCGTACAGAAGATAAAGTCGGTATCCTGTTCAGGGACGAAATGCAGCTTTGTCTGCGTGCCATTAAGGAAGCCCTTTCCCGTCAGTCCTCCAGAGCCGATAGCGATGACGCTCTGATGGACATTGTATCCTGCGCCGGTAACATCCTTGTCGATTCCCAAGAGCACGTTTATCCTCGCACGCTGATGGGGCTCCATGACATGGTTAAGGATAAATGACGATGACACGGAGAACAAGACTGAGGCGATGCCGAACAATGCTATCATGAGGTGGGAGCGGATACGGTCGTTCAACCACATCCACACCAGGTTGCCTAATATATAAAGCGTCACCAACGCCTGCAGCCATACTATATTGAACGGCACGACGAACTTTGAGAACAATATCAGCACGAGGGTACTGCCCAAAGAAACGAGTGCAATCTTCAGCGGGGTGTTCAGCACGACCGCCTTGGCAAGCGTACTTGCAACAGAATTAGGATTGTAGGAGTAGTGCGGCATAGGCATTGCATACATGCTATATGTACGAGTCCGCGACTTGCTATACACCTGCAACAGTCCGGCGACGAACAGCTGTATCAACAGCATCACGACGACGGTGCCTACACGCGACGGTGTTTCCCACAAGAATGTCTCGCTATACCTTATGCCGACGACAAAATATACCACCATTGCGAACGCGGTAAAGAGGACGCTGCCGCTCATCCCCTCACGGTAGAACATCAGGAAGAACGCCGTAAACACCAGTGCGGACCCCGTCTCACGCTGCAACATAATCAACAGCATCGGAAGGACTACGACGCCTACCGCCTTCATCATATCACGATAATTGTCCAAGGAGAAGCGGTAGCTCGACATCACCTTAGCCACCGCAAGCGCCGTGGCGAATTTTGCGAACTCGGCAGGCTGTATGCGCAGGCTTCCCAACGCTATCCAAGAGCGGGAGCCCTTTATCTCGTGGGGATTGAATATGGTAAGGAACAACACTACGACCATAAAGCAATACAGCGGCACGGCAAAGGTGTCGTATATCCGATGGTCAAGCAATACCAGTACCAGCGCCAAGACGAAAGAGGTTCCTATCCACACCAGCTGCATGCCGGAACGCGTGTCGAACGACAAGATGTCCGTCGTCTCGCCAAAGACGTATGACGCCCCGCAGACGCTGAACCATCCGAAGACGACCAAAAGGACATAAATAAGGCATGTCCACCAATCAAGATGATGGAATACGGAATTATCGCGCTCTTTTACCGGCTGTCCTGAAAGAAGAAACATCTTACTGTATAAAAATTCTGTGCAAAACTACTAAAAAAACACGAAAAAAACAAAACTTTTACTCATACTCTGTTTACTTTTTATTTTTTTTACTAACTTTGTGAGCGAAAAAAACGAAAACCAAAACAACATGAAGCAAGTTACGTTAGGAGACAAGACATTCGAAGTGGCTATTCCGGAATCCGACATCCTGAAATCCGTCAAGAAGTGTGCAGAGCACATCTCGGCTGACTATGCAGGCAAGAACCCCATCTGCGTCGTCGTACTGAACGGTGCCTTCATCTTTGCTTCCGACTTGCTGAGGATGATATCCGTGCCATGCGAGGTTGCCTTTACGAAAATCAGCAGCTACGAAGGCACGACATCCACACAAACCATCCGGGAGCACTTCCCCATCAGCGAGGACATCAGCGGACGGCACGTCATAATAGTCGAGGACATCGTAGAAAGCGGCTACTCCATGCAGTTTCTGACGGAGAGGCTGAAGGAGCACAATCCCGCAAGCATCGAGATATGCGCCCTGTTCCACAAGCCGGAGCAATGCAAGGTCCCCGGGCTCAATATCAAGTACGTCGGCATGAAGCTGCCCGAGGCGTTCATCGTAGGCTACGGGCTTGACTACGACCAGAAGGGAAGATTCCTGAGAGACATATATTCATTGGTTTCTGAGAGGTAAGAGGTAAGAGGTTTGAAACTTAATTTTTTAAAAACAAAGAATATGAAAAACATTGTTATTTTCGGTGCTCCCGGTTCAGGTAAGGGCACGCAAAGCGATAAAATCATCGCAGAATTTGGTGTGGCACATATATCCACAGGTGACGTACTGCGCAGCGAGATTAAGGCGGAAACGGAATTGGGCAAGACAGCCTCCAAGTACATTCAGGACGGCAAGCTCGTTCCCGACGACCTGATTATCGACATGCTCGCCAAGACATTGGACAAGCTCGTAGCAGATGCCAAGGCTGACGGACAAGAGCTGCCGGGAGTCATCTTCGACGGTTTCCCACGCACCATTGCACAGGCGCAGGCTCTCGACAAGATTCTGGCAGAGCGCGGCGAGAAGGTCAGCTACGTAATAGGTCTTGAGGTAGATGACGAGGAGCTTATCAAGCGCATCGTCGAGCGCGGCAAGACCAGCGGCAGGAGCGACGACAACGCCGAAACCGCCAAGAAGAGGCTTGAGACATACTATGCCCAGACAATGCCGCTGAAGGA
>ODAJ011758486.1_pt1 | contig 27493 bp, 23 predicted proteins | sample 1539241 | NCBI WGS metagenome assembly ODAJ01 (sample SAMN02144231, study PRJEB22623) | gut metagenome | biome: sheep rumen | host: Ovis aries | place: New Zealand
TTGCCTCAAGTCTCTCTTCGTCAGCCTTCTTGTCGATTGCTGCCTGTATGCCTTCAACTCTAATACCATCCTCATCTACAACAAGGAAATCCTCACTGTGGGTATTATACTTGATTGAAATGGTGTTATGGGTATTATCAACATCAATGCCATCACCACCAGTATAGAAGTCTACAAGGTCTTTTGTATTGATATAGATTGTATCAGCATTTGCGAATTCAATCTTGATGGCTGTATCAGGTCCTTCTGGGTCTTCAGTGAACACGTCACCATCCCAAGTACCGTGAACAAGTGAGCCACCACTTACAACCATATCTTTTGGAATGTCAATCTTACCTATCTCTTCCTTGTCATCACCCAAGCCTTGTGAAAGAATGTAGGTCTTGAGATAACCAGTTGTAGGGGTTTGTGCAACTTCCAATGAAATCTTAAGTTTGTTCTCAAGGGCTGATTCAAGTTCGTTCAATGCATCAGCTACCGTGTGTTCTGCTGAAAAACCTTCGCCAAGTTTATTGTTAATATCATTTATTGCTTCGGTTAAAGTCTTGTCAGAAAAGCCACTACCAATTTTCTCATTGATTGCTGAAACAGCTTCCTTCAAAGCATCAATATCTGCTGCACTACCTTCAATGTCAAGGATGGTGTAGTATGACTGTCCTCCGCCATTGTCTTCCATTTCATCAGCGTTTGCATAGAAGCCAACCAATGTGCGGATGATTGGGTCTCCACCAACAACAGGAACAAGATAACGTGCCAACTTTGCAACACCATCGTTTGTTGCTGATTGAGTTAAACCCTGGTATGCCAAATCCTTGTTAGCATAGACCTTACCATTACGTAAAAGTCCTAAAGAATAAAGGTTCTTAATCATAATTTTTTAAAATATTTTATTATATTATTTTTTTTCTATACTATAAATATCTATACTAAAACAAAAAAAATAAAAGGGAAAAATATTTTTTGTGCTACCATCTGCATATGCATAAAAAAGAGCAACCAATTGAATGATTGCTCTTATCATCTTATTGTATTGCTTGAATCCTATCTGCATAGGTACTCCAAATGGTTGCAGCCTTATAAACATTAACACTTCCGCTTGGAACATAAATTGGGCAATCGTTTGTATAACTAAATGCCCCACTACCCAATGTTGGAGGCGTTGTTGTATTAACCGTTATACTTGTAAGACGAGTACATCCGATGAAAGCTTGGTCACCAATACTTGTAACACTATTACCTATTGTAACACTTGTTAAACTACTACAACTACCGAAAGCATTACCACCAATACTTGTAACACTATCTGGTATGATTATATTTCTAAAACTTTTACATTGATTGAAAGCACCCATACCAATGCTTATAACACTATCTGGTATGTCTATACTTGTAAGACTACTACAACTTTGGAAAGAAGTATTACCAATAATTGTAACACTATCTGGTATAACAGTTTCTATCAAATTACCATTATAAAATGTAGGAGCGTTATTACCTAATTTGGCTTCATCATATAACTCATATTTAACAGTATGAACACCTGTAGTGTCAAATGTGTATGCAGTCACAAGTTCGTCAAGCATCACACCATCAATCTCCATTGACTTAAATATGTTCTGCTCATAATTTGTTCTTAATACTGTTGGAGATGATGTACTTGTTACATTATACTTACATACAAGCCTTGTCTCGATTGGTTCAACATATGGATTGTAATGTACCTCATTCGCACTCACACAGTAACTTACATTAGGCAAAATTTAATTTTGCCTAGCCTCTTCATAAGAAGCATGATTATCAAACTTTTTTAAATAAATTGCCATATTTGTTATGTTGTTTAAATGTTATTATTTTAATTATCTATAATTATTTGATAAAAAATAAAAATGAGGAACTGTATTTAAACAATCCCTCATTTATTTAATTAATCTCCATCAAAGAAATGTGTGTTGTGTGTAGAATCGTTATCATACACTTCATGTGCTATTTGCCCAAGGAGTTTATTAATATTCATAAATTCTCCTTCAATCCAAAGGTACACATCACCGTTTTTCTTTACCTCAACAGCATTGCTTCTATTATTTTCATCTGTTCCATTGCCTATGCTGAATATGGTTTCGCCAGATGCTTCCTCGCTTGTGTTACTTATGTTATATTCTCCGAATGCAACCTCATGTTCTCCATTGGTTACAAGGGTATCATTATCTCTATATCCAAGTTTATCTATAAGTTCAGCAAGTGTTGAATCAAGATTTACAACATCACCGCTTAATGCTTCTATATTAGCAGTATTTGCAGATACTTGTTCACTGATGTTAGTATATGCACTCACATCGAGTTTTTCATCAAGTAGTGCGTCTGTCTCTTCCTTCTTGTAATAGTCTTCAAGGTCTACGATGTCTTCGATTGGGATTTCAACTCTTTTTTCACCTTCTGTAGACTCATAGATAATGATAAGTTTCCCATCTTCATATGTAATGCTCTTAATGTCACCATTTACATGTTCCTTAACATATTCGTGGAATTCTCTGTGAAGAACGTCAAGGATACCATTACCAGTGTCAACGTACTGTTCTGGGTCGCTACCGTCCCATTCTGTAATGGCGTTAATCCTAGTTGCGTTATGGGAAATCTCTGCAATTGCTGAAACTACTTCATCATGGATTTCTGTAACCTCGTCAATTATACTATTCTCACGTGTTACAGCTCTCTCTGTCTCAGTCTCAATCTTATTGTTATAGTCGCCTTCCAACTCAATCTTCGTTTCAGAAATTCTCTCTTCAACATATCCAGTTGTAGCATATTTCGTAAGTTCTTGCTCTATCTCATCCCTCATTGTGGCAAGGTCAGTGCTGAAAGCAGCAACGGCATCGTCGGTATAGACTTCTGCCTCACTGATAGCTTGGCGTTTCATTTCCTGCGCAAAGTTCTTTGCGCCCCAGATAGTGTTAGCGTCTCTGCTATCATCCTCAGTACCGATAAGGTCAAGGTCAGCCTGCTGTCTGTCAAGTATTTCCTGTGCAAGACCAGTCTCTACATCAGTGATTCTTCCGTCGAAAGTAGCAACAGTGGCAACAGTCTCTTCAACCTGTTCTCCAAGGGTTTCAACCTTTCCGCTTAGTTCTTCGTCAACGCCTATTGACCTCTCAATCTCACGGTCAAGCTTCTCGCTGAGGTCATCAACAGCACCGCTTACTGCATTGAGGTTGGTCTTATCGGCTTTCTTCTCATCAAGTTCCTCAACCTTGCATATCATTTCATCATGAAGTGTCTCAAGGTCAGAAACATTTGCCTTTGTATCAAGAATCTCGTAGATGTTTGAAATATCATCGGTATTTGCGCTTACCTGCTGCTGTAGAAGCTCAATGTCCTCAGTGTTCTCCCTTACAGCGTCCTCGATGACATCTATGGCATCTGTGATTGCGCTAACCTCATCCTTGAGTTCGTCTATGTCCTCAGTGTTCTCATCAACCTTGTCATTGATTTCGTTAATGTCATCCTTGATTTCAGTTATTGTACTTGTTACTTCACCACTGAATGAATCTATCTTATCTTCAATCTCTTCAAACTTTTCCTCAGTGTCTGCTGAAACCGTAGCTATTGTCTCGATGATGTCATCAATCTCATCTTCAATACCAGTTGTGGCACTCTCCACAACACCAGACAAAGCCTCAAGGTCTTCTATGAGGGCATATCTGGTGTCACCACTGTCGAATGTGAGATAACCCTGGCTCTCAACCCATTCCTCAGTAGCAAATGTCTCTCCACTAGGAATCCTAGCGTCGATTTCTTCCTTAGTGTAAACATCATCCTTCTTTGCAAACTCATCCTCGATAGTCTCCATCATGCTATCAACTGCACCACTGAGTCCACTAAGTCCGTCCTCAAGGTCGTCAACCCTGTCGCCAAGGATTTCGATAGCCTCCATAGCATCGTCAACACCGTCAGTAATTGCTGAAAGCTGCTCTGCAAACTCGTCGTCAACCTTCTTCAACTCATCAATGTCGGCTGACATACCGCTGATTGCATCAGCAAACCCTTGGTTGATTTCTGACTGTCTATCGATGAAGTTCTCAACAGTTCCACTGAGTTCAAGAAGGTCTTTCTTCTCAGCCTTCTCACCCTCAAGTTCCTGTATTTCCTTGTCCTGTTCCTTGTTTTTCTCACGAATATCTGACAAATCAACACCGTTAATCTCGCTAGAGTATCCGTTCTGGTCTGGGAAGCCATAGAACTCCAAATGTCTTATAAATTGCTTTTTAGCCATAATCTTTTAAATATTTTAATTACGTAATTTACTATAAATATTTCTCCTAACCAAAAAGCACAACAAAAAAGGGGATAGATTTCGCTATCCCTTCTCTTTTATAATTTCGTCGAGTTTTTTCTTCTCTTCCTCGTTACACAAGTCATAGAACTTCTGGTAGTTTACCTGTAGCTCGAAGTACTTGTTCTTGACATCTTTCAGCTCGTGGAACATGTTTCCGTAGTACGCCTTGAACCTGTAATAGTTCTTAGGTGTAACTTTGTCAACAATTGCCAGGTCGCCACTCGTTCTGTTGGTGATATAATCTCCTGGTTTAAAAATAGGTTCAACTCTCATAACATTGTGTATTTTTTAGTCAATCACTTCCTGTGTTCTCTTCTTGTCACATTCGTTGATTTTATTTACCATATCCTTGAAGTTCTTTATAGCTTCCTGCATACCAGCCTCTTCCTGTTGCTGCTGCTGTACTCCTCTGTCGTAGAGGGCAAGAGCATCCTTTCCAAGCATGGCTGCAACGTCACGTCCAGTGAAGTTAACCTCATTGAGGTATTGTTTACTCTCATCAACCATAGTCTCTCTCCTAATCTTTATTTTCTCATTAGTCTTGTTAATTATAAAGTCAGCAACCTTTGCCACAGTATCGAAAGCATGTACGGCGTTTTTCTCATCCATACCCCATATTGCTGCATAGTTTATTGCCTCCTGTATATCGTATCCATAGAAGTTACATACAATCCATGCTGTAAGTTCTGCCTGCTGTTCAACGAATCCCTTACCTTCTGGTCTTCCGAAGTAGAACTTACCGAATTCTGGGTTGTTGTCATGTAAGTATTTTTGATGAAGCAACTCATGTGCAAACTCATGCGTTATTGTCATCAAGAAGTTTGAGTTAAGCTTTGCCTTGTCAAGCACCTCTATCGAACCACTCTTTGATACACCAAGAGCACCTCCGAGGTTGGCTGTTGAAGACACGTTAACACCAGAGTCCTTTATAACCTCAAGCACACATTCAATCTTCTCCTTTACAGCCATTGTTTCGTTACCAGTGTCGTTAAACCAAGGTACTTGTGCCTTACCGTTACCAACAACGTCTTCAGTTCCTTCGATTTGCTCTGTGTATCTTACATCGTAGAAATAGAAGCCAAGCTTGAATGACATTGAACTATCATCGGTAGAGTCAAGATAGTGCCTAAGTCTTTCCTTGTCTCCAACAGACAACTCAGCCTCAGACTGGAAACCATTATCCTTCAGCCATTCTTGCTTTGCACGTGCTCTCTCTTCTCTTCCCTTGAACCTCTTAGAGCCTCCTGTCTTGATGAAAAGACCTATTGCTGGGGCATTAGGTTTGATTCTCCTGTTTGCCTTTAACCAGTCCGTCTTGTTCTTAACCATTGTAGCCTCTGGGTCTTGACACCAGATGAGAATGATGTTAGAGAATGAATATCTGTAACCCTGTGCCTTCCTTGCCTTCATGATAGGCATGATGAGTCTCTTGAATTCATCGCTACTAACGGTGCTTACCAGCTTAGCCTTGAACGAATAAATTTTATCACTAATCTGAGCCTTCGTCATGTAGACGTTAGTGTTTGCCATTTCCTCAGCATCAGTGTTTTCAGTGTTCAATGCCTGTAATATCTTGTCAAGAATACTTACCAAGTTTCTTGATTCGTCATTTCCTGGGTTTTTCTCCTTTGACAGAAGAAACTCAATAGCTGGCTTCACCATCTTCTCTATGATGGTCTTGTTCTTCTCTGGGTCTGAAGAACCCCACCAGCCCCATGTTCTAAGTGCTCCAATCCACCTAGCACCGAATTGCTTCATTTCCTCCTTATATTCCATTGTGGAGTCTGTAGCATCGCCAGTTACAAGTATGAGGTTTGTCACACCACCAGCCTTTGTCCTATATGGTTTTACGTCAAAACTAAACATTGTTATTTAGGTAAAATTGTAATCATTAGTTCCTCTCTATTGGTAAAATAATTACCTGTATTATATAAATACTTGTTCAAATTAACTTCATTGATATTTGTGTCTCCAAAATACAAAAGTTTAACACCATTTTCAGCGCAAAGTTTGTTCTTAATAACATCATTTTCTAGTTGATTTGTATTTGTAAACTCCCTTCCACTAATAAGATGTTGTTCACCTTGGCACTCTATACCAACATTGTATTCTGGTAGATAAAAATCCAAAGATAACATCTTTTTATTTTTGAGCCATTCAAACTTCTTGTTGAACGTGAATTCTATACCATTTTTCATTAGGTAGAATCCAACAATGTTCTCAAGTTTACTTTTTCTACAACCTGGACATCCATTACCACGAAGGTGATTATTTGGATACACCCAAAATTCGCCATGTTTAGGGCACACAACACAAACCTTAGTAATTGAATTTACATAAACCGTCTTAGAATAATCATATTTATTACCATGAACAATTCGTGCTTTTTTTATCCACTCATCTGTAGTTGGAGAATATTCGTTTGCGCATTTTGGACAACCTTGACCAAGTAAATGCCTTCCAGGTTGTTGTAAAAACTCACCGTGTTCTGGGCAAATAATACACACCTTTGTTCTATTGTTCACATATTCCACTTTGGAGTAATTATACTTATCTCCGTGAACTTCTTTTGCTTTCTGAATAAATCCCTCAAGAGTTAATTGTTTACCACTACAATATTTACACCCCTGTTTAAGATTAATATGTGCAGACGGACTCATCCAAAACTCACCGTGTTCTGGGCAAATAATACACACCTTGTTTTTATTACCAGTGTATTCTACCTTTGAATAATCATATTTGTCACCATGCACTTTCTTTGCGCACTCGATGAACTCCTCTGTTGTTAACTTTCTCATATTTAATCAATATTATCATTAATAAATATAAGTAAATTAACAAAAATATCAAGGTAAAATCAAAAATTACTTTGGTAAAACAATAATAACAAGTTCTTCTCTTATTGGAGCATTCAATATACCACTTGGGTATGTATATGAGTCGTTCTTGATGTTACCATTGAAGGTAATCTCGAACACTCCCTTGTAGCTTCCAGCTTCCTTTGTATCTCTTTCCTTCCAGTCATAGCAGATGACATACTGCTCAGTACAGTCATCGTTCTCACGAAGCTTGATATAAGCCTTGTTCTTTGCAACCTTCACGACGTTTGAATCGATGTTGGTCATGGTGAACGTGATGTCTGCCCCCTGTATACACTCGTGGAACTTGTTGAAGTCATGACGACCATCCTCGATGAGTTCCATCCTCAGTGTAGGAAGTGTGCTGTTCTGTCTTATATAGAAGTATTGCATATTTTATCTATTGCTTCTGTTATTATTTTGTCTATGTTTATGCGGCTTTCAGTCCTATACGTCTTCATAATGTCTTCGACGCTTCTCCTGTCACCCATACGACTTTGTTTATTCTTCAGTGCGACAAGATAGACAGCTTCAGCAACTTCCCTTATTTCTTTCCTGGAAAGCCCTGCAACATCACTGTCGATTCCTTTCCTCCACATTTCACGTATTCCTTCGCCTGCAACATCGTCGATATATCTACCAGCAGCCCTAACCTCGTCTTCCATATTCAAAGAACGCATATCATCAGCCCACCTGCTATTGGCAATGCTGTTGAAAGCACCGATTTTATACCTCATGAGGTAGTTGTATAGTCTTTGTTGTCTGTCGTTCATAATAAAATATAACTTTTTTCTTATAAATATCAAGAGCAAATAAAAAACCCCAGACACCTAGTGTCCAGGGTTGTTATACTTTAATTGTTCTAACCATCCGTGTCTTCTAGCACTATTGTAAGCACCTCCATATCTTCTAACCATATCTTTTGCTCCAGTGCATTCCTTAGCTGCATTTAATACGTTATCTATGTCTTCCCAGTATTTATCTTTCTTTTTCCTATTTTCAAATGGTATATCTATCCATCCGTTATGAACGCCAGCTTTATAAGCACTTTGGTTCTTATATTTCATTTCAGTTTTGTAAGAATATTTCGAAGCTTCTTTACAGAATTCATCATATGTCCATCTAACCGTTGCACCAAGCGAACCTTTGCCTATTCCAGTAGCACCTTTGTTTAAACATTTCATACCTTTTTCTATATAGATTTTTTTCCAGTAATCTTCTCTATCTTGACTTTGTTCGGCTGTCAGTTTATCTTCTAGTATCACTGGTTCTGGTATGTCTACATTATTATCTTTTGCAAAATTGTAAACAATATCGTATGTTCTACTACCATCCCTATGCCAATACCCATTACAATGTTGTTTGTTCCTACGTTTGATATTGTTTGTCCTTCCAACATAGAAAGAATTTAGCCCACTATACTCATATACATAGACGCAGTTAACTGGGTCATCATAATTCATATACTGTACAGAATTATCATACATGGAGGCTATTTCATCTAACCAACCATTTCTGACAGCACTGTTGTAGCATCCGTTACATTTGCGCTGTAGCTCAAATTTGTTCTTATATTTCTTGGCTTCCTCAAGACAGTGTTCCTTATTATTCCAATACCCGTAAGGTTTACTAGTAGACTGTTCCATAATGCAAAGATATATAAAAAATATGAAAAAAACAAATAAATTGTAAAAAAAAACTTGGGTGAGCGTTCACCCAAGTTTTATAAAGTTTATTGTTATTCAGTGATTTATCTGAATTCGTTAATTGACCAATGAACAAGTCCATCGACCCTCACGTGGCCATAATAGCGATTATTGACCATCTTCTTAGCGTAACGGGTCATGATACCCTTTACTGGTGCGAAGTTGAATGGGTTGTACATGGTTGGGGTCAACTGCATTGGTACGTATGGTGCATAGATGTAACCAGTGTCAAGGAGTGACTTACCCTTGTGACCAATGATGATTGACCAGTGTGGAGAATATGGGTCACGGTAAACGGTGTAACGTCCACTGAGTGAACCAATCTTCTCGATACCCATGTTGTACTGGTCGCTCTCTGCGCTAGCGTCAGAAACGTGGAAGAACTCCAAGTTGTCGAAGAGTGCAGAAATCTCAGAAGATACAACGATGAAGTTTGCACCGCCACGGAGTGTAGACTTGTGAATCTGTGCAGAAATCTGGTTAATCTTAGTCATAAGCTCCTGATTCCAGTCCTTCTGGGTGTAGTTTGTAGAGAATGCAGCCATTCTCCTCCAACCGTTGACATCCCAACGTGCCTGCCAAGGTGCGCCCTTTCTAAGGTCACGGAGAATCTCACGGTCAATCTCAGCAGCAATCTGCTCTGAAAGGATAGCTGTCAACTCAGCCTCTGCGTCGATGTTGTGGAATGCAGAAACGTCCTGTGCAAGCTCTGGAGACCAGGTAGCACGGAGCTTACGCTCTACAACTGATACAGTTACTGAATCAAGCTTGAAGCTAACCTCACCGATTTCGGTCTCAAGCTCAAGTGAGTCGTACTGTGCCCAAGCAATCTTGAAGAGCTTTGCAAGGCTCTCCTTTGTCTCCTCAGTTGAACCGCTAGAGATAGCAGCGTCAAGTGCAGCAGCGTCAACACCAACGTATCCGTCGATTGTACCAGCCTGCTGTACAACTGGCTTAGCAAGGTCAAGCTCGATGTACATCTTACCCTCAGCGTCGCAAGCAGCACCGTACTCTACGATACCCTTACCATACTTCTGTGTAACAACACGGAATGGAACTGACTCGAACTTTCTGAAAGCAGCTGTCATTACGCTCTCTGAGCCAGGAACGTTAGCAGCTGGAAGCTCCTTCTGAGTGATAACCTTCAATGAAGCGAGGAACTCCTCTGTATCCATTTCGTTACCGTCTGGACCTGTCAACTTAGAAGCGTTGAATGAAGAGAAACCATCAATCTCAAGGATGATGTTACGAACTGTTCCATCGAATCCACTCTTGAAGTACTTGTTAAGGTTGTCAGCACCGAATGGGCGAACACCACCAGGGGTCAAGAACACAGGAATTGCGTTACCAACCTTGATAGTTACCTTACCCTTAGAGTTGTCATAGAGGAAGTCGTTGTAGAAGAGGTCGTAAAGAGTCTTCTGGAAGTACTGTGTTACCTCTGGACCAACCCTACGGATAGCGGTTGGGTTAAGACCTGCTGCCTCAGCAGCTTCCTTAGCTGCATCGAATGTGTCATAGGTATCCTCGTCGCTAAGAACTGGGATGTACCATGCATTCTGGAGGTCGTTGATTGTCTCGTCTGGGAGGTAGTAACGTGGCTCTACACGTCCTTCCTTATTACGGTTAACTCTGTCATAACCCATAAGTCCAAGGTGACGACCAGTAGTACCGTCTACAATATCACCAGGCTCAGTGTCACCTGTTGCGTCTGCTGGGAGTTCCCACTCTCTCTCTGAAGTAACAGGGAGGATGAAGAACAACTTACCAACAGGAAGGTTCATAGCCTGTACTGATACGATGTCATTAGCAAGAAGTCTGCTGAATACCCTACGGATGATAGGGAATACCACAGTCTCGAATGAACCGCTATTGTCAGAAGCTGTAGCCTCGTAAATCAAGTGCTTAGCCTCGTTCTCATACAACGTAGCAACATTCTCCTTGATACCTGCTGGAAGACCCTCAGTGAAGCCGAGCTGGTCCCAACGGTTCTGAATGCTCTCACGTATCTGTTTCTGGGCGTTGTACTCAATGTTACCAACTACGCCACTAGATAGAAATTCCTTCATATGAATTTTTATTTTACTTAGTTATTTTTTTTTTATAAATATACACGAAATCTGAAAAGTTTCATTATCTCATCATTCTGTGCATGAGGTCAAGAGATTCCATGATGTCCTGTGACTTGTAAATTGGAGTCTCATTGATTTTCTTTGAACTCTCAACTGAAAGGTTCTTGTCCTCAGTGATGTTCATTTTCTTTGCCTTCTTGAGGTCGTTGCTTATTGACTCGTAGAGAGTCTTTGAAGCCTCGATTGTCTTTGCCTCGTTAGCAAACTTTCTGATTATCTCTTCCTTCTCCTCCTTAGTGGTAGAGTTCTCTGAGATAAGTTTAATTATCTGTGCAAGGTTGTGGTTTGTTACAGCAGCCTCCTTGAGTGAAGCCATCACGGTTGTCAAGGTATCCTTAAGTTCCTTGTTCTCCTTGAGAGTCTTGTTAACCCTCTTTATGATGCTCTCATTTGCCTGGTAAGGGTTGTCGGCTGTTCCTGTCTCCTGTCCGTTCTGTGCGGTATGGAAACTACGTCCCTTGTGCTTTCTTGAACTTGTTGGATTGTTAGGTCCGTCGGTTCTTGAAGTGCTCAAGTCGTTTGCACCGTGCTCACCGACTGTCTTAAGCTCGTTGACTTCCTCAACTCCCTCTTCTACAGTCTTACCTTTCTCACCATCGAATGGCTGATTTTCGCTCTTGTCACCTTTCTTACCAGACCAAGGCTTTGCCTTACCCTTTGGTACGCCTGCATCCCAGTCGTTTACATTCTTTCCTGGCTCTGACATACCTGGTGTTGTCATCACATCCTTCTTCTGATAATTGTCAGTGTATCCTACGTTTGAGTCGTACTCAAGCACAAGCTCAAACATTCTCTCTGTTGATTCCTTCATATCATTTTCTTTATTAAAATCATCTTCATCACTGAAATCATCAGATACTTCGCCGCCCTCAGCGTCGTTGAACTCACCACCTTCGTCACCACCTTCGTTACCAAGGTCAACTTCAGCACTTGGCTCGTCCTCACCTGGCTCAATTGCAGCGACACCAGTAGCCTCTCCATCACCACCAAGGTCAACTATGTACTCAGCTCCAGTTTCGTTGTCTTGAATCTTGACCTTATCGTCCTCTTTGTGAACAAGAATCTGGTCGTCATTCTTCATAAGTTTGTAAACCTTTACGATTTCCTCGTCTTCCGCATTCGAGAAGTCATACTCGTCATCTGCTACCTTGTACTTGTCAAACTCTGCCCAATCATCGCCTTCAGCATCACCCTCAGACTCCATACCTTCACCACCATCGGCAGCTACAGCAGCGTCGCCCTCAGAATCTGCATCCATTCCGTCTTCAGCGTTGCCCATTCCTTCAACAGGCTCTTCGCCTCCATCAGCAGCATCTGGTACTCCAGCATCAGCAGTATCTTCCACTTCCCCATTTACATCGTCCACGTCGTCCTCTTCGTACTCCTTGAAGTCCTCAGAAAGCAACTTGGCATATGTATCACGTACAGTCTCACTAAGAAGATTCTTGACTGCACCTTCAGTGTTTTCCTGCAAAGATTTTGCGAGTGCGTTGTAATCAAGTAAAGATTCTCTTACAACTTTGCTCCTAATATTCTTCATCTAGAAATAAATTTTAATGCATTATTTTAATTATAAATATAGCACAAGTACAAAAAAATTTCGTAAACGCCTAAAAATACTATGATTATAGGCTGAAAACCATGCACTTGTGAAATGTGATACATAATATAAATATTTGCACACACCCAAATATTTATAAATAAAAATATTAACAATAATGAAAAAGGAACTTGAGATAATAAAGGAAGGTAAAACAGGTCATGGCATCCTCATTGAGAAGGACGGATATATGTTCCTCAATAACCCTCAGAACATTACAGAGGGTATGAATGGAGAATGGCATGTACCACATCCATTTATTGTTGATGCCGTGTTCCAGAAGTTCGGAGTAAAGAACGCCAACGGTAGAATATATCCAGAGGGGGTGCTGAAGAAGCAGGTGGAACTCTACCAGAAGAAAATACATGACAGCAACGCTATAGGTGAACTCAACCACCCAGCAGAATCTACGATTGACCTTGATAGAATAGCAATCAACATCACAGAACTACATTGGGAAGGAAAGACACTTGTCGGAAAGTGCATGATTAATACTTCTCATGGATTCAGAAAGTACGGAATTGTATCAACTCGTGGAGACCAGATGGCAAACCTTCTTATCAATGGAATCAAGATAGGTGTGTCATCAAGAGGTGTTGGTTCGGTTGAGCAAAAACTAGGACAATATATCGTAGGAGACGACTTTGAACTTATCTGCTGGGACGTGGTATCTGACCCATCAACACCAGGTGCTTGGGTGGGACAGCCAGAGGAACTTCAACAGTATGTGGAAACAAACACCACAGCAAACAACAAAGATGCAATCAACGAGAAAATAAACAAGATTAAAAATATATTGAATTCATGAAGCCAATAAAGATAACACAAGACGATTTGAGAACAATAGTATCAGAGTCTGTAAAGAAAATTCTGAAAGAAGGAATAAACGATAGTCCTATCAAGTTATGGAACTACTGGTGTGCAAACTATGACTACCAATTCATACAGAAAGCATGGGCAGACAACCCAAACCTTGCACAGCATCTACAGAATAAATTTGATTCATACTATGACGCTGTTGGGTCATATGGAGTGATGAATAAGTTTTACTTAAATCTTGATAGTACAAATCAGAAAATACTTGAAGACTACGTACTACACAACTTTAGAGGATAAAATAAAAAAAAGCGAGGCAAACACCTCGCTTATTTTTATGCCATACCGTTACCTTTCACCCCATATCTGTTAAGTTCCTGGTTTGGCTGGTATATCGTTGGGTCAACTGGTTTACCAACAATGGACTCGCCATGACCATCCTCCACGTTCTCATATGGAGTACCCTCACGTTTAAATTCCCTTTGGTCAGCAAACGGTTCATAATTGCTCTGATACATTTCTTCCTTGAATATCTCCCTAAGAGCCTTCTTGAGTCTATCCTCTGATATATTAACCTTCTTCATAATGTCGTATTTTTTATATAAATATTACATTACTTCTTCTTTTCAACTGTAAAAGAATTTTCTTTAAACGCAAACACCATCTTATTTGATATTAGACTAACCTTGCCACCCAGCAACTGCTTGAGGTCAGCAAGCTTCTTTTTGTTCCTCTCGTTCTGACGGAGATAGAAATCGAACGATAGGAATTTCTTCCTGTTCGGAAAAAAACCATCCGTGCTTATGTCAAAATCCAGTATGAACCTGTTCTCAAAGTTCACACCATCCACCAGTACGTTCCTTATGTTCCTCCTCATGTCTGACTCGATGTTGGAAATAATTTCATCGTAGTCAGTCTCCTTGGTAGGACATACCCAACATTTTCCCGATACATAAATAACTTGGGGGTTGTCCTTGTTCACACTCCCGTATTTCAACACGACGTTATCTGAAACGTCTAACCTATACTCTTTGTTTAATCTTTTCATGTCTTGATTCTTTGTAGATAAAATATACCAAAGATACCAAAAAAATCAAGACCTATGAAAAGAAAAAATGCAGCCATCGCTGACTGCATTTAATCTTTAATATACCCTACTCTCGTTAGGATGCTTATACCAATCCGTACTCGTTATCGAGTTCTTACCCCAGTTATTGAACTGACTGTAGGCATCCTTGATGCATACCTTCTCAAGTGGATACTTGAAGTTGTAAGGTATCATTATACCGTGAGGGTCTTCACCCTTCTTAGAGAGTTTGATTGTCTTTCCGTTGGTCTCGTCGTAGATGTAAGGCTGTGTAGCCTCATCGAGGAAACTGAACGTTTTTGTCACGGTGAACCACTCTCTAATAGGTGCTTCGCTCATGCCCTCAGACTTTGAGGTGTTGATGTATGTCCTCTCGCTTGGTGCGTGGAACAATGCATGTACCTCAGTGTTTGGACTTATAATTTTACCGTTGAGATTCATGATTCTAATCTTGTCATATGCGCCACATGCAAGCACCTCGTACCTCACGGTTGTCTGGTTCTCCCTAACAGCCTTTATAACCACGTCGTTCATATCGTAGTCACCAAGCTCTGTGTCCTCGAAACAGAATACATACTCCTGCTGCTCGAACTCTGGGATGTTGATGATTTCCTTCACACCGCCTTCAACCTCAATGATGATGTCGTTGAAATCCTTGTCAGTACCAGACTCACAGCACATGAGCATCCTTCCGTTAACGGTAATCCAACCCATACGTGGACCATCAGTGCCGAGGTTTGAACTCTTGAAGTTACCCCATGAGTTGATTTTGTTGTTCAATCTTCCGTCACCATAAAGTTCACCCTGCTTCTTTGGACTCTCATAGGTGGTCTTAGCACGTACCATGAAGCCAATCTTATACCCAGCTGGGAACTGATATGAACCAATAGTGCCGATGGATGGCTTGCCATCACCCCAGTAAATCACAGCGTATGCGTTCCTCTTACTGATAACGTCATCCTCAGTCTCTCCAAAGTGCTGGTTGAAAGCAAGCAACTTGTACTTTGGAAGTGCTGTCAAGAATTCAACAGGGTCTTTTCCAGCCATGTCTGACTCCTTGTAATAGTAGTAGTACAAGTCTGAGTTCCAAATCTCGTTACCATACTGCTTTGCCTTGTCTGACTTGTACACAGGAGACACGATGATTGGTTTGTCGCCAGTGGTGATAGGGTACACAGCCTCATTGTAGTAACCACTGTTCTTGATGAGTGGGAGGTTGTCATACTGTCTACCATTCTTGAAGTACGAGAAGATGATACTCCTAAACACTATTTTATATGCATCAGAATAGTCTGCTGCTGCCATTCTCTGTGAGCCATAGTCACTCATTTCGTACAGCACCTCACCAGGTATCCAGCCCCTCTCGTTTGCATATGATACAACAGTACCGCCGATTGTTGGGACAACAGAAGGTAGTGTGTAACCATCAACAACAACAGCCCTCGTCCTTGCTGGGTCGCTGATGTCAACAGTCTCACCAATAATTTCCTTCATGTAGTAATAGCCTCCTCTGTAGTAGGCGAGGAAAAGCCCAAGATTATCCTTAGGTGCGTCGTATGCCAACGTTATTGTCGAATGACCGTTGACCTTAGCCTCATTGAGGATAAGCATAGAAGTGGTGGTATCACTCTCTGCAATGAATACCATCAGTTGAATATTGCTAACGTCACCTGGTATGCCAGTGACGGAAACAGTGCCAGACTGAGTTGAACACCAGTCATGGTTCTCATCAAACTCTGTTCCAAAGACCTTCTCAACGTTTTCCTTAATCTGCTCCTTTGAAACTTCAATTTGACTTGGAAACTCCTTTACACAGCCAGCAAATAGGAAAAGTCCAAGCGTCATACTAATAAATAACTTCTTCATAATTCTATACTTTAGTGATAAATATTTGCAAAGATATATAAAAAAAATGAAAAAACAAATTATAAGACATGAAAAATGGAGATAGATTAGATTCTACCTCCATAATTATGTACTTACTTATCCAAGAGTATATCCCTTATTTCAAGTAATTTCGCAATGTCTTGTACAATTGACTCCTTATTGAATGTCTGTTCCTCAAGCTGCTTCTTGAGACTTTCAAGTTCCACATTTCCAGCATCTTCCTTGAGCATTTCATCAACTTTCTCAATACACTCATTCTTGAACTTGTTGAACAACTTCTCTTTCCTCTGTTCAGCGATTGGACTTCTCCAGTCAGTAATCTCCTTCACGAATGACATTTCTGATTCGGTCAATGTCTCCCTCATTCTATCCTTGAACTGCTTTATGAGCTTGTCTGGGTCAATCTGTTCTTTGATAACGTCTGTCTTATGCTTGTTCATATAGTCACAGATGTTCTTGTTACTCTCAGCAATCGTCATGACATTACCAATGGCATTGAGCTTCTTGGTAAGTATGTTATGACCAGACTCGTAGAGTGTCTTTGCCTCCTCGTCGATAAAGTCATTAGGGATGATATTGTGCTCCTTCAACACCTTTCTAAGTTTTGCATTTGATTTGTTTACCGTATCCTTGTTTATCGTAGCCACGATAGCCTCGTTAAGCTTTGATATAACAGTATCTGGCTCGATTGACTCAGCAAGCTTTCCCTTGTACTGCTTAATTGCGTTATAATAGTTGAACTCACCCATGAGGTTGGCATCCTCCTTGATGGTCTTTATAACGTCCCTAACAGCTTTCTTATTGGCAACAAACAAATCTGGCAGTCTCTCCTCGAAGATGTGGTTGAGAACACCGAAGTTGTTGGTGTCAAGCTGTGCTGCAAGTTCCTTCTCGTGCCTGCACTCCTCTATTGATTCCTCAAGCATATCCTTTGCTGCATCATAAGCCTCAAAGTTCTCTCTCTCAAGTGCTTCCTTCATGATGCCGATATAGTTTGAAAACTCTTCCTTATACTTGTTCATATCTTTTTTTCTTAATAAATATCTATGAAACACAAAAAGCGTGACAGGTGTCACGCCTTATGCTATCACAAATCTACATATATCAATTTATCTCTATCTATATTGAACTGACGGCAAATATCGTTTATTAGATTTTCATTGAGTTTATCCCAAGAAACAAGTATATATTCTATTCCTCTTTCTTTTGTTTCGCCTTTTGCCCAAAAAATTCTTGATGGATATTTAAACTCACCGTTTTTACCAGACCACAACATATCCAGCATTGGATATATCACTGTTACTAATTTTCCTTGACTATAGCGATATTCCAACTCCCATTCCTGGCATCCGAATTTTTCGTCTGATATAATGTCACGATGTGTTTCTCCTTCACTTTTCCACTCTCCGTTGTGGAAAATTATCGGAAACGATGCATCCTCAAGTGCAACATATCTTTTACCCTCGAACTCAAACTCATCTGGAGACCCGCCATCAACTATCTCACTAACGAGTCTGTTGATGGCTTCCCTAATTATCAGTCTTATTTTCCTATTGTTCATTTTCATCATTGTCAACGAACTTACTAAGCGCATTAATCATCTTGTCAAACTCCTCATTGATTAACAGTGAATCACTGTCATATACCTTGACTCTCTCGTACTTCGTCTCCTTTGGTGACGTAGTGTGTCCAGTAAACGATGACAGGTACTGTTCAAAGAGGTTAGACTGCTCATTGATAATCTTCCTTCCAGCCCTGCTAATAACCTCGTTTGCTGGTGCAGCACCCTCAGTTCCCATGTCCTGTGTAGGCACTGAACCTTCCTGTCCAGACATATCTCCACTGTCATCAGCACCAGGTGCTCCAAGGTTATCCATCTCGCTTCCGAAGTCAGTTGGTGGTGGGGGTGGTGCTCCCATTCCTCCACCGCCGCCTCCACCAGGTGCGCCGCCTTGTCCAGGCATGCCTCCCTGCTGGTCATCCATGTACTCAGCACCAGGCTCTCCATAGATTCTGTCAACAGTGTCGAAGATACCAGTCTTCTTGATAATCTGCGTGGTCTTCTCAAGCTCAGCAGCAATACCCTTCTCAAGACGTATCTCCTCAAGGTTCTCCTTAATCTCTTTGTCAGACCATTTCATAATCTGCTTCAACGCACGAGTCTGTGACATAACTGGTAATCCGTTACCTGGGTCAGACACAGCATCCCTAACAGCGTCAATCTTCTTCTGCATGTTCTCAATCTCAAGCTGTTCAGCCTGTGTTGATGGGTTGTTCATTGACAACGTGAAGTTGGTCAACTCATCCTCAAATCCAAGAAGGAAGAGGTGAATGGTTGCAACCTTCGTCAACTCCATCAAGAACGCCTGCTGTATCCTGTTCACAGTCCTTGTAAACCTAATGTCCATGAGTGCAAGGTTCTTGCCGTCACCTGCTGCCTCATCGAAGTTAAGGAACGTCCTAGGTATCCTAAGTGCTGTCAAGACTTTTCCTTGCACGAACTTGATGTCATCAAGTGCTGTCATGTTCTGTGCAGGAGCAAGTGTATCGATAGGGTTAGGAGCGTTCTCATCACGTACTGGGATGAAGATGTCCTGGTCAACTGACAGAATGTTCTTTCTCAAGTCAATCTGTCCCGTTATAGGGTCTACGATTGGGGTTCTCTTGAACTCGTTTGCAATCTGCTCCACATATGCTGGAACGTCAGCGTCGTCGATAGCACCCACGAATATCTTGTACACACGTCTCTCAATCGAACGCTCAAGACGATAGATGAGCATCATATCCTCCATGAGGGAAAGCATTCTCCAGTGTCTACGAGCTGCATTGAGGTAGCTCACGCCGTAAGGTAGATACAATGAGTTTGTAAGGAGTCTGAAGTGGGCAATCTGCCAGTCACGGAAAGGAATCTGACCCTGGTTCTCATCAATCCATATGAACTGTGTTGACAAGTCCTTTTCATCAAGGTCTGCGCTGTTCACAGATATTGACATTCCATATCCGTAAGGGTTCTGGATTCCGTTCTCAATTCTCTCTACATTGAACACTGGAAGCTGTTTCCAGCCCTTCACACCGTTCTTATGGTCAATGTCGAGTAGCATGAACTGGTTTCCGTACTTACACATTGCACGTATAATCATCTGTCCTGTAAGTTGGATGTTCAACCTATTCACAAACAAATCCTCAAGAATGTTCTTGATTCTATCAGACTTTGAATATACGTTCACCACCATTCCCTTATCATTAACAATCGTGCTCTCCTCAGATACAATGTCGAGGGCAGCACCTATCTCTGGGAATGCATCCATTAGGTCAGCATCACGGTACATCAACTTGATGTTATTAAGACCAGAATATGCTGATACAGAGAGGTTTACGTTAGCCTTCACCCATCTGTCCCTAATGAACTTATCCTGTTGCAACTCCAGTTTCTTCTGCAAATAGTCCTCCTTGCTGGAAGTTCTGTAGATAACCGTATTGTCTGGGTTACTCATGTCATACTTGTTAACATGTGGTATCGATGGTTCTACAGGCGTTTTCCAGTTGCCAGATATTGCATTGTCAAGTGCCTGGAATACTGTTGGTTTCTTCTTAGCCATTATTATGTTGTTTTATACTAAAATATAAGATAATTTTCTATAAATATAAATATTATCTCACACTTATTTCACCCCTCCGAATAGCCACATATATGACCCCTGTGCAGTACTATTATATTTCCTTACATTCTTAGCGTTGTAGAAAGGTAAACCCGTTCCTGGTGTCATATCCCTACCGTTTCCCATCTGTGGCTTGTTAACTCTAAACGAGTTGGTCATCATGTATGCATTAAGTATTGCCTTATCCTTCTTGATTGTACTCTGTAGTCTGTTGAAGGAATACTGCATAACGAAGAGTCCCATTGCAAGAGAAGTGATGGTATCGTCATGAGCACCGTCCATGTGGTCCATCCTGGCGTTATCACCCTTGAATATCCACGTATCAAGTTCGTTGATAACCCTTGCTGACCTAATCTTGAACTCATTGTTTCTTACCAATCCAGCGAAGTTAGCCAATACTGGATACCTGTTTCCCTGGAAGTGGAAACCAGGAAGCTTGTCAGTGTAACTGTCATATATTTTCGTTGCTCTCTGCAACATATATGTCTTCTGGTTCATGTCCTCATAGTACATGTTCTTGTAACCCATCTGAAGCATGGTGATGATTGCAGCATCACCCTGTCCACCTGTTGCGTCAACAACTACGAAAGCGTCGTTATACATGGTTGCATACTGGTAAGCAATAGCACCAATATCATCACCTAGTTTCTTTCCAACATATTCAGCAACCTGCTCTATGATAGGCATGTCGTGTTCGTCCCTACCGTCCATATCTATAATCTCAATTGCCGTTCTATCGGCTGCTGTACCCCTTGAAGGGTCAACAGCACATATATACCTATGTCCTTCGATAGGCATCTTCCAGAACCAGGTTTCCTCTACGAGAGGGTCTTTGAAATCATCCAACGGCTCTCTAACGTTTAGTTTTTCCTGCATTTCAATGAACTCTGGTGCGATAACGTTGTCGTTAGAACCCATGAATGATACATCAAGCTCCTGCGCAATCTTCATCGAGTCGTTGTTGAACTGCTTGCACATTTCATCGTACCAAGGAGCATCTGGCTTCCATCCGTCGTGCTCAAGCCTAGCCCAGCGTTCCTCGTCGTATTTCACACCACCCTCGTCATCAACTATAGGGTCTTGGTCAAACATCCACTCACCAGTCTCGTCGTTTTTCTTCTTCCATACGAGATACCTGTTGAAACGTGGGTCTTGATACCATCTGAACTGAACTGCCACGAAGTTATTCTCGTGACTCAGAGCCTGCCTGTAGGTGTTGTAGTATAACTCATCCTTACCGTTAGGCGTTGACACCATAACTGTCTTAGAATTAGGGTTAGAAGCCATTGTAGCAGCAGCTGTGGTGAATGCTGCCACACCCTCCTCGATAAACGCAGCCTCGTCAAGAATAAGCACAGATACAGCAGAGATACCACGGGCAGCATTAGGTCCAGAAGCACGGGCAATGACCCTGCACTTGTTGAACAGTTTCAGCTCACCCTTCGCATCCTTCTCAAATATAGACTTAGTGTTCTTCTCAGAGTCTGGGTCTGGAGAGAAATACTCATTACCCCAGTACCACCTTGGCACTTGCTCAAGAAAGTCACGTACCTTGATGATGATTTCCTGCGCCTGCTCAAGCTTGTTGGCGATACAAAGGATTGTCTCTGGGGCATCTGCTGGTGCAAACGCACACTGAGCTGCCGCCCAAGCACTTGAAAGGGTGGTAATACCACACTGTCTTGGCTTGACCGCTACCACGTTCCTGTTTTCAGCCAGAGCCTTCAAGAAAGCCCTCTGACGTGGGAAACAATGGAACTGTGTCTTCTTTCCCTTCATAGCGTTGAAGGTACTGAAATATTTTTCGATAAATGTGATTCTGGACTTGTCAGCGTAACATCTGGCATAGTCCATTTGCATTTCACTAACGTTATATATCATAACTAATTGGTTTACACAAAATTATCAAATTTTAATAAATATAACATTATAATGAAAAAAATATGAGCAACTTCTGTTTGTCGCTCATTTTTTTTGTTATATATACATATCATATTCTATTTCATCAGTTTCTTCTTCTGACATTGCTTCAATATTAACTATTGGGTCTAAATATCGTAAGCCTAAGCAATATGCATTACCAAAACGCTCACTGTAATGCTCAGTGAAGTTTATCGAATTTAACTTATTTCTATCTATAGTTACTTTATAAACACAAGGCCAATCATTCCCAAAAGCATAATCCAATGCCATTGTTTTTGAATCTGTTAGCCAATAAGTGGGGTATATTTTAGGGTCTTCATTTTCATTACCTCCATGATATAGTGTAACAATGTCTTTATTATCTTCCGTGTCTTCATCTTCTTCAATCACATCCCCATCATCCATTTCTCCATCAATGTCATACCCGTCAAGTTCTGCTGCCGTGAAATAACTGTCGGCAATGACAGCCCTGTCCATATTCCTGGCATTTATCCTGTTCTGGAACTTCTGGTATCCGTCGTTGTACTTCGACTTCTCTATGAAAGCGTTCATTATCTCATCACTCTTCTCAGTATTCATGAAAAATTCTTTCATTACCATGTTGAACTCTTCAACAGGAAGTTTTACAATTTCCATGAAGATATATGGTATAATGTTGGTGTTATCGGCTAACTCCATCCTATCAAATATAAGTTGCCATAGTCTCACGCCAAACCTCATATCCCAAGGCTCTGCCAGGAGGAAATCAGACTTTTTGATGATATACTCTGCCTTCTTCCTATCCTCTGGTAAACCATATACTGAGAACAACTCAAACAACCCCTTTATCGTATCATGAAGTAGGAGTGGGAATATGATACCCTGTGCATCTATCGTGCTCTTCTTGCCGTTGAAACCAACGTGTACCTCAACGTATGAACCCTGTTTAGGCTTCTCATCTGTCATTTCCTCTCTCATGACGAAAGTAAGGTATTCGTTCAGTACCATTATCTTGTCATATAGGTCAAACAACTCTGGGTTAAGCTTAGAAAGGTCTTCCATATACAATGTCTTCATATCGGTAAAACTTGCAGCTGCCCCCATGATAAGTGAGTTTATCAACCTCCTCTTAGCTATGGCTAGTTTTGACATATCGAAATCTGATATGTCCTTGAACTTGAAACCAGCACCGTTAGAACCCTCTGGTGTTACTCCTACTGATATTTCATACGATACTTTGTCAACAAGTTTACAGTTGATGTTAACTGCGCCCTCTGGTATGGCAAACAGTCTGTTTACAGCGTTCTCACATAGTTTCTCCAGGGAGTCCTTGATTGGCTTCTCCATTTCCCTACATTTTACAACCATATCGCTTAGATAAGTAATGAGTTTGTTTACTGGCAAGATAGGTATGCCAACATCACTCATCTGTTGATGCAAATCTCTAAACCTTTCCTTCAAAACAGTATAGTCAAAAGGATAGTCATCTTCACCTGGAAACGCTGGGTTGTCTCCAAGTGAAGTCTCATGTGCTCTTACTGCGTCAAACAAAAATCTTGGAAGCAATAAGTCTTTCGTTATCTGACCTTCCTTTATATAAACTTTTTTCATTAGAGGGTTTTCAAGAATTCGGTTAGTTCCAACTTTGTGAATGGAATAGAATTTTCTCTCATTTCTGCTATCTTTCCTTCACCCAGTGGGTTACTATCTTCTGTATCATTAGTAGGTGGGGTAAGGTTAATCTTCATGTCGTCATTACCTTGCTGGTTAGCCATGTTCTGCACTTTGGCTATCTGTTGACCTGTTGCATTAACTGGAAGGTCTATTCCAAGTCCTTCACCAGTGCTTGAGTCGTTCTGATTATCAAACTGTCCCATTTCACCCTGTATCAATCCCACGTTACCGTTCTGGTGGTATGTCTTAGCACCCTGGTTAACAAACTGTCTAACGTTGGTTGCACCTGGAACTGCTGCAACGACACTGTTACCTCCAGCATTGAACTCTCTCAACACCAAGTCCTTCTTTGAGTAGATTTTTCCTTCTCCGAGTAGCTTCAAAGCCTTATCTTTCTTAACGTATACTTTCATAATAAGAATTTTAATATAAATATCATTCAGACACGAAAAAAGGGATACCACACCTGGCATCCCTTTTTATCTTTTACCTTGGCATGTATGGGTTATCATACTTTGTCATGGACTCCTTATTTACATTTGGCTCATCCCTCTCAATCTTATTCTTGATTGGGTTAACGTTTCCGTCTCTATCACCAAACACCTCATCAATTATATGCTTGAAGTTAAACCTTGATTCCATTGGCTGCTGCATTGAAGCTGGTGCTTCTGAATCATCATTCAACATACTGTCAATGTATTTGTCAGCTGCATCCTGTTGGTCTGGTGACAACTGCTGATACTTCTGTGAAATATCGTCGCCCTGCCCAGCACTGAGTGCGTTAGGGTCTCCTGCAAGTGGGTCATCGTCTGGACCTCCAGCCACTGGGTCTACAGGTTCTTCACCACCAGTAGGGCCTGCCATACCAGCATCCATGCCTTGTTCAGCGTCCGCTGGTGATGGTGGTACATCTAAAGCCATGTCACCCATCTCACCACCAGGGGTTTCGCTGTTTAGTTTATCTCCAAGTTCCTTTGAAACGTCTAGTTTCGTAGGAGGGTTACTTTCCGTTAGATTTTTTTTTTAGACGGTCAAATGCCTCTGCAATTGCATTGTCGATTGCCTCTGGGTCAATCTCGAATGGAGCACCGCTACCAATCTTCTCACCGTAAGGTGTGTCGTTCTTAACAGAATCGTCGTTCATGTCGTAGTTGCCTGGGAACTCCTTCAAGTCTTTTGGAGGAAGGTCCATAACAACCTTCTGATATGCTGGGTGTTTTCCGAAGTCATCGAGCTTGTTCATGTTTCCAGATGGAACACGACCTGCATCCTTGAATGGGGTCATACCCTCTTCGTTAACCCTCTGCTTGCGCATTGCAGCCCTGTAAGCAGCTGTCTCGAATATCTGAACACCATTTCTACGTCTTGACTCCATTGGCATGTCTGGCATTGTTCCATCGCCACACTCGTAGTCGTAGCCATCCTCAATGTCATCGTCGCCTTCTGGTGTTCCACCAAGGTCGTCACCACCGAAATCTGGCTCACCGCCGAGGTCGCCCTCGCCGCCTAAGTCATCGCCACCCTCAAGGTCGCCTTCGCCACCGAAGTCTTCACCACCTTCCTCGTCACCGAAGAGGTCATCATCCTCGTACTCACCAGCGTCAACGCCAGGTGTCTCGATTCCAAGCTTTCCAGCAATCTGCATGAGAATGTCCTCCATTGCGCTGATACGTGATTCAAGGTCTTCCTGCATTGGGTCTTCGCCAAGTCCTTCATCACTGTCGAGGTCATCGCCAAGACCTTCATCGTCAAAGTCTTCGCCACCCTCATCATCGCCGAGCACGTCAGTGTCAACTGGCTCACCCTCGCCTTCACCACCGTCAAGACCTGGGTCACCTTCCATACCTGGTTCTCCACCTTCCATACCGTCGTCTGCAAGTGGGTCATCCTCGCCACCGTCAACGTCGTCAAGCTCCTCACTCATTCCGAGTGCTTCGTCAATCTGCTTGCCCTTCTCATCATCGAATGGCTTGTTGTTATCGTCTGAAGGACCCTCACCAACACCTACAGCTGGGCTGTTCTGGTTGTCAGTGTCGTGCATAGAAGTTCCGTGATTCTCAACCACGCCGTTCTTCATTTCACCAGTATTGGTAACCTTCTTGTCGCCATCGTCGATGTTACGAGCCTCTGGTCCGTCGAATGGAGCACTGTCGCCAATCTCAGTTCCATGAGACTTGTCCATGTAGTCATCATTTCCACGATTCCAACCAAGAACCTCTTCCTCCTTGATGTTCTCCTTAGCCTTGAACTCAGCTGCTGGCTGCTCTGTAAATCCATCAACTGCTTTCTTAGCGTCGCCAGTCTCATGAGGCTCTTTCTTGATTGTATCCTTGAAGCCTTCCTGTCCGTCGCAGCACATAGCCTTCTTCTCCATGATACTCATGGCGTTCTTCATAATCTGACGCTCACGAAGAATCTCACCCTTCATCTTGTCAGAAGCCTCAGTAACAATAAGTTCCTTCTTGTTCAAGTCCCAAGACTCTACATTGAAGGTAGGATTGTTAGCTGCTTCCTTGAGTGACATCATCTTGAGGTCGAAATGCTTCTGTGCATTTGCATAGCTGGTATACTCGTTGTCCTTCCTATTTCTGAATCCACCGATGTAACCGAAGTCTTCCTTAATAAGGTTCTGCTTGTTAGGAGCTGACTTGATATAGTATTTAGTACCCTCACGTACAATACCATAAACCTTACCGTCAGCACCAACCTTCTGGTACTCAACCGCACTGTATGGTGCTTGCTTGCTCTCAGTCTTAAGTCCATAGTTCATAAGGGACTTCATCCTGTTAAGCTGGTCGTTTGTGTTTACTTTATTCATAATTAATATATTAATTTTTCAACTTATTTTAAATATAAATATTTCATACTATCGAAAAAAAACTTATTTAGTATCCCGTATCATCGTAAGTTCCTCTCATGTTATCCCTACCACGTGTATCAAACTGTAGGTTTCTCCTTATGAAAGGAGTGAACTTATCAAGTGCTCTAATATATACAGTACTCTTAGGTTTCATCGTGAGTTCATCCCACTGTACACATATACAATAGTTATATCCTATGAGATTCGACATCGTTTCATCATAATATACCTTGTACAACCTACCCATTTTGTTATCTTCCCTGGATTGCATGAGTTTTCCGTAGTTGGCAACAAAGTTCTTCAATGCTTCACGCTCTGCTTTCCACCTCTTCTCGTATGGGTTATCCTCAGTAGAACCATCAAGGGCAACCTCTTCCTTGAGAAGCGTGAGATATTTCTTTACAGATTCATTTTTGTAAATAGGGTATGGTTCTCTCACATATTTGTTTTTCTCCTTGTCAAAAACACTACGTTTAGGTATATATCCGTTCTTACCAGTCATTATCTGTTTCCTATACTGTGGAAGGTTGTTTGTAGCCCAATCAGCAATTTCACTAGGGTTTGAGGTAGACATCAATATCTGTCCCTTGTTACCATATACAACCCAATCGCCATAATTTCTTACAACTGGTATGAAACTCTTCACGTTTGGTCCCCAGAATACAACCTGGCGTTGCTCATCACCATAATGCAGCAACAACACGCCACTTGTCCTAAATATAACAGCCTCACTTCCATACTCATTGAAGTCAACCCCACTGTCACCAAGGAGGAATGCAAAATCATACCCTTCTCCTCTCTTCTGCCTTCCAGCACCAGTATACGCCAGATTTTCTATCTCTTCAGTTCCACCAGTAAAACCCTCTTTTGATATATCGTCCGCATATTCGGTGAAATGTATACACCATTCGTTCTTTACAATCCTTATGAAATGCATCGTAAACCACGCTGGTAACTCTTCGACATCAGCATAATTGTATGG
>ODAJ012182470.1_pt1 | contig 27480 bp, 12 predicted proteins | sample 1539241 | NCBI WGS metagenome assembly ODAJ01 (sample SAMN02144231, study PRJEB22623) | gut metagenome | biome: sheep rumen | host: Ovis aries | place: New Zealand
AAGGGACTGGCCGCGGTGCATGTCTCCGGCGGTGAAGACGCCGGGAATATCGGTTCTGTAGTGGTCCGGCCCTTCTTTGGTCAGGACAGTCCCGCGGGGGGAAAGCTCTACGCCGAAGGCCCGGGCTGTATAGGGCTGACAGCCTGTAAAGCCGGCTGCGATCAGCAGAATATCACAGGGAATGATCTTCTGAGTTCCTGCAAGCTCGCAGAGTTTTCCGTCCTTGAACTGTACCTGAACGGTACAGATTTTTTTCAGGACACCTTTTTCCAGAATCAGCTCCCTGACAGTTGTCCTGAAGACCCTGGGATCAACGCCGTAGCGGGTGATGGCTTCCACATGGCCATAGTCAATCTTGAGGGTTTTCGGCCATTCGGGCCAGGGATTAGACTCGGCGCGCATGACCGGTGGAGCAGGCATCATCTCGATGGCAGTGACACTTTTGCATTTCTGCCGCAGAACAGTACCGATGCAGTCGTTGCCGGTGTCTCCGCCGCCCACGATGACGACGTGCTTTCCCTCTGCTCTGGTGTCCGGAGTACCCGAGAGCAGGGCTTTGGTGCATTCTGTCAGAAAGTCCACTGCAAAATAGACGCCTTCCACATCCTTGACGGATTCCGGCAGCCGGTCATTGCCGGGAGAATCTTTTCGGGCCGATTCCGCTATAGCCGGATCGTTTGCCGGTTTGTCTGACGGAGCGGATGAATCGGACGTAATGTCTGACTGAGCGGATTTCATGTCTGTCGGAGCGGATTCAATATCTGTCGGAACCGATTTCATGTCTGTCGGAGCAGACGGAGAATCCGGGCCGCTTCTTTTTTTCTTTTTAACACCGGACGCGGATTCTGTGATAGCGGCCTGCAGCTCTCTGGGCTGTTTGGCGCCACAGGCCAGGATGACAGCATCGTAGTCCGACATAATCTGTTTCGCATTCGTCTCATCTACATTGAAACCGGTGCGGAAAATGACGCCCTCCGCCTCCATGAGTTTTCTGCGGCGTTCGATGACGCTCTTGTCGAGTTTCATATTGGGGATCCCGTACATGAGCAGACCTCCGATCCGGTCCTCGCGCTCAAATACAGTCACCAGATGGCCGCGGTGGTTAAGCTGGTCCGCCGCTGCCAGGCCGGAAGGGCCGCTGCCAATGACAGCGACCTTTTTCCCGCTTCGGAGGGCGGGGACACGGGGCTTCATCCAGCCGTTGGCAAAGGCGGTCTCAATGATATAGAGTTCGTTGTCATGAACGGTCACAGGCTGGCCGTCCATGCCGTTGATGCAGGCCTTTTCACAGAGGGCGGGGCAGACGCGCCCTGTAAACTCCGGGAAATTGCTGGTCTTGAGCAGTCGGGAAAGGGCATGCCTCTCGTGTCCCGCGTAGATCTGATCGTTCCACTCCGGAATCAGGTTGTGCAGGGGGCAGCCGGTCACCATTCCTTTGAGACGGATGGCGCTCTGGCACATGGGCACACCGCAGTTCATGCATCGCGCCCCCTGCTCCCTGCGAGCCTGTGCATCCAGTGGCAGATGCAGCTCTTCGTAATCCTCGATTCTCTCCCGGGGATCCCTGTCGGTATTTTCCTGTCTTGTATATTCCAGAAAACCTGTCGCTTTTCCCATAATAATTCTCTCCAATCTTATCCCGGGCAAACAGGATGATCAGGTATTATCTCCGCGGGATCTGGACCTGCGGAAGTCACTTATGAGCCGGGGCCGGATCCGGTCCGGCCGGGGCAGTCTTCTGCTGCTTTAGAGGGCTGGGCCGGAGCTGCCTCGCCGGGGCAGTCTCTTTCTGCTTTAGAGGGCTGGGCCGGAGCTGCCTCGCCGGGGCAGTCTCTTGCTGCTTTAAAAGGCGGTGACAGAAGGTTTTTCACCCCCCGGCGCTTACTTCCCGGAAGGCTTCCAGAACCGCTTTTTCGTAGGGGACGCCCTGCTCTTCGAAACGGCTGATGGCTGTCAGCATGCGCTGATAGTCTTTGGGCACGATCTTTTTAAAATAGGGGATGTATTCGTCGTATTTTTCCAGGATGGTACCCGCAAGAGGGGATCCGGTCTCATGGAAGTAGTCCTCCAGGATCTCCTTGAGCTCCGAGATGTCGTATTTTTCGGTCAGTTCCTCCAGAGAGACCATTTCCTTGTTCATCCTGCGGTATAAGCTGTGGTCCATATCAAGGACATAGGCGATGCCCCCGCTCATGCCGGCGGCGAAATTCTTGCCGGTGCCGCCCAGGATGACAGCCCTGCCGCCGGTCATATATTCCAGTCCGTGGTCTCCGCAGCCTTCGGCTACTGCCACAGCTCCGGAATTGCGGACGCAGAAGCGTTCTCCCGCGATTCCGTTAAAATATGCCTTTCCGCCGGTCGCTCCATAGAGGGCGACGTTACCGACGATAATGTTTTCATCAGCTTTGAAGGCACTCTTCTTGTCCGGGACTACAATGATCTTGCCTCCGGAAAGGCCTTTTCCGATGCCGTCGTTGGCATCTCCGGTCAGACGGATCGTGAGTCCCTTTGGCAGGAATGCACCGAAGGACTGTCCGCCGCCGCCCTGTGCGTGAACGACAAAAGTATCATCAACCAGGGTATTGCCGAATTTCCTGGTGATCTCCGATCCCAGGATCGTCCCGAAAGTCCGGTCTGTGGAGGATACCTTCAGGCTTGTCTCATACCTGCCGATTTCAAGGCTTCCCGTCTTTTCCCCGTCTACACGGTGGCCGGGATTCCCTTTGGCAAGCCCTTCCGTGAAGGCAGGGATCAGGCAGGAAACATCCGGTGTGGTCTCAAGCTGGAAATCATATAAATTCTTTTCGGATCCATAAATAGAAACAACATGACCCTTTCCGGTCTCCGGTCTGATGGGCAGGGGGTTTTTTCCGAGAATGGTACTCATATCGACGCTGAGCGCCCTGTCCGTGATCAGGTTTTCGCGGACGCGAAGGCAGTCGGTCCTGCCGGTCATCTGGGACAGACTGGTAAAGCCCATCTCTGCCATGATCTGCCTGACCTGGCGGGCAATGAAAAGCATGAAGCGTGCCACGTGCTCGGGTTTTCCTTTGAAGCGGCCGCGGAGCTTCTCGTTCTGGGTGGCAATCCCCACAGGGCAGGTGTCCTTGGAACAGACACGCATCATCATGCATCCCATGCATACCAGAGGCGCCGTAGCAAAGCCGAATTCCTCCGCCCCCAGCAGGGCGGCAATGGCCACGTCGCGTCCGCTCATCAGTTTTCCGTCTGTCTCCAGGACCACGCGGCTGCGCAGGCCGTTTTCCACAAGGCATCTGTGGGCTTCCGACAGTCCCAGCTCCCAGGGCAGGCCCGCATTGTGGATCGAGCTTCCGGGCGCCGCGCCCGTGCCTCCGTCATAGCCGGAGATCAGGATGACCTGGGCGCCGGCCTTGGCGACACCGGAGGCAATAGTGCCTACACCGGCCTCAGAGACAAGCTTGACATTGATCCGGGCATCCCGGTTGGCGTTTTTGAGATCGTAGATCAGCTGGGCCAGATCTTCGATCGAGTAAATATCGTGATGGGGCGGCGGGGAGATCAGGGCTACACCGGGGGTGGAAAAGCGGGTGCCCGCGACCCAGGGGTAGACCTTTTTGCCGGGCAGATGTCCTCCCTCGCCGGGCTTGGCGCCCTGAGCCATCTTGATCTGGATCTCCTCGGCGCTGCACAGATAGGCGCTGGTAACGCCGAAGCGGCCGGAGGCCACCTGTTTGATCTTGCTGTTGGCATCTGTACGGAAGCGGGCGGGATCCTCTCCGCCCTCACCCGTATTGGACCTGGCTCCGATGGAATTCATGGCTCTTGCCAGCGTCTCATGGGCTTCCCTGGAGAGGGATCCGAAACTCATTGCCCCCGTCTTGAAATGGCGGACGATCTCTTCGACGGGCTCCACTTCCTCGATGGGGACGGGCGGTCCCGCGGGCACAAACTCCAGAAGTCCCCGCAGGGTATGGGGGTGCTTTGCGTCATCCACCAGTTCCGTGTACTCTTCAAAACGCTCCCAGGAATCCATGCGCACTGCCTGCTGCAGAGCGATGATGGTCTCGGGACTGTAGAGATGGTCCTCACTGTCCTTGCCCCTGCGCAGGGAATGGAGTCCAACGGAATCCAGGGTCGTATCGGTCTCCAGGCCCAGCGGGTCAAAAGCATGGTCGTGGCGGAAGGTCACGCCCTCTTCGATCTCTTTGATACCGATCCCTCCGACACGGCTGACTGTGCCGGTGAAATACTTGTCCATCACTTCTTTGCCCAGGCCGATGGCCTCGAAAATACGGGCGGACTGGTAGGACTGGACGGTGGAGATGCCCATCTTTGCCGCGATCTTGACAACGCCGCCCAAAAGGGCGCTGTTGTAATCCTCGACCGCTGTATAGAAATCCTTGTCCAGAACGCCAAGATCAATCAGCTCACCAATACATTCATGGGCAAGGTAGGGGCAGACAGCCCGTGCGCCGAAGCCCAGGAGGGTAGCGATCTGATGGACATCTCTGGGTTCTCCGCTCTCCAGGATCAGGGAGACGGCAGTGCGTTTTTTAGTCCGCACCAGGTGTTCTTCCACGCTGGAGACCGCAAGAAGTGAAGGGATGGGCATGTGGTTTTCGTCCACGCCCCGGTCCGTCAGGATGATGATGTTGCACCCGTCTGCTGCCGCCCGGTCCACGGTGATATTGAGCTGATCCAGCGCGCGGGCCAGGGAAGTATTTTTGTAATAAAGAAGGGAGACCTTCCGGGCGCGGAAGCCCGGTCTGTCCAGGCAGCTGATCTTCAGAAGATCCACACCGGTCAGGATGGGATGATTGACCTCCAGAACAGTGCAGTTGCTGCTTTTTTCCTGCAGCAGATCGCCGTCGGAACCTATGTAGACGGTCGTGTCGGTCACGATTTTCTCCCTGAGGGAATCAATCGGCGGATTGGTCACCTGGGCAAAAAGCTGTTTGAAATAATTGAAAAGCAGCTGGTGTGCCTCAGAGAGGACCGCCAGCGGAGCATCGTGTCCCATGGACATGGTCGGCTCCACGCCGTTTTCCGCCATAGGAAGGATCTGATCCCGGACATCTTCATAGGTGTATCCGAAAACCTTGTAGAGGCGGTCGCGCATCTTCTGGCTGTGCACGGGGATCTTGTGGTTGGGGATGGGCAGCTCCTTCAAATGGAGGAGATTCCGGTCCAGCCACTCGCCGTAGGGCCTCCTGCGGGCAAAAAAGGTCTTGCACTCCTCGTCGGAAATGATCCTCTTTTGTTTTGTGTCCACCAGAAGGATCCTGCCGGGTTCCAGACGCGATTTTTTGATAATGTGCTCCGGCGGAATGTCGAGTACGCCAACTTCGGAGGAAAGAATAAGGCGGTTGTCATCGGTGATATAGTAGCGGGAAGGTCTGAGGCCGTTCCGGTCCAGGGTCGCGCCCAGAACCTCGCCGTCGGTAAAGAGGATGGCGGCAGGACCGTCCCAGGGTTCCATCATGGTCGCGTAATAATGGTAAAAATCCCGCTTGTCTTCGCTCATGAAGGTGTTGTGCTTCCAGGGCTCCGGAATGATGACCATCATGGCCAGGGCCAGGGGGACTCCGTTCATGTAGAGGAATTCCAGTGTGTTGTCCAGCATGGCGGAATCGGAACCGCTCCTGTCGACCACAGGAAAGATTTTGTCGATCTCCTCTTCCATCACCGGGCTGGTCATGGTCTCCTCACGGGCCAGCATCCTGTCGATATTGCCGCGGATTGTGTTGATCTCGCCGTTGTGGGCGATCATCCTGTAGGGATGGGCGCGGTGCCAGGAGGGAGTCGTGTTGGTGGAAAAGCGGGAGTGCACGATAGCGATTGCCGCCTCGTAGTCAGCGGACTGCAGGTCATCATAAAAACGCCGCAGCTGACCGACCAGAAACATGCCCTTGTAGACGATCGTGCGTGAGGAGAGGGAGCAGATGTAGGTGTCCTCCGAGGATTGCTCGAACTCGCGCCGGACCACATACAGGCGGCGGTCAAAATCGATTCCTTTTTTTACGGCAGCAGGCCTTGTGATAAAGCACTGACTGATATAGGGCATGCAGTCCAGGGCTGCCCTGCCCAGAATCTTTTCCCGCACGGGGACCTGGCGCCAGCCGGCGATCTCCAAGCCTTCCTTGCGGGCGATCACTTCGAACATGCGGACGGCGAAGGTTCGCCTGAGAGTCTCCTGAGGCAGGAAAAACATTCCCACTCCGTAGTCGCCTTCTTCCCCGATCTCAATGCCGGCCTCCTGTGCCGCCTTTTTGAAAAATCGGTGAGGGATCTGGGTGAGAATGCCGACGCCGTCGCCGACCTCTCCGGTCGCGTCCTTGCCTGCGCGGTGTTCCAGCTTTTCCACGATATGAAGGGCGTCATCGATCACCTTGTGGTCCTGCCTTCCATCAATATTGACGATGCTTCCGATGCCGCAGGCATCATGTTCGAATGGAGTATACATTTCAGTCTCCTTACTGCGAGTTATCACTAAGAAACCGGGGGCGGTTCTTTATGACTCGTTTTTTCGAGTCAGCGAAAATGATTCTTTCTGTCAGCTTTTCATCTGCTGCCGGACGGACTGTCCGGCAGCCGGGTCATACGTTTTTTTCTTCCTTTGGTTCCTTTTTCCATTTGCCGCCGGACGGACTGTCCGGCAGCCGGATCATGCGGAAAACAGGCGGGGAACAGGAGACGGAGAACCGTCCCTTGTCTCCTTTTTATCTCAGGGAGAAGAGCATCTTCTCATAGGTGGGATAAGGCAGGTATTCGTCCGGGATGATGGCCTCTGCCTGGTCTGTCCAGCCGCGCAGGGTTTCCATTTCCGTGAGGATGGTCTGCTGATAGAAGGTTGCCCGCTCGAGGATGTCGTCGATTTCTTCCGCCTTTTCGGTATCGGCCTCCAGGATGTCCAGGGCCTTGAGGATCTGTTCGCTGGTCTGATCGAGTCTGCAGAGGATTCTGTTCTCGTAACTGCAGAGGCTGTCGGGCAGCAGTTCCTTCTTCTTCAGGGCTTCGTTGGTGACATCTTTCATGTATCTGACAAGGCCGGTGGTGAAATCCTTGCGCACCATCTCCTGCAGGGTGAGGGATTCGATGTGGATGGTCTTGGAGTAGTTTTCCAGCAGGATGTCATAGCGGGCCAGTAGTTCCTCTTTGGTATAGATACTGTGTTTAGTGAAGAGGTCTATGCTCTTCTGTTCGATGAAATGGGGCATGGCCTCAGGCAGGGAGGCGAGGTTGGCAAGGCCTCTGCGCTGGGCCTCCTGAACCCATTCTTCGGTGTAGCCGTTGCCGTTGAAGAGGATGCGTTTGTGCTTCGCCAGCATGTCCTTGAGCATGGCGTGCACAGCGGTGTCCATATCCTTTTCGGGGACGTCCTTCAGCTTTTCATAGATCCGGGTCAGAATCTCCGCCACCGCTGTGTTGAGGGCGATGTTGGGGTTTGCCACGGAGAGGGAGCTGCCCGGCATGCGGAACTCGAACTTGTTGCCGGTGAAGGCAAAGGGAGATGTCCGGTTGCGGTCGGTCGTATCTCTCATGATATGCGGCAGGACGTGGGCGCCCATGCCCATCTGCTGCCTGCCTCCTCCGGAAAACACCGAGTCATCCTCAATGGACTGCAGGACCTTTTCCAGCTCGTCTCCCACGAAAATAGAGATGATAGCAGGCGGCGCTTCGTTGCCGCCCAGGCGGTGGTCGTTGCCCGCGGTGGCGACAGAAATCCTGAGGACTTCCTGGTATTCATCCACAGCCGCGATCACTGCCATCAGAAAGACGAGGAACTGCTGGTTTTTCGCCGGGGTGTTGCCGGGATCGAGCAGGTTCTCCCCTGTGTCTGTGCTGATGGACCAGTTGTTGTGCTTGCCTGATCCGTTGATCCCTTCGAAGGGCTTCTCGTGCAGCAGGCAGGCGTAGCCGAATCTGTCCGCAACCTTTTTCATCACTTCCATGGTCAGCTGGTTGTGGTCGACCGCAATATTGGCTGTCTCAAAGACAGGCGCGAGTTCGTGCTGGGAAGGGGCGACCTCATTGTGTTTGGTCTTGGTCGGAACCCCCAGTTCCCACAGCTCTCTGTCCAGAGCATGCATGTATTCGGAAACCTTGGGCTTGAGGACGCCGAAGTAGTGATCTTCCATCTCCTGTCCCTTGGGCGCCGGAGCCCCCATGAGGGTGCGTCCCGTCAAAAGCAGGTCTTTTCTCTTCTTGTAGAGTTCCTTGTCGATCAGGAAATATTCCTGTTCAGGCCCCACAGTAGTATCCACATGGTTTACAGCGGTATTGCCCAGCAGGTGCAGGACCTTGACGGCCGCTGAGGAGACGGCTTCCATGGAACGGAGAAGCGGTGTTTTTTTGTCCAGGGCCTCTCCCCCGTAGGAGCAGAACGCTGTCGGAATGTAAAGGGATCCGTCCTTTACAAATGCAGGTGAACTGGGATCCCAGGCTGTATAGCCCCTGGCTTCAAAAGTGGCGCGAAGACCGCCCGAGGGGAAACTGGAGGCGTCCGGTTCACCCTTGACCAGCTCCTTGCCGGAGAACTCCATAATGACGCTGCCATCGGAGGTAGGGGATATGAAACCGTCATGCTTTTCAGCCGTAAGTCCGGTCATGGGCTGGAACCAGTGGGTAAAGTGGGTCGCACCCTTTTCCATAGCCCACTCCTTCATAGCCGCCGCGACCGTATTGGCCACATCCAGCTCCAGATGGGTGCCGTTCTTGCTGGTCTTGCGCACTGCCTTATAGACGTCTTTGGGAAGGCGTTCCCTCATGACCTTGTCGTTGAAAACCATCTCGCCAAAGATCTCGGGGATTTTTACATTCGATTCCATCATATTAACCTCCAAATACATAATTGAAAGTACTAAGTAATTAGTGCTTGCTCGAAAGAGTTGATCCGGGCAAAGCTGCCCGCTGTGTACACATAAGAAAAAAGGCGCCGGAGAAAACGGCCTGTGCCGTTTCTTCGAGCGCCTTTGCTTCGAAATCTATAGATCAAACTCTGATTTTTGCTCTTCCGTTTCCGGTCGATCAAATTTAAGTCATATTATACACGTCCTGACAAGCATGTCAATAGTATATTTGTATACAATTATGCAACTTTCCTTGTTTTTCCCTCACCCCATTCTGCGATTATATGTCTCAAGATTCAAAAGGCCTTCGCTCCTGGCCACGATCAGGGAAGCCGCCATGTCACCGGTAGTGTTGGAAAATAACCGGATCGATAACAATTTTCAGTGCGTTCATGAACATGATCCTAATCGGATCGAGCAGGTAAGTCTTCAGGCCGTCTGAAAGCACATCCGGAAACACAAACTTCATCAGCAGACCGCAGAGCACGCCCAGAAGCAAGGCAGCAGACGTTTGGATCAGCATTTGCTGATGGGACCGGTCAACCAGAATACGAACCCGATTGACTCCCTTTCTATGGGAGATTTTCAGCTTATCGCCCTGAGATCTGAGCAGGATACCCCGGATCACCTGTTCAGCCTCATCCTCTTCCATCTCACCGATCTTGACAGAATCGTCAGTCGGGGCCGTATAAGGATCAAAATACTCTCCTGCCGCGCTGATCGAAACGCTGATATCGCCCAGATACCTTCGTACCCGGACACGGAGCCTGGCCCCGTCCGCCGCATACCGGATCAGCTGCGGAATCAACTCCTCTGCCATCAGCAGCGTCCGCAATATGAACTTATTTCCCAGGCTGTTTTCCTGTAAAGTCTCTTCGATAAAGGCAAGGCTGTCCTGCAGGGCCCGCCCGTCCTCAATGAAAAAACTCTTCTTTTATTCAGAAACTGACGCATCTTCTTATCTCACTCTCCACTTCTGATGATTTTCCACAGTCCACCGGCAAAAGCTGCCGGCAGGGATCCAATGCGGTATCGGTATTCCGTAGATGGATGACCGGTTCACTGTCAACTTTATCAAAACACGAATAAAACGGCAAGACGCTAGTCCCGGCAGGCTCACGGATGTACTTTGGCGAATCCCCGGCAGGTTCACGGAAGCCCTATGGCTAAGCCCGGAAGGTTCACGGAGGAGAAAAAATGCACTCGCTCACTTCAGGGCGCAAAAAGACTGCGCAGGAGTTTTTCGCTCCTGCGCAGTCAGATACGGATCTGTCAAATTAATGCATCAGCAATTTTTTTCACTTTTTATTCAACGTCCTGAAGAGCCGCGAAGTCTTCTTCGCCGGTGCGGACTTTGACGACATGGAGGACGTTGTAGACAAAGATCTTTCCGTCGCCGATGTGGCCGGTGTAGAGTGCTTTGCGGGCAGCTTCAATGACCTTGTCCACAGAAATCTTCGCGACAACAACTTCGACCTTGACTTTGGGAAGGAGGGTGGCGTCGACGACAGCGCCACGGTAGCGTTCACTGGATCCTCTCTGAATGCCGCAGCCCATGACCTGGGTCATGGTCATACCTGTCACCCCCAGCTCGTTGAGCTTCTGCTTGAGTTCGTCAAATTTGTTGAGACGGCAGATGATGGAGAGACGGTACATGCCGGAATCCGGAATCGCGCCTGCGGCGGCGGGCACCCCGGCAGACAGACCTGCAGACTGCTTTCCGGATTCTGATCCGCCCGCGGAAGATGCTGCCGCAGCAGGAATGGCAGCGGTTCCGTCCACGACATTGACAGCGGCATGGATCTGGGCGTCAGAAGCCTTTTCATATTCTCCCTCTCCCAGGTCTGTGTTCTCGTTGACGTCCATGACCATGTTGGTGACGTCACTGATGGCAAAGCCGGAATAGGCGCTGGTCAGACCGTGCTCATGAGAGTCCAGTCCGTCTATCTCCACCTGAGCTGGAACGCGCAGGCCGATGACTGCATCGATGATCTTGAAGACGATGAACATCACGATCAGAACATATGCGTCAATAGCTGCAATGCCCAGCGCCTGCACACCCAGAAGCTTTGCGCCCCCGCCATAGAACAGGCCTTTCATCACACCATCTTCCCCGTTGGAGAAGAGGCCGACCGCCAAAGTGCCCCAGATTCCGTTGACCATGTGGACAGAGACCGCACCGACCGGGTCGTCGATCCTCGCGACATTGTCAAAAAATTCCACGGAAAAAACAACAAGAATGCCGGCGACCAGACCGATCAGGAAGGCTCCGAACGGAGATACGCAATCACATCCCGCCGTAATGGCCACGAGACCTGCAAGCGCTGCGTTGAGGGTCATGGAGACGTCCGGCTTTCCATAGCGCAGCCAGGTGAGGAGCATTGTCACAACAGTTGCCACAGCCGCTGCGAGGTTGGTGTTCATGAAAGCCAGCGAAGCATGAAAAGCATCCGCTCCGTCTGCCATGGAGGCGGTGGATCCGCCGTTGAAACCGAACCAGCAGAACCAGAGGATGAAGACGCCGAGAGCCACAGCCATCATGTTGTGGCCGGGAATGGCCTTGACCCTGCCCTCCCGGTCGTATTTTCCTATACGGGGTCCCAGCATCCAGGCACCCAGGCAGGCAATGACACCTCCGACGTTGTGAACGACAGCGCTTCCCGCGAAATCGTGAAAGCCCAGACCGGAAAGCCAGCCGCCGCCCCAGGCCCAATGCCCGCCGATCGGGTAGACCAGAAGGGAAATAGCCGCGGAATAGACGCAGTAGGCCTTGAAATTGGTCCTCTCCGCCATGGAGCCTGAGACGATGGTCGCCGCCGTCGCGCAGAAGACCGTCTGGAAGATCACGTAGCACCATAGCGGCATGGTCTGCGGAACAACCGTGTTTTCTGCCCCGTAGAGCCCCCGGATCATAGGATCCAGACGGCCGATCAGCGGACCAGTGCTTCCAAACATGAGTCCGAAACCGATCAGCCAATAGCATGGAGTTCCGATACAAAAGTCCATCATGTTTTTCATCAGAATGTTGCCCGTGTTCTTTGCTCTGGTAAGGCCTGCTTCACAGAGCGCAAAACCGGCCTGCATAAAATAAATCAGTGCAGTAGCGACCAATACCCATATGACAGTAGATACGTTGTAATCCATAGTGTTTTCCTCTCTTTCCGAGTGACGGTCTTCAATTGAAAAGACGAAGTCCGGATTCCCTTTTTACAAAAAAGTCCGGATTCCCTTTTGCAAAGAAGAAGTCAAAATCCCCTTCTGTAAAAAAAGTCCGGATCCCGTATTCACAAGATCCAGACTTCTTTGTCCAGGGTTTTGGTTATCAGCAACAAGCCGGCTGACGACAGAAAAGGCGCTGCAGGTTTTCCCGCAGCGCCTTTGCTGTATGTGAGTATTATACCCTTTTCCGGGGATTTGTCAAAGAACATTGTATACAATAATACAATTATTCTTTCCTGTAATCTTGTTTATACTGCACAAAAACCTGACAGCTTTCCTGCCGGCCCGACTGCCAACTCACTCTTTCCGACTATGCCGCGCTGCAGGATTCCGGATTTCAAAAACATAGACCAAGAGGTTTACTGGTTTTTTTAGTATGAATAAACAGCGAGCAAGCGGCCGCAAAGACGGATATGCTCGCATATCCGGTCTTGCGGACATTTGCGAGCGCCCACACATGAGGAAGAAACCATTTTGTACGCGGGATGCGTGCAAAATGAGCGGATTCCGAATGCGTGCTTTAATCATATATGTTTGCGGGCACTCGCCCATGGCCACAAGTATCAAAAGACACCTGCAGGTGCTCCTGTGACATGTCATAGTAGAGTGTCAGGCCGCTGTGTTCCGTGTTGTAGACCTGCAGAATATTTTCCGCTCCTTCCAATCCTCCTGTATCTTTGGCATAGGCGGACAAAGAAGCCGCAAACGGCTGCAGCAGGGACGGAGAAAAATGCAGGGTGGTCTGTGTCTCAAAAACCGCTGTATAGAGGATCTCCGCTTCCACCAGATCCTGGAAAATATGACTGCCGTAGCTGAGCTCCGGCACATAGCCCGCCCTTGTCTCGGAAATCTCCGCGATCATGTCAAATTCACTGATGTCCGCAAAGGCGGAGGGAACGCCAAGCTCCGCAGAGGAGGTACAGATGCGTCCCGGTGTCAGGAGCAGCATACGTTTTCCCTGCCCTCGGAGTTTCCAGTTGACTGCCGACAAGAGATCCCTCACCCGGAATTTATCCCGGTAGGGCATTTCGTAATATCGGATCGGATCTATGTAGACGACCAGGTCCACGGGAAAAGTGCGGGAAAACCCCATGGAAACGCCCTTTGTTTCCAGGAGAATGCGGTCTGACGGGACCTGCGGTACAACGACAGCATCCCCCTCCTTCGTCTGCTGAAGCGGCCGGCACTGCAGAAGGTCGATCACATAGTCCCCCGAGGGAGCAACATTGATCGTGTACTCGATATCTACGGGATATACATAGGCCTCCTTCAAAAGATGCAGGATCCCCCGCATGTCATCCATGAGCTGTCTGTTTCTTACCAGGCCGTCGCAGGAGACGTAGAAAATCTGCCGGTTCTCGCCGCGGTCCGTGAAGATCCGCTCCGCATCCCAGTCGTGGGAAAGAAGCAGGCGCGTCAAATAAGCCGGAATTTCTTTGCGGACAAATTCCGGATCCAGTCCTTCCACCTCTCCGGACGCAAATCGAACTGCATCCACCAGGCGCTGGGAAAACTGATGTTTGTCCGAGGAGGAAGTCAGAGTCACTTTTGTGGGATCTTCCATCATCACCATACGGGGATAGGAACCGGTGCGCCGGTCCACCGCGGCCGTCCCCAGGCCCATGACCAGACGCAGCATTCCCTCACTCGGGTGTTCCGGGCTGAACCGGTAGGGGCTGATGGAATAGCCCACGCCTGCTGCGCAGGGCATATAGAAATCCTCATACCGCGAGCCGGAGACCCGCTGGACCAGGATCGCCATCTGCTCATCCCTCTTGTCCAGCCCCCTGCGCTTGCGGTAGTCAAGGGCAGACAGACTCATCGTGCTGGCATAGACTGTCCGGATCGCCTGTTCGAAGGTCTCCAGCCTCTCCTCCGGCGACCCGTTGCCTGCACAGAACACCGATTCATATTTTCCGGCAAATGCATTTCCGAAACCGTCCTCCAGAATGGAACTGGAACGTACGATGACCGGATCGCTCCCGTAATACTCCAGGATCCTGCGGAAGTCTTCTTCCATGGCATCAGAAAACCGGCCGCTCACACAGCATCGATCGTGGAAATGCCCATGGTCATCTCCTCCAGAACATCCAGCAGCATGCGGACCGTGTCCAGGGAAGTCAGCATGGGTACGTTGTTCTGCGCCGCACAGCTGCGTATGCGGATTCCGTCTCCGTAGTGCACACCGGACAGTATGGCGCGCGTGTTGATCACGTAGCTCACAAAGCCCGTGCGGATGGTATCCAGAATTTCCTCTCCTCCCTCGCTGGGTTTGCGGCGGATTCTGGTCCGGATTCCGGCCTTTTCCAGATACTCTCCGGTCAGTGTCGTCGCCTCGATATTGAATCCCATGTCGTAAAAACGGCGGATCAGAGGGATAGTCTCCATTTTGTCCTCGTCAGCGACGCTCACCACCACCGTTCCGTAGCTGCGCAGACGGACTCCCGAAGCAATCAGAGCCTTATACATGGCTCTGTGGAGCTTTTTGTCATAGCCGATAGCTTCCCCGGTGGATTTCATCTCGGGGGAAAGGTAGGCATCCATGCCCGCAAGCTTGGAAAAAGAAAATGCTGGTGCCTTGACATAACAGCGTTCTTTTTCCACAGGGTAAATGGCAGGCAGAGCCTGCTGACCGGAACGATTTGCATGATTGGCGGATGCGGCGGATTCCTGCGGCCCCTGCCTGCCCGGGCCCGGAACACTTCCCTGCCCTGCGGATGCAGAGATATTCCGGGCGGAAGACGCGGCCGTAAAGTCTGTTGTTTTCCTTGTTCCAACTGCCTCCCGGGTGATCCCCTGCTCCCGCAGGGACACACCCAGACTCACCAGTGTCGCGATGTCCGCCAGGCTCCAGCCGGTGGCTTTGGAGAGGAAAGGTACTGTCCTGGAGGATCTGGGGTTTACTTCGATAATATAGACCCGGTCATCGCGGTCCACGATAAACTGAATGTTAAAAAGCCCCCGGATCCCGATTCCCAGTCCCAGCCTCTTGGTATAGTCAAGAACCAGCTCCCGGACAGAGGAGGAAAGGCTGTAGGGGGGATAGACGCTGATGGAATCGCCGGAGTGCACGCCGGTTCTCTCGACCAGTTCCATGATGCCCGGCACAAAAACATCGACCCCGTCACAGACCGCGTCCACTTCCACTTCCTTGCCCCGGATATATTTGTCCACGAGGACAGGCTTGTCGGCATCAATCTCAACGGCAGTCTGAAGATATTCGTACAGTTCCTCCTCCTTGCCGACGATCTGCATGGCTCTTCCGCCCAGGACAAAGCTGGGCCGAACCAGAACCGGGTAGCCGATCTCAGCGGCAGCCCGGATGCCCGCTTCGACAGATGTGACAGCATGGCCTTTGGGCTGAGGAATCTCCAGTTCCTCCAGAAGCTTTTCAAAGCAGTCCCGGTTTTCCGCCCGCTCGATGGCATCGCAGTCTGTTCCGATGATCTTGACGCCTCTTTTGCGAAGGGGCTCAGCCAGGTTGATGGCTGTCTGCCCGCCCAGGGTTGCAATGACACCCTCAGGTTTTTCCATCGCGATTACGTTCATTACGTCCTCGACGGTCAGAGGCTCGAAATAAAGTTTGTCGGAGCAGGTGTAATCCGTGGACACCGTCTCCGGATTGTTGTTGATAATGATGGCTTCATAACCCGCCCTTCGAATGGTCTGGACGGCGTGGACTGTTGAATAATCAAATTCCACCCCCTGGCCGATCCGGATCGGTCCCGATCCCAGAACGATGATCTTCCTGATGCCGCTGCCTGCGTCATCCTTTTCCATACAAGAGTCTTTCCTGCGTCCGTTGTCCGAATCTCCGATATAGCCCTTTTCCTTATATTGTTTTTCAATACAAGGTTCTTCTGTGTAAGTTCCTTCTGTATAGGGTTCTTCTGTGAATCTGTTCTCTGAATCTCTTTCGGGAAGGGCCTCGTTCTCCTCCTCATAAGTGGAGTAAAAGTAAGGGACATAGCTCTCAAATTCGGAGGCGCAGGTATCGATCATCTTGTAGACCGGAAGAATCTTTTTTTCCTGGCGGAAGGAAAAAATCTCTTCTTCATCCATGTTCCAGAACATAGCGATTGCGCGGTCGGAAAAGCCCATACGTTTGGCTCTCCACAGTTCCCCGGGATCTCCCGGATTCTGCCGCAGACATTCTTCCTCCTCCACAATTTTCCGGAAAACACGTAGAAAAAGAGGATCGATCCCTGTGCTTTCAAATATCTCTTTTTCTGCTTCTTTCTCCGCCTCTATTTCTGCCTTTTTCTCCTTCGCTTTCTCCGCTGCTGTTTCTGCCCTTTTCTCTTTGGCATTCTCCGCTGCTGTTTCAACCCTCTTCTCTTCCGCTTTCTCCGCTGCTGTTTCTACTCTTTTCTCTGCAGCTTTCTCTGCCTCCTTGTCCGTTTTCCTTTTTTCTGCCTCTCTGTCTCCAGCCGCATCGCGAAGGAGCTCTGCGATGGCAAAGATCCTGTCATCCCGGCTCTCGTGAATGTACCGCAGCAGGTCCTTTTTTTCCATGCAGTCAAATTTGGGATCATACAGATGGAAATGGCCGGTCTCCAGAGCCCTGACCGCCTTCAAAAGACTCTCCTCCATAGTCCTTCCGACGCTCATCACTTCACCGGTGGCCTTCATCTGTGTCGAGAGGGTATTATTGGCGTCGGCGAACTTGTCAAAGGGGAAGCGGGGCATTTTGGTGACCACATAGTCCAGGGCGGGCTCAAAGCAGGCCGGGGTGTTGGCCAGCATGATTTCATCCAGGGTCATCCCGATTCCGATCTTGGCGGAAACCCGGGCGATGGGATAGCCGCTGGCTTTGGAAGCCAGGGCGGAGGAACGGGACACACGGGGGTTCACCTCGATCAGGTAGTATTGAAAAGAGCCGGGGTCCAGGGCGAACTGCACGTTGCAGCCGCCCTCGATCTCCAGCGCGCGGATTACCCGGAGGGCACTGTCCCGGAGCATGTGGTATTCCTTGTTGGTGAGTGTCTGGGAAGGACAGACCACGATGGAGTCTCCGGTGTGGATGCCCACCGGGTCGATATTTTCCATGTTGCAGATGGTGACGGCCGTGTCATTTTTGTCCCGCATGACTTCATATTCGATTTCTTTGAAGCCCTTGACGCTCTTTTCGATCAGGACCTCCTGCACAGGGGACAGGGACAGGGCATTTTTCATGAGAGACAGAAATTCCTCCTCGGTTTCCGCAAATCCTCCGCCGGTGCCGCCCAGGGTAAAAGCCGGGCGAAGGACGACAGGATAGCCGATCCGGCGGGCGGATTCCAGTCCCTCTTCTATACTGTGGGCAATCTCTGAAGGAAGGACCGGCTCCCCGAGTTCCTCACACAGCTTTTTAAAAAGCTCGCGGTCCTCTGCCTTCTCAATAGAGCTGCTCTTTGTGCCCAGAAGCTCCGTCCGGCATTCGGCCAGCACACCTTTTTTCTCCAGCTGTACAGCCAGATTCAGGCCGGTCTGACCTCCTATGCCCGGAAGAATGGCATCGGGCCGTTCCAGACGGATGATTCTGGCGATGTATTCCAGAGTCAGAGGCTCCATATAGACCTTGTCCGCGATCGATGTGTCCGTCATGATCGTTGCCGGATTGGAGTTGCACAGGATCACTTCGCACCCTTCCTCTTTCAGGGCCAGACAGGCCTGGGTACCGGCATAATCAAACTCCGCCGCCTGTCCGATCACGATCGGACCGGATCCGATTACAAGGACTTTGTTGATTTCTTTTCTCTTGGGCATGCTCCGCCTCCTGTATCCATTGTCACCAGACTATGTTTTTTGAGATGTGTTTAAAAAATGTGTCAATGCGCTCCTTTTCAGATCAAAGTCCCTGAATAAACGCATGGAGTGCACTGACCGGCAACTGCGGCCATTGATAAGACCATTTATGAGAGCTCCGGGATTATCCCTGAGTGGAAAGCCAAGGATCAGCCCCGCATGGGCGCTCCGGGGTCAGTCCTGCACGGAAGCTCCGGGGTCAGACCTGCATAGCTCTCAGGAACTTGCCGAACAGGTAGGCGCTGTCCTGAGGCCCGGGGGCGCTCTCGGGGTGATATTGCACGCCGAAGGCGCGGTCCGCCGCGCACTCCACACCTTCTATGGTCTGATCCAGAAGGTTGATATGCGTCGCCTTCAGAGGCGTCGACGGAAGGCTGTCCTGCTCAATGGCATAGGAGTGATTCTGGGAAGTGATCTCAATCTTTCCGGTCTCCAGATTTTTGACCGGATGGTTGCCTCCCCGGTGTCCGAATTTGAGTTTGTAAGTGCGGGCTCCGTAAGCCAGGGACAAAATCTGATGGCCCAGACAGATCCCGAAAACGGGACAGCTGCCGAGCAGGGCGCGGACGGCTGCAATCGTCTCAGGTACATCCGTCGGATCTCCGGGACCGTTGGAAATCAGAATCCCGTCAGGGCGCAGAGACCGGATCTCGTCAGCACCCGTATTCCAGGGCACGATCGTCACATGGCAGCCCAGCCTGTTCAGAGAGCGGACAATATTCCGCTTCATACCGCAGTCTATGGCAGCGACATGCAGATTCTTTTTCGTAATGGCCGCCGCAATATCCCCGTGCCTTCCTTCTACAGCTACAGGCACCGGAAAAGATTCCCACCTCTGCCTGCAGCTCACACGGGAGACTGCGTCGGACGCAAGAACTGTATTCTTCAATATTTCCAGGCCAAGGGCTGTGGGCGTAGAGGCATCCGTGAGGAGGGCTTTCCGGGTTCCATAGTCCCTGATCGAACGGGTCAGAGCGCGGGTATCCACTCCGGTGATCCCGGGAATGCCGTTTTTTTCCATCACCTCCCCCAGAGTCTGCAGACTGCGGAAATTGGAGGGCTCCTCATTATATTCGCGGACGATCATGGCTCCGATCGAGGGAGTGTCCGATTCATAATCCCCAGCGGCCATTCCATAGTTCCCGATCAGGGGATAGGTCATGACGACCGCCTGATCGGTATAGGACAAGTCGGAAAGAATCTCCTGATAGCCTGTCATGGATGTGTTGAAAACAATCTCGCACACCCTGTCCTGATGACTTCCGAATGCGTATCCGTAGAATTCCCGGCCATCCTCCAGAATGACTTTGCGCCTTCTTTTTTCTTTCATTTTTTCGTTATGACCTCCGTTCATTGACTCAGAGCCGGTTGTGTACTCACACATCTCTGACCAGGCTGTGCGATCAGATTCCGCTGGCGCCATAGTTGGAGAGGACGCTGGCGGAAGGGTCGTTGACATCACACCCCTCCCAGCTCTTGTTGGGCATCCAGAAATCAGCGACCATCTCCGCCTGCCCCGGATAGTATTTTTCGAAAATTTCCCGATAGAGCAGGGATTCTTTTGTAAAGGGTCTTGCATGGGTGTATTTGCGGCGCCCTGCCTCGAATTCCTCATCGGTGTACAGAGATTCGGCATATTCCATGAGGTCGCGGCGCATGGAGTGGCCCACCGCGTCTGAGAAGGCTGCCTTTTCACGCATGAGTATGTCCCCGGGGATCAGATTGTCCTTTTCGAAGGCGTGACGGAGCAGATATTTACCGATGCCATAGCGGTTCATCTTCTTTTCCGGATCGATAGCCATGCAATAGGACACAAAGTCCAGGTCTCCGAAGGGAACGCGGGCTTCGAGGGAGTGGACGCTGATACAGCGGTCCGCACGGAGGACGTCATACATGTGGATCTCCCGGATCCTTTTCTCGGATTCCTTCTGGAAAGAGGCCGCGTCGGGGGCAAAATCCGTGTACTTGTAGCCGAAGATTTCATCGGAGATCTCACCGGTCAGGATCACGCGGATGTCCGTGTTTTCATGGATCCACTTGCAGACAAGGTACATGCCGATGGAAGCCCGCACCGTCGTGATGTCCCAGGTTCCCAGGGCAGCGATCACGGGTTCCAGGGCGGCAATGACATCCTCCCTGGTCATGATGACTTCGTGATGGTTGCTGCCGATATATTCCGCCACCTGACGGGCATATTTTAAATCAATGGCATCGATATCCATACCGATGGAAAATGTCTGCAGGGGTTTGTCCAGAATCTTTGCAGAAACACCGCAGACCAGAGAAGAATCCAGCCCCCCGGAGAGAAGAAAGCCCACCGGAGCATCCGCGTCCAGCCTTTTTTCAATTCCATAGGTCAGTTTGTCATGGATGCTTCGCGCGATCATATCCATGTCGTCATGACAGACATGGTCAGCCTCCCAGATCCGGCGGTATTCATGCAGTTCGATGGCAGGAGCTTCTTCCTTTCCTCCCGCGGACGCACTGATCACTGCGTAATGACCGGGCGGAAAGGGCATAATTCTGTCGCAGGCTCCCACCAGGGTCTTGGGTTCCGATGAAAAAACGGGAATCCCGTTTTTGTCGCTTCCATAATAAAGAGGACGGATCCCGACAGGATCACGGGCGGCAATGTACCTTCCTGTGTCCGCGTCATAGAGCACAAGCGCGAACTCCGCATCAAACAGACGGAACATCTCCACGCCGAACTCCTCATACATGGGCAGGATGATCTCGCAGTCCGAATCACTTTGGAAAGAAAAGCCTTGTCTGATCAGTATCTCCCGCATCCTCCTGAATCCATACAGCTCACCATTACAGACCACAGCGGAACCCCTCCGTGTGAAAGGCTGCATGCCCTCCGGAGTCAGACCCATGATGGAAAGACGGTTAAATCCCAGATATCCATTACCTGTATTCAGAATCCTGGTATCATCAGGTCCTCTGCTGATTGTTTTTTCCATCATCTCTGCGATCGTGCCCGGATCAGCTCCGGCGCCGCAGTAAGCAAGTATAGAGCACATATTAACCTCCTGAAGATTTGTCTATCACGCAAAAAAACGGCAGAGGCGCTTTCCCGGGGAGATCATCCCCGCAAATGCGGCGCCTTTGCCGTTTTTTGTATTCATGTATACGATTATTTCAATTTATGAATTGGATTATCGCAAACCGTGGAGTAAATGTCAATAGGTAATTCCGGGGACGGGAGACAGGGACGGTTCGGCAGGGGACGGTTCGGAGACAGGTCTTCCCCGGATGTTTTCCCGCTTGACACAGTAGAATGAGGCGGTGTAGAATACCACGCGTAAAGGCAAGGGCGTCTTTTGTGTAAAAGCGAAAGGCGCCCCTGCCTTTTTTCATGCCAAAATGACAGCAGGACGGGAATAAGGAGACAATATCTATGCCTAAATATATTTTTGTGACCGGAGGTGTGGTCTCCGGCCTGGGAAAGGGAATCACCGCCGCTTCCCTGGGGAGGCTTCTGAAGGCCCGGGGTCTGAAGGTGGCGGCACAGAAGCTTGATCCCTATATCAATGTTGATCCGGGGACCATGAGTCCCTATCAGCACGGGGAAGTTTATGTCACAGAGGATGGGGCAGAGACGGACCTGGACCTTGGCCACTACGAGCGTTTCATCGACGAGGACCTGAACAAATACTCGAATCTGACGACAGGGACAGTTTACTGGAACGTCCTGAACAAAGAGCGCCGCGGCGAATACCTGGGCTCCACCGTGCAGGTGATTCCCCACATCACAAACGAGATCAAGGACTTTGTCTACAGGGTCGGAAAAAAGACCGGCGCCGATGTGATCATCACTGAAATCGGCGGCACCATCGGCGACATCGAGTCCCAGCCCTTTATAGAAGCTGTCCGTCAAATCTCTCTGGAGACCGGCCGGGAGAACAGCTTGTTTATCCATGTCACACTGGTTCCCTATCTGCGCGGCCCGGAGGAACACAAATCCAAACCGACACAGCATTCCGTCAAGGAACTTCAGGGTATGGGAATCAATCCCGATCTCATCGTACTCCGATGCGATGAACCTCTGGAAGAATCCATTTTCCGCAAGATCGCCCTCTTCTGCAATGTCAAGCCCGATTGTGTCATCGAAAACATCACCCTGCCCAATCTTTATGAAGCGCCGCTGATGCTGGAGAAATCCGGTTTCTCCGGGGTTGTCTGCCGGGAACTGGGGCTTTCCGTCCCGGAAGCGGACCTGACGGAGTGGAAGGAAATGGTAGACCGGATCAACAAGGCCGGTTCCCGACATGTCGAGATCGGTCTGGTCGGCAAATACACCGGTCTGCACGATGCCTATCTCTCAGTGGCGGAAGCCCTCCATCATGCCGGGTTCTGTCACAATGTCCGGGTCAGGATCCGGTGGATCGATTCCGAAGGAATCTCTGAAAGCAACGCAGCTGAAGTCCTTTCCGGTCTGGGCGGAATCCTGGTGCCCGGCGGCTTTGGCTGCAGGGGGATCGAAGGAATGATCCTGGCCGCAAAATACGCAAGGGAAAATCATGTTCCCTATTTGGGAATCTGCCTGGGAATGCAGGTCGCCGTCATTGAATTTGCCCGCCACGTGGCCGGAATCCCTGATGCCAATTCCGGGGAATTCGATGAGCAGTGCAGACACAAGGTGATCGATTTTATGCCCGGGCAGAGTGATGACATTGACAAAGGCGGCACCCTCCGTCTAGGTGCTTATCCCTGTCTCATCACTCCGGGCACGATCATGGAACGCTGTTACGGAAAATCTGAAATCTCCGAACGGCACCGTCACAGATACGAATTCAATAACGACTATCGCAGTATACTGACTGAATGCGGCCTGACCTTAAGCGGTTTTTCACCGGACGACAGGCTCGTAGAGACAATAGAGCTCTCGGACCAGGAATTTTTTGTAGGTGTCCAATACCATCCCGAATTCAAGAGCCGTCCGAACAGGCCGCATCCCTTGTTCCTGGGATTTGTCGGCGCTGCCGCCAAAAGTATTTAAAGGAAGAAGGAGACAAGGGACGGTTCTTTGTCTCCTTCCTACCCACCTCCGGCTCCCCCTTATTTTCCGGGAAGCCATAACGGCCTAAGGACCTGCCGCAGGACGGTATCATGAGCCAGCCTCTCGAAACCGTCCTTCAGAGGCTCCAGACTGCAGCTTCCGTATTTCCTGGAAAGTGCCGTCTCCAGAATCACATCCGCGAATGCCGGATTTTTGGGCAGGACAGGGCCGTGGCTGTAAGTACAGAAAGCGTTTTTGTACCTGACACCTTCTGTCCTGTCCTCTCCATTATTACCAAAACCTCTCAGCACAGTTCCCAGCGGCCGAAGGCCCTTTCCCAGATACGTCCTTCCACTGTGGTTTTCAAACCCGACAACAGTTTCCCCTCCTGATTCCTCCCCGAGCCGGTAGGCATAGTTTCCGATCATTCTCTTCTCTCCCCCGACCGTGTAAAAATCGATGGCTCCCAGAAATTGACAATAATGCCCGTCCGGAGTCTTATAATAATGCCCCATCATCTGATAACCGCCGCAGATGCATAAAAAAGCTTTTCCGTCCTCGAGGGCGGCACGGATCTGTCCCCCTTTGCGCAGGCGCAGGTCTTCCAACAGGATTTCCTGGTCAAAATCCTGTCCGCCTCCGATAAAAAACAGATCATAGGCAGTAAGGTCATTTTTTTTGCCGATTCCGACGTTGTCCACGCTGCATCTGATCCCGCGCCACTCCAGCCTCTTTTTCATGCACAATATATTCCCGCGGTCTCCGTATAGATTCAGGACATCCGGATAAAGATGACAGACCTTCAATTCCATAGATAAACTCCTTCCACAGAAAACACTTTTGTAAAAAAAATTCCCGGCCGAAACAAATTCCCTGCAATATTCAAGACTCGCTCGCGAGTCTTGCGCGCCGGATGCGGGTTGACATGTCTTGCTTTTTAAAGACATGTCAACATCTTCCGCATATGCGAAGCATATGCTTCCGCTTCCGTGCTGCATCCAACACACCTTCGGTGTGTCGGAGCGTTTATTCTTCATCGCAGGATTGTACCCAGGATAAAGTGAGTTTCCCTTTTTGTGCGCGTATCCCACGAATGAAGTCACGGGTATTGCGCGATGAAGAATAAATTCACTATTTATTTGCAAATACCTGTTTCCGGATCATTCATTCCCTTTCCAGAATTCCGCCTTTCCTGTCTCCTTCTGAAGCATTTCCCGAAGCGGGAGCATGGCAGTATAATTAGGCAGGATAAAGACCGGCACTTTGCTGTCGCGGATCACCTTCAACAGTGTTTCCTTCTTCCGGACCAGTCTGACCCCGGACTCTGAGGCTCCCGCGTATTTCAGGCGCAGCTGCAAGTCCTCCGCTCTTATCCCCCACACGTAAATACCGTGCAGAAAAGAATGGCTGCAGATTTTTTCATAGTCGACATCCCAGATCCATGAGATATCATGTCCGTCCGCATCCCTGTCATTCAGACAGAGGATGAGGGAATATGGTTCTTTCAGACTGCAGAGGTAATCCAGTGCCTGATTGCATCCCGCCGGATTCTTGACCAGGATCATCTGAGCCGCTGCGCTGCCTGTCTCAAAGGTCTCCATGCGGCCGAAAGTCCCGGAGGTCGAACCCAGCGCCTGCAGAGCGGCCTGCCGTGGAATCCCGGCTGCCTGTGCTGCACAGACGGCCGCCGCGGCATTATAGATATTGTATAGGGCGGGGGCTGCAATCCTCACGGACATCTGACCGGCATCTCTTTTTTCAAAGCGCATTCGGACCTGAGTTCCGGTATAATCCATGCTGTCGATGGAAGTTACTTCGATGTCTGGTTCCCGTCTGGCATATCCGCAGGACGGACAGTGAAAACCGCCCAGATGTGCATAGGTTCGAAATGAATACTCATATTCTGTTCCACAGCGGATGCAATAGCGTGCGTCACTGATGGAAGAATCCTGTTCTTCCTGAACAGAATTCTGCCCGGATTTCCGCACGGAATCCTGAATGGAATCCTGCCCTGTTTTCAGCCCGGAATCCTGAACAGGATCCTGCCCTGTTTTCAGCTCGGAATCCTGAACGGGATCCTGCACGGGATTCTTTGCGGACTTCTGTGCATGCACTCCCGCACCTGCCCCGATTCCGAACCAGAAGACCGGATTGGGCAGGTCAAGGGCCAGAGAAGCCGTGAGGGAATCATCCGAGTTCAGGCAGAGGACAGCCTGCGGCATCTGCCCGACTCCTTTTCGGACCGCCTCCAGCGTATGCATGACTTCGCCGTAGCGGTCCAGCTGGTCGCGAAAAAGATTAGTGACGACGATCACAGCGGGGCGGAGCAGAGGAACCACCTGGTGCAGAGCCCCTTCGTCGCATTCAATCACTGCATAGTGCTTCACCGAGCGGCCCCGCCAGTCCGTGCAGGCCGCAAGCTCCGCAGTCACACCGGAGAGGAGATTTGCGCCGGAGCGGTTCGAGGTCACCTCCAGACCGGCATGTCTCAATGCGCTCTCCAGCATGGCCGAGGTAGTGGTCTTGCCATTGGTCCCCGTCACCACGATGCTGACAACATCCTGAGACACTACTGCGAGCAGATCCTTTTTCAGATACATCGCCGCTTTACCGGGAAATGAAGTGCCGCCCCGTCCCATCCGGTGCAGGACCGCCCTCGAAGCCTTACAGATTGCCACGGCACAGACTGTCCGCAGCTCCTCCGTCAGCTTCTGTATAATTGCCCGCTGTCTTTTCCTTTTTTTCCTTTCCTGATTCTGTTTTACTGAACTTTCTCCGGAGTATTTATCCATACCTCATCTCCATGTCTGTATAACACAGACTACATATGATGAAAGCCCTCATTGCTTCCAACGTTCCCCGCTCCCGATTTTTTTACATTCAACAGCTATAAGCACATATTCATATAAAAAAAGGCAAAGGCACTTCTCCTGACAGATCATCTCTCAGGGATCGGCGCCTTTGCCATTTTATATATTTGTGTATATGTTTCGTTCGTTTTACGTGTTTTATGAGAGGGATTATCGCAAAACAAATCTTAAATGTCAACCGGGCACCCTCACGACTGCCGGATGGTATATCACCGGAGCTCTTTTGACTGCCGGATGGCTGACACCGTAACCCCTTTTGACTGCCGGATGGCTCTCATGGCTCCCGGATAGCACAGGAGGGCCGCAGGGCCAGTGGATGTGCAAATCTTTTCAAGCCATAAAAAACCATAAAAAAACAAGTATAAAGCCCAGTAACAATTCCGGTTAGATTCTGATAAAAATATGAAAAAGGATTTCCTTGTATTTCTTTACATTTCTATGAATTGACAATTTGGAATTATTTGCCTGGAATTATTGTTCCATTTTAATTTGACAATTCCATTCAATGGAATTATAATGGAATTATCAATCATTTTATGCGCTGTAGAGGAGTGTTTGAGCAGAAATGCTTCGAGCAGAAATCATAACCGAGGTATTTTCAATATGGGTATGACGCTTCAAGAAATCAAAGAGTTAAAAAAACAGCTTGGACTTACAAATGATCAGCTTTCGAGTCTTTCAGGCGTACCACTGAGTACTGTTCAGAAGGTTCTCGGAAAAACCACTGCAGCACCCAGGCAGATGACTCTCCGAAAACTCGAAGCAGCGCTTATGAGAGAACTGTATGACCGAAAGACGCCTGACTCTGTTTCAAAAAAACCGCTTCTCCGGCATCCGGAGGAGATGAAGTCAGAAAACGGCGGTCCTTATTCCGGATTTTCACAGACGAATGACGGCATTTATCTGAGAGAGCCGCCCGCAGCTTATCATACAGATTCTTCAAACCAGGGAAAACATACAATCCGTGACTACTATTCCCTTCCGGAGGAGAGCCGCAAGGAACTGATCGATGGAGTATTTTACGACATGGCAGCTCCCGATGGCATCCATCAGGATATACTGTTGATTCTGGCTTCCCTCTTCAGATCTTACATCCGGAAAAACAAGGGGGAATGCAGAGTCTATGTAGCCCCTCGGGACGTGCAGCTTGATCCCTGTGACGATACGACTATTGTGCAGCCGGATATTCTGGTCGTCTGCGACAGGGATAAAATCACTTCCCGGTGCATTGTGGGTGCTCCAGACTTTATTGTTGAAATACTTTCCCCTTCAACCAGAGAAAGAGATCTTCATCTCAAAGCCTCTAAGTACGCAAATTCAGGTGTGCGGGAATACTGGATCATTGACCCGGATCGAAAAATCATTCTCGTTTATCACTTCACAGAGAGCCGCTTCCCTGCCTGCTTCAGCTTTGCAGATACTATTCCTGTCAGTATCTGGAACAATCAGCTGCAGATTGATTTCCGACAGATCAGCGAAGAAGTTTCCGGATTGTATGAACAGTGAGGCAGCGGGAATCATCAATTAGAACATGAGCAGTGAGGCAGGTGGGATCATCAATAAAACATAAGCAGCGGGACAGCCGGCTTTTTACTTCTCAAATATTCCTTGACTTTTTTAGCTCCCGGAAATACCATAATGAAGAATAAACAGCAGGGAAAGCGGCTGCAGATTCCGGGACTGCCCGGATATTTGCGGACAGTTTCCAATCTAATATCAGAGATGTCAATGGGGACATCTTGCAGGCAGTGGTTTCCGGTAACAGGGAAGC
>ODAJ012178545.1_pt1 | contig 27451 bp, 21 predicted proteins | sample 1539241 | NCBI WGS metagenome assembly ODAJ01 (sample SAMN02144231, study PRJEB22623) | gut metagenome | biome: sheep rumen | host: Ovis aries | place: New Zealand
AAAGCTTTAGAAAGATTTCCGAGACAGAATTGCGCCAGACGAGGCGGCGGCCGCAGAGCATAATGGAGATATATGGTCAAGGCCGCCAACGAAGTATGTCACAATTCTGGCCGGAAAGAATCAAAGCTTTTTATCAGGTATTAGTATTACACCGCGTCCTCCTCCGACTCCATGGAGTCGTAATAGTCGCTCTCGCTGCTGAACAGGACGTAACGCCCGTCCACATAGCCGCAGTATCCGCTTCCCGTGTAATAGCCTTTCATGCTGTTTCCCTCCCTGTTTTCTTTTCTGTCCCTATCATATCAGAAAAGCTGTCCCGAAAATTTCCCCGCATCAGCGGCCGGGCTTCGCATTTACTGATTCCATAATCATGAAAAATCAGCCCGTCTCTCCAACATCCGGAGAGACGGGCTGAAATGCTATATATGCGCTGTCGAGATAGAAAATCGGAAAGCGATGCAGGGACAGACCTCATTCCGGAAGGAACGGCGGTCAGCCTTGGCGGAATCCGTCTGCGCTTCTGCCGCTCTCAGCCCAGGAAGTTCAGCGCGGCGGCGTCGATCTTGCCCCAGGCGCCGGAGCCCTTGCCGCCCGTTTTCACCGCGACGCCGACAGTGATCTGCTGCCCTTCGCGGCAGGAGAAGCGGAGCTCGGCCGTGTCCCAGTTGCCGTAGGAGCTGATCGTGAGCGGCGCGGAGGCGGCCTCCTGCCCGTCCACAAGCACATAGGCGCGCAGCTCCTGATCCACACAGTCCCCGCCCATAACGGAGACCGTGAAGCGGTATTCGCCGCCGAGGGACGCGGCAAGCTCTTGCTCAATGGCAAAATCGACCCGGTTCTGCGTGCTGCTCCAGAAGTGCATATGCCAGCTGCCGTCCAGCGAGTCCGTCGCCTTTTGCTCAACAAAAAGCTCGTCCGCCGTGCCCCTGTTGATGAGCCGCCAGGGCTCCAGAACGCCGGTCTCAAAGTCGCCGTTCGTGAGCAGGTTCGCGTCCACGATCTCGACGGTCGCGGAGACGGGCTTACCCCCGGCTGTTCCGCTGACGGTGTATACTGCCGCGCCAGCGCGCTGCATCGCGGCGAGCTCCTCGGCGGAGACCTCCCAGCTCACGGGCACATCCTGCCGGGAATTGTCCGTCATCACGGCTTCGACAGTCCCGGGCAGGACGATCTCCTCGCCCACGCCGAACTGCAGCGCAGCGTCGAGCACACTGTCTGTCGTGACGGCGGGGGAGTTGCCCTCCCGCACGAGTGTGAAGACCTTGAGCGACTCCAGCGGCGTGCCGTTCGACAGGAAGAAGGCCTGGTTATCCACGGCGCAGCCGCCGTAGTATTTCCCAGCGTCCTCCGCGTCATAACTCCCGGCGCACTGCTTGGCCCAACCGGAGCCATACTGCTCCCAGAGCGCCTCGTTCTCCGCAAAGCTGCTCTGCCCCACGCTGATCCAGGTGCCCTCCCAGTAGCAGACGCCGAGCCCGCCCTCGGCCTCGGCCACCGCCGCGATCACGTCGCGCACGGCGTTGGCCTGCCCCTGGGGCGTGAAGGGATAGCCCGCGATGCGCTCGTCGCCCGCGCCGACGGTGTTGCCGGAGAAATCCGTGTCCTCCGGCGTGTAGGCATAGGAGGTCTCGAGCACCATCACGCGCTTGCCGTAGCTCCGGGCAATTTCGCTGAGCACGGTGCGGAGATTCTCCAGCGTCCCGTGCCAGTAGGGATAGTAGGAGCTGCCGAACACGTCGTAGTCCACGCCGTAGTAGGCGAGCTTCGAGGCGTAATCCCGGTAGCTTTCAGCCTTCTCGGGGCTGGTGAAGTGGACGGCCACGAGCGCGCCGGGACAGACTTCACGCACGGCGCGGGAGCCTGCCTGCATGAGCTCTGCGATCGCCGTCCAGCTGGTCTCGCCGCAGAGCGAACCGTTGGTCTCGTTGCCGATCTGCACCATGGCAACCTCGCCGCCCGCGGCGAGGATGGTCTCCAGGCTCTCCGCCGTATAGGCGTAGAGCTTCGCCGCCTTTTCCTCCGGCTCGAGCTCCGCCCAGGCCTTGGGCGCCATCTGCTTGGAGGGGTCCGCCCAGAAGTCCGAGTAGTGGAAATCGACGATCAGCTTCAGCCCCGCCGCCTGCGCCCGCCGGCCGATCTCGGCGGCCAGCGCCGCGTCGCAGTTGCCGCCGCCGTAGGAATTGCCCGCGGAGTCATAGGGGTCGTTCCAGACGCGCACGCGGATATGCGTGATCCCGGCACGGGCGAGCACGGCGAAGACGTCCGCCTCCTTGCCGGAAAAGTCCCTGTATACGACACCGCTGGCCTCCAGCGAGGGGACGGAGGACGCATCCATGCCGAAGATGAAGTCCTCCGGCAGACCGTCCACTTTGTTGACGTAGAGGGTGTCGCTCGTGATCTGCTTCGCGCCGCAGCCGGAGAGCAGGGCTGCGAGCAGCAGGACGGCGAGCGCAAGGGCAAGTTTTCTCATGGCGTGAGCCTCCCAAGGATAAAATCAGGTTTTTCATCGCGTTTTCCGCCCGCCGCACGGGCGGCGGAAAGCGCTGCCGGATGATTCTTTCTGCAGTATAGCACAGATCCCGCGGCTTGACAAAGCCCGAGACTGCGTGTACCATCGGATTCAGAACTAAAAAAACAAGGGGGATGCGGGAATGAAGAAGATGCTTGCCATGATGCTTGCCGCGCTGCTCCTGGCAGGGCTGCTCTCCGGCTGTGGGAAGTCGGCTCCGGCTGCGGAACCGGCCGCGGCGGAGAACCCGGCGCCGGAGGAAGCCGCCAATGCGAAGGAACTCGCCGTCGCCGGTCCGGAGGCCGTCTACAGTCCGGATGCGGCGGACAATGCCCGCGTGTTCTATGAGATTTTCGTCGGCTCCTTCTCAGACTCCGATGGCGACGGGATCGGCGATCTGCGCGGCATCATCAACCGCTTCGACTATCTCAACGACGGCGACCCCGACTCCGGGCGCAGTCTGGGGATCGGAGGGATCTGGCTCAGCCCCATCTTCCTCTCTCCGTCCTACCACAAGTACGACGTTACGGACTATTACACGATCGACCCGCTATTCGGCACGGAGGAGGACCTGAAGGAGCTCGCCGACCTCTGCGAAGCGCGCAACGTCAAGCTCATCCTCGATCTTCCGCTCAACCACAGCGGCGCGCAGAACCAGTGGTTTGCCGACTTCAAGGCGGCGCACCGCGCCGGGGATATCAGCAGCCCCTGGTACGATTTCTACAGCTGGTGCGGCGCGGAGGAGAATCTCCCCGGCGTCTGGCAGGGTATCCCCGGCAGCGGCGAGCGCTATGAATGCAATTTCTCACCCGATATGCCGGAGTTCAACTTCGACAACGACGACGTGCGGGAGGAGATGCTGAACGTCGCAAAGTATTACCTCGAGCTCGGGATAGACGGCTTCCGCTTCGACGCGGCCAAGTACGTCTACTTCGGCGATAACGCCCGCAGCGCGGACTTCTGGCTCTGGTACACCGGCGAGCTGCGCGCGATCAAGCCGGAGATCTACATGGTGGCAGAGGTTTGGGACAACGACGCGACCACGGATCTCTACTATCCGGCGCTCAACTGCTTCAACTTCACCATGGCCGCGGCCGAGGGGAAGATCGCCAGGGCGGCGCACGGCAAGAGCGGCTATGGGTATTCGAGTTATGTGCAGGACTACCTGGAACGCGTGACAGCTCTGCGCGCCGACGCGCTGCTGCTGCCCTTCGTCTCCAACCACGATATGGACCGCGCCGCCGGCTTTGTGACCGTCTCGAGCGGGGCGATGCGGATGGCGGCGAATCTCTACCTGCTCGGCCCCGGCTCCCCCTTCCTCTATTACGGGGAGGAGCTCGGCGTACGCGGCAGCCGCGGCGCATCGAACACCGACGCCAACCGCCGCCTCGCCATGCCCTGGGGAGACGGCGACACGGTGCGCGACCCCGAGGGCAGCAGCTACGGCCACGAGGGCGAGATCCCGGCCGCCGAGCAGATGCTCGACGCGGACAGCCTCTACAGCTACTATAAGCTGCTGATCCGGGTCCGCGCGGCCTACCCCGAGATCGTCCTGGGGCGCTATGAGGCGCTGGAGATCCCGGACACGAAGCTGGTGGCCTTCGTCTCGAGCTGGGAAGGGCGGAGCGTGTGCGTCATCCATAACGCCGGAATGCGCGACGAGCGCATCGCGCTGCCGGAGGGCTTCGCGTCCGTCCCCGTCTGCGTCGGCAGGGGAGAGGCCATGATCGAAAACGGCGAGCTCGTGATCCCCGCTCAGACGAGCGTCATCCTGCGCTGAAGAAAATGATCCGCCGGCTTCATGCGAAGCCGGCGGATCATTTTCTGTCGGTTATGATTATCTGCGGCGTCTCTTCACGATGCCGTTGATGAGCACGCCGAGCAGCACGAGCACCAGGAAACCGCCGATCCCGCAGAGGATCGTGGTCATCATAGCGGGGTTGATCTTCTGCGCAAGATCCTGGAAGGGGACAGCCTTCTCCGGCTCCACGTACTGCAGCGGCCGGGTGGTCTTGTAGCCGCAGACCCTGCAGGTGCCGGTCTCCTCGCCGGCAGCGTCCTTCGTGGCCTCGCGGGTCACGATCCAGCGCATCTCGTGCTCGCCTTCTTCGCTTACCTCCTTGCAGTCCTTATCCGTGCAGGCGCGCCAGTGCTTCTCCTTGTCCATGCTCCAGTCCGCCGAGAAGTTGTGCGTGGGCGTAGGGCTCGGGGAGGGCGTGGGCTTCGCGCTGGGGCTGGGACTCGGGGAGGGAGAGGGCGAGGGCGACGGGGAGGGCGACGGGCTCGGGCTCGGCTCCGGCTCCGGCGTCGCGGTGGGCTCCGGCTCCTCATGCCGCACGGTGATCAGCGCGAAGTTCGACTTGGCGTAGCTGATCTTGTCCACACTGTAGAAATAGCACTGCAGACGCCAGCCGTCGAGCGCGACGGGGATGTTGCGCAGGAACAGCCGGTCGGAATCCTGCCCCTCGACGATCAGGCCGGGGAAATGGTTCTGCACGTCAACGTCGTTGGAGAGATATACAGTCTCCTGATCGGGTGAGAGCAGGACCCAGTCATAGGACGCGGTATACATCGAGCTCACCACGAAAGAGGCCCATCCGCCCGGATCTACGATCTCGTCGCCGGGAGATTTGATGGCGATGGGCGCCCAGATCTCCGCCTGGTAGACGCGGGAGAGCGTGGCATACCTGCAATCCCCCGAGATGGTGGTGGTGACGGCGCCGCCGCTGTTGTTGATATAGCCGTCCGCCGTGGGGGAGAAGACGTTGTCCGCCTCCGCCTCATAGGAGACCACGAGCGTGTACTGCCCGGTACCGAACTGCGAGGTCACCTTGCTGCCGTCTGCCGCGTACCAGCTCACGTCCGTGATGTGATAGCCCGTGCCGCTGCAGGTGACGGACACGTATTGCAGCTCCATCAGCGCTACCGGCGGGTAGTTGAGGGAGCAGAGCACATGCTCGATCACCTTGCCTGCCGCCGCACTGACCGGGAAGGCCAGCAGCAGTGTCACGCACATGCACAGGCACAGGATCAACGCACCGATTCGTTTGACCATGGATCTCACCGCCCCTGAAAAAATGACAAATTTTGATATAATAATTATAATCTGTTTCTTTAGCAGGGTCAAGGGTAAATGTTGTAATTATGTAAGAATTACAGCCGCCCGAACACAAGATGTTGTTCCTTGCACTTTGCTGCGCATCGCGCTATAATAAACTGATACTGTCTGGGAGAAGAAGGATGAAAACATATCAGGCTGGAACATGTGATATCGCGGTGATCGGCGCGGGGCATGCCGGAATTGAGGCGGCCCTCGCGGCGGCGCGCCTCGGGATGGAGACGCTGTGCTTCACGGTGAATCTCGACAGCGTGGGCAACATGCCCTGCAACCCCGCCATCGGCGGCACCGGTAAGGGCCACCTCGTGCGCGAGCTCGACGCTCTGGGCGGCGAGATGGCGAAGGCCGCCGACAAGGCCTGCATCCAGTACAGGATGCTGAACCTCGGCAAGGGGCCGGCGGTACACTCGCTGCGCGCCCAGGCCGACCGGCGTCGCTATCAGGAGATCATGAAGCAGACCCTCGAGCGGCAGGAGCATCTGCACCTCAAGCAGGCAGAGATCGTGTCGATCGGCGTGGAAGAGGGGCGCGTGTGCTCCGTTACGACGCACACCGGCGCCGTCTGGCGCTGCCGCGCGGTCATCATCGCCTCCGGCACCTATCTCGCCGGGAGGACCATCGTGGGCGAGGTCCTGCGCGACTCGGGGCCGGACGGTCTCGCCGCGGCCACGACCCTGGCGGGCGAGCTGCGCGAGCTGGGACTGCGGATGCGCCGCTTCAAGACCGGCACACCGCCGCGCGTCAACGCCCGGACGGTGGATTTCAATAAAATGGAGCTGCAGCGCGGGGACGAGGAGCCGGAGGCCTTTTCCTTTTCAACGGAGGAGCCGCCGGAAAACCGCGCCGTCTGCTACCTCACCTATACCAACGAGCGCACGCACGCCATCATCCGCGCCGCTCTCAACCGCAGCCCCATCTACACCGGGGTGATCGAGGGCGTCGGCCCGCGCTATTGCCCGAGCATCGAGACCAAGGTGATGACCTTCCCGGACAAGACGCGGCACCAGCTCTTTGTCGAGCCCATGGGTCTCAACACCGAGGAGCTCTATATCCAGGGCTTCTCCTCCTCCATGCCGGAGGAAGTGCAGGTGGAGATGCTGCACACGATTCCCGGGCTGGAGCATGCGGAGATGACCCGCTGCGCCTACGCCATCGAATACGACTGCATCGACCCCACCGAGCTCTACGCGACACTCGAATGCAAGAAGATCGCCGGGCTCTACGGAGCGGGACAGTTCAACGGCTCCTCCGGCTATGAGGAGGCCGCCGCGCAGGGCTTCGTCGCGGGCGTGAACGCCGTGCGCAGGCTGCGCGGGGAGGAGCCCTTTATCCTCCGCCGCAGCGACGGCTATATCGGCACGCTCATAGACGACCTCGTGACCAAGGGCACCAACGAGCCCTACCGCATGATGACCTCCCGCAGCGAGTACCGCCTGCTCCACCGGCAGGACAATGCCGACGAGCGCCTCAGCGCCGTGGGGCGCGGGCTCGGGCTCGTGAGCGAGGAGGAATACCGCAGGGTACAGGAAAAATACGCCGCCGTGGAGGAGGAGCTGAGACGCCTGGAACGCACGCATCTCGCCCCCTCGGACGCGCTGAACGCGCTGCTCGAAGAAAAGGGCACGGCGCCGCTGAGCTCCGGGGCGAGCCTCGCGGACCTTCTGCGCCGCCCGCAGCTGACGACGGCGGATCTCGCCCCCTTTGACCCCGAGCGGCCGCCGCTGCCGCGCGCCGTGCGCCGGGAGGCGGAGATCCGCCTCAAGTACGAGGGCTATATCCGCCGCCAGCTCAGGCAGGTGGAGGAATTCGCCCGCCTGGAGGAAAAGCCGCTGCCCGCCGATCTCGACTACGCGGCCATCCCCGGCCTGCGGCTCGAGGCGCGGGAGAAGCTGCAGAGAATCCGTCCCGCAAACTTCGGCCAGGCGGGGCGCATCTCCGGCGTCTCCCCGGCGGATCTGTCGGTGCTGATGATCGCCGTGGAGAACAGGAAATGAAGATCGTATTGGGCTTTTCCGGCGGGGTCGATTCCGCCGTGAGCGCCGTGCTGCTGCAGAAGGCGGGGCACGAGGTCGCCGCCTGCTATCTTGACAACACAACGGACGAGGCGCGCCGCGAGGCGGAGAGCGCAGCGGCCGCCATGGGTCTGCCGCTGTACGTGCTGGACGTGAAGGCTGAACTGGAACGCGAGGTCTGCAGCCGCTTCGAGGAGGCCTATCGCCGCGGCGAGACGCCGAACCCCTGCGTGCTCTGCAATCCCCTCGTCAAATTCCGGAAGCTCCTCGCCCTCGCGGACGAGCTGGGCTGCGAGGCCGTGGCCACCGGGCACTACGCCCGCTGGGAAAACGGCGAGATCCGGAAGGGACGCCCCGAGAACGACCAGAGCTATATGCTCTGCCGCCTGACGCGCGAGCAGGCCGCCCGTGTGCGCTTTCCCCTGGGGGGATACGCCAAAACGGAGGTGCGCGCCCTGGCGGAGCAATTCGGCCTGCCTGCCGCGCACAAGCCGGACAGCATGGAGATCTGCTTTATCCCCGACAAGGACTATGTCGGCTGGCTCTCGCGGCGCGGCGAGCTCCCCGGCCCGGGCGATTTCGTCTTCCACGGCGAGGTCGTGGGGCGGCACGAGGGCATTGCGCGCTACACGGTCGGCCAGCGCCGGCCGGGGCTGATCGACGGGCGGAAGATTTACATCTCCCGCATTGACGCGAAAACGAACCGCATCGAGCTCGCCCTCTGGGAGGAGCTGTTCAAGACCGAGGTGCTCTCGAGGGACTTCAACTGGCTCATCGAGCCGCCCGTGCGGCCCATCCGCGCGAGTGTGCGCGTGCGCCACACCAAGTGGGAGACGCCCGCCTGCACCGTCTATCCGCAGGGCGACCGGGTGCGCATCGTGTGCGACGAGCCCGTGCGCGCCCCGGCGGCGGGCCAGGCCGCGGCCCTCTACGACGGCGAGCGTCTCATCGGAGGCGGCACAATCATGACTGACAACGGAGAAACACTATGAACGAAAACAAGCCAGGAACCCTTTACATCGTCGCGACGCCCATCGGCAATTCGCGCGACATGTCTCCCCGCGGGATGCAGATACTCGAGGAGGCGGACATGATCGCCGCCGAGGACACGCGCCGCTCCATGGTGCTGCTCGGCAAGCTCGGCATCCGCAACAAGCTCGTATCCAACCACAAGTTCAACGAGTACGGCAAGGCGAAGTTTTTCATCAACGCCATGCTCAACGGGCAGAGCGTCGCCGTCATCACCGACGCGGGCACGCCCTGCATCTCCGATCCCGGCAATGAGCTCATCAAGGCTGCTGTCGAGGCGGGGATCCGCGTGGTGGGCGTGCCGGGCTGCTGCGCGGCCGTGAACGCCCTGGCGATCTCCGGCTTCGACCTCTCCTCCTTCTGCTTCTTCGGTTTCTTCCCGCGGGAGAATCCCGAACGGCGCAAGCTGCTCGAAAAGCTCCGCCGCGGGGATACGCGTACCTTCGCCCTCTATGAGAGCCCCAAGCGCATCATGGATCTGGTGGACTGGTTCATCGAGGTGGAGGCCGAGGTGCGCATGGTGCTCTGCAACGACATGACCAAGCTCCACGAGATGACCTTCCGCGGCACGCCTGCCGAGGTCAAGGAGCAGCTTCTCGCCAAGGGCAATTACGACAAAGGCGAATATGCCGTCGTCGTCGAGGTCGCGGAGGACTATATTTTCAACAAGGTCGAGCACACCGTCTCCGCCGAGGCCATGCTGGTCGACGCGATGGTGAAGGGACTCTCGGGCAAGGAGGCTGTCGCGGCGGTACTCGAGGACGAGAACAATTCCTACAGCAAGAACGAGCTCAAGGCCGCGGCTCTGCGGCTCAAGAAACTCCTGGGGGACGACGCATGAGCAGACTGACGCGCGATCTCTCCGCCGCGCTGCCGACGCTCACAAAGCTGGTCTTCAGCCAGCCCGTTGACAGGACGGAGGCGCAAAAGGTCAGCGTCCGCCCGGTGTTCGGGCGAGGCGGCAGAAGCTTCCAGGCAGAGCTGCTGCGCGGCGACAAGGCCTTCCATGAGAACCTTGCCGAGGACGCGCTGCCCGCTTATGTGCGGGACAATCTCGACGGGCGCTACCGCCAGGTCCTGCTCGTGAGCGAGGAGGGCAGCAGCCAGTACGTCCTCCGGCAGAACGGAGGCTATAAGAAAACCGGCTCCGGCGCGGGCGTACCCCGTCCCGGGGAGGGGCATGACCGCGGGAAGACGTACATCCTCCGCGAGGGCGAGGCCATCCCCGCCCTGGTCGATCTCGGCGTCTTTACCGCGGACTACCGCATCGTGAAGGCCCGCTACGAGAAATACCGGCAGATCAACCGCTTCGTCGAGCTGGTGGATCAGGCCTTCGCCGGCAGCACAAGGCGGGATATCACGATCCTCGACTTCGGCTGCGGCAAGAGCTACCTGACCTTCATCCTCTATTACTACTTTGCCGTCAAGCGCGGCCTGGCCGTGAAGATCATCGGCTACGACCTCAAGGAGGACGTGGTGGAGCACTGCAATGCCATCGCGCGCAAATACGGCTATGACGGCCTGCGCTTTGTGCACGCGGATGTCTCGCGCGACGCGCTCTATGAGGAGAAGGTGGATATGGTGGTTTCGCTGCACGCCTGCGACACGGCCACGGACTACGCCCTGCACTACGCGATCTCCAAGGGCGCGGAGTATATCTTTTCCGTTCCCTGCTGCCAGCACGAGATCAACAGCAGCATCCGCAGGGGAGGGGAGCTGGACATCTTCCTGCGCCACGGCATCGTCAAGGAGCGCATGGCCGCCCTGCTCACGGATTCCATCCGCACCCTCATCCTCGAGGACATGGGCTACAGCGTGGACGTGATCGAGTTCACCGACTTTTCCGACTCGCCCAAAAACCTCATGCTGCGCGCGAAAAAGACCGGCAAACGCAGCACGCGCGGCCGCGAACAGGCCGCGGCGCTCGCCGCGCAGTACGGCTTCACGCAGACGCTTCTGCGCCTCTGCGCGGAAGGAGAATAAGCGAAAAAATACAGCCGCCGCATCGGCAGGAACTCCTGCCGATGCGGCGGCTGTTTATGCTCGTTTCGTTTTTATTCTTCGGATGCGTGCGGCGCCTTGCCCTCTCCGCCGCGGCGGCGCGGACGGCGCCGGGACGGACGGGCTTTCTTTTCCCCGTCGGTGTGCTTTTCACCTTCGGGCTTCCTGCCGCTCTCGGGCCTCGATACGCTCTTCTCCGCGCCGTCGGCATGCTTGAGCTCGGCCTTCACGCGGCGGGCTCCGCGGCGGCCACGGCGGGATTTCTCCTTCTCCGGGCTCGCCGGAGCCTCCGTCTGCTCCGCTGCGTGCTCCTCACGCTGCGGCTTTTTGCCGCCGGCAGCCTTCGGCGCGTTCTCCGTGGCCTTGTCGGCTTCCCGGGCGCCCTTGTCGCGCCCGCGGCGGCGCCGTCCGGTCTTCTTGACGACCTCGGCCTTCACCGCGGGCACAGGCTCCGTCTCCGGCTCCTCGGCGATATAGGCGGGGATGGCCCATTCGTTCTCCGGCTCCTCGGGAAGCTCAGGCTCCTCGGGCGGATGATAATCCAGCACGTGCGGGGGCTCCTTCCCGTCGCAGGGACGTCCGCCGGGCACCTGGCAGAGCTCGCAGGCCTTGTAGAGATGCAGCGTGTCGTCCGTATCCTTGTCGAGCTTGACCTTCACGTTCTGGCGCAGGAGGTTGACCTGCACGGCGGTGCCGTAGCCGTCGATCGTCTCGACGAAGGAGCCCTGTCTGGGCACTTTTTTCACGAGATCCTCATAGGCCTCCTGCTCGTAGCGCAGGCAGCACATGAGTCTGCCACAGCTGCCGGAGATCTTGGTCGGGTTGAGGGAGAGGGACTGAACCTTCGCCATCTTGGTGGATACCGGCTGAAAATCGTCCATAAACGCGCTGCAGCAGAAGGGGCGGCCGCAGATGCCGATGCCGCCGACCATCTTCGCCTCGTCGCGCACGCCGATCTGCCGCAGCTCGATGCGGCTGCGGAACACGCTCGCGAGATCCTTGACGAGCTCGCGGAAATCCACGCGCCCGTCGGCGGTGAAATAGAAGGTGATTTTGTTGCCCTCAAAATTGTATTCGACGCTCACGAGCTTCATCTCCAGCCCGTGCTGCGCGATCTTCTGCCTGCAGATGCCGTAGGCTTCCTGCTCGCGCTGGCGGTTGAGCGCGTCGATACGCAGATCGTCCGCCGTGGCGACGCGGAGCACCGGGCGCAGCGGCTGCACGACCGCCGTCTCCTCGACGTGATGGTTGCCCCAGCTGCAGTCGGCCAGCTCGAGACCCTTGGCGGTCTCCACGACGAGCTTGTCGCCCGTCTTCACGTCCAGGCCGCGGGGGTCAAAATAATAGATCTTGCCCCGATTTTTGAATTTGATACTGACTACTTCGATCAATGCTGTCTCCTTAGTTCCTGTCATCCTGCGGCAGCGTTGTGCACAGGAGACCAAAAATGTGTTTGACGCCGGTGTTCACCCGGAGCATGTCCGCGCAGCGCGAGAGAAGCGCGCGCAGCCGGAAAAGCGCCTCCCGGCCGAGACCGGGATCCGCCCTGCGGCCGCAGAGGATCTCGCCGCTCTCCTCGAGCGCGGCATTCACGAATGCGGCGGCGCGGCGGCCGTCCATACGCTCCTGCTCGAAGCCCCAGCGCAGCAGCGCCATGCGATCCCGCCCCGCGAGCAGCGAGAGGTACTCCCGTGCAAGCGAGAGCTCTTCCTCCTCCGCGTGCTGCTCCTGACCTCCGAGACTCAGCTCCACGCAGCGCGAGCGTACGGTGGGCAGCAGCTGCATGGGGTTGAGGCAGCACAGCAGGAACACAACGCCCTGCGGCGGCTCCTCCAGGAGCTTGAGCGCGGCGTTCTGCGCGGGCAGATTCATGGTCTCCGCCTCGGGCAGCAGATAGACCTTGCGCTGCGCCTCGTTCGGCAGGACGATCGCGTCGGCCGCCATGCCGCGGATCTGATCGACGGTGATTTCCTGCCTGGGCTTGCCCTTGTCGTCCTCCAGGCGGCGGACGGTAATGAGATCCGGGTGGATGCCCTGCGCGACCTTCCGACAGTCCCGGCAATGGCCGCAGGGCGGATTCTCCCCGCTGCAGAGCGCGGCCGCGGCGATCTCGCTGGCTGCGGAGAGCGCCTCCTCGCGCGAGGCTGCGGAGAGAATATAGGCATGGGAGAGCTGCCGCGGATCAATATGCTGCGGTAGTGCCACGGATCAGACCCCCTCCCGATTTGCATCGAATCATTTTATCATCCGCGCGCCGCTTCGTCAACAGATGCTTTTCAAAAGAATCGTGAATCTTTGCTTGTAATTCCCTGCCAATGTTGATAAAATATCCCTGCTATGAAACACAGAAGACTTTTCTCTCTGCTCAGCCTCCTGCTGTGCCTTATCCTCCTGACCGGCTGCGCTATGCCGAGCAGCCCGCAGGAGAGCGCACCGGCGTATCCGTCATCTCAGCCGGCGCAGGCCGCCGAGCCTGCGGCGCAGGAAGCCGCGCCGGCTTCCGGCTTTTCCGGGCAGCTGCGCATCAGCGAAGTGATGGCCAGGAACAGGGCGACGCTCGCGGATCGGAACGGGACTTTCCCGGACTGGATCGAACTGGAAAACATCAGCGGCGGGGAGCTGAAGCTCGCCGGCTGGTCGGTCTCCGACAAGGAGGACAGCGCCTGGACGCTGCCGGACATGCTCCTGGAGCCGGGCAGCCTTGTGCTGCTGCTCTGCAACGGCGAGCAGGGCCCGGCCTTTTCCCTCTCCGAAGGGGAGACGCTGCGCCTGTACGCCCCGGACGGGACGGAGCAGGACGCCGTGCGCTGCGCCGCGGCGGCGGACTGCTCACAGATCCGCAGCGAGGACAGCGGCTTCACCCTCTGTGTCTGGCCTACGCCCTGCCGGCAAAACAGCGCGGCGGGCTATGAGGAGGCCTGCGCGGAGCGCACAGCCGCGGGGCTCTGCATCTGGGAGGCCGCCAGCGCCAACCGCCTCGTGACGCTTGCCGCCACCGATGAGCAGAGCGACTGGGTGGAGCTCAAAAATGCCGGCCCCGCCGCGCTTATGCTGGAGGGCTGCAGCCTTACGGACGATCCGGACGAGCCGCGCAAATACCTGCTCCCCGCGCGGGAGCTCGCCCCCGGGGAGCTGCTCCTGCTCGCCTGCGAGGGCGATCTGGATGCCTCCGAGGGGAACACGGGCTTTTCGCTCTCTGCCTCGGGCGACGCGCTCTATCTCTATGACGCCTCCGGCGCGCTGCTCGACTATGTCTCGCTGCACGATATTCCGATGGACGGCAGCGTGGGCCGCATGGAGGGCTGCGGCGGTTTCTTCCGCTTCCCGGCCGCCACGCCCGGAGAGGCCAACGGCGAGGGCCTGCGTCGTGTGAGCGCCGCGCCCGTCGCCCTCACGCCGGACGGCTGCTATGACGGCGCGCAGAGCGTCAGCGCTGCGCTCTCCGCTCCCGGGACGATCCGCTACACGACGGACGGCTCACTGCCGGATGAGAGCTCTCCCGTCTATACCGGCCCCATTCCCCTCAATGGCACCACGGTGATCCGCGCGGCAGCCTGGGAAGAGGGAGCGCTGGCAAGCGAGGTCGTGACCTTCAGTTACTTCCTGAACGAAAACCACAGCCTGCCCGTGCTGAGCCTTGCGGTGGACGACGCGGCGGGCTTCAAGACCATGTATGACAACAGCTGGAAGAATCACGTGCTGGACGCCAACCTCGCTTTCTACGACGGGGAGCACAGCTTCAACCGCCGCTGCGGCGTGAGCCTCAAGGGCTGGACGAGTCTTGCGCTGCCGAAGAAGAGCCTGGGCGTGGACTTCAAGGGCGTCTACGGCGGCAACCTCGAGGCTGACGTGTTCGGCAACGGCGTCACGGAATTCTCGACGCTCGCAATCCGCGCCGGACAGGATTATCCCTACGCGATCTTCCGCAACGAGCTCGTGGAGGAGCTCTGCCTGGAGGGCTCCGAGACTCTCTACACGCAGGCGAGCAAATACTGCGTGCTCTACATCAACGGCGCGTATCAAGGCATCTACTGCCTGAAGGAGGACTTCTCCCGGCAGTATTACGCCTCCCATACCGGGACGGACAAGAGCTCCTGCACGGTGCTGAAAACTCCCGTCGGCCCGGGCAGCGGCGTCTATGAGGATGTGGTGACCTTCGCCTGGTATGAGGATCTGTCCGTGGAGGAAAACTACAGGCAGGTCTGCGAGACGATCGATATCGACAGCTTCATCGACTGGTTTTTGTTTGAGAGCTTCTGCGCCAATACCGACACCCAGGGCAACTGCCGCCTGATGCGCTCTTCGCAGACGGACGGACTGTGGGATTTCGCCCTCTATGACCTCGACTGGGGTTTCTGGTATGCGGGCAGCGATTTCTCGGTGCTGCTCGGGGGCTTCGGCAATACGGGCAGCCAGTTCCCGCCGCTGCTGCGCGCTCTGATGAAAAACGCCGACTTCCGGGATCGCTGCTTCACCCGCTTCGCCGAGCTTAACCGGGGCGTGCTCTCCAACGCGCATGTGCTCGCGAAGATCGACGAGCTGGAGGCGCTGCTGGAGCCGGAGACCGCGCGGGACCGCGAGCGCTGGCTGCTGGATATCGAATCCTGGCATGTCGAGGTGGAGAAGCTGCGCGCCTTCATCCTCGACAATGACTGGGAGGCGCACAACGTCGACATGCTCTGCGAATACGCGGACGTTACCCCGGAGGAACGGGCACATTATTTTGGCTATCTGGATAGCCGGGAGGGATAAAACATGGAACTGACTGCATTTGCCCAATGGCTGAACACCGCCTTCGCCGGATATGACGCGGCGATTCTCGGCTTCCTGCACCGTCTGGCGGAGGCCGCCGGCGGCCTGCTCACGCCGCTCATGAAGCTCGTCACCCTGCTCGGCGAGAAGGGCCTGGTGATGCTGCTCGCGGCTGTCGCGCTGATGCTCTTTGCGCGCACGCGTAAGATCGGGGTGTGCCTCTTCGGCGCCGTCTGCTGCGGCGCGCTCATCACCAATATCATTCTCAAGGACTGGGTCGCGCGGCCCCGCCCCTTCGAGACTGCGGAGCTCTTCCGGCAGTACTGGCAGTTCCTCGGCTCTCCGGCGGAGGACGGTTTCTCCTTCCCCTCGGGCCATGTGACGGCTGCCGCCGCAGGCATGACGGCGCTGAGCCTTATTCACAGCAAAAAGTGGGTCGTCCCGGGGGCGATCTGGGTCGTGCTGATGGCCCTCTCACGCAACTACCTCGTCGCGCACTACCCCTCAGACGTGCTCTTCGCCGCCCTTATCGGCGTGGCTTCGGGCTTTATCGCCTTGCTGATCACCCGCCTCATCTTCCGCCTGCTCGAGGACTGCGGCGATACGCGCTTTGCCCGCTTCTGCTTGGACTTTGACGCGAGCCAGCTCAGGCCGCTGCTTCAGCGCGCCGGCCGCGGCGGGCAGGTCGAGCCGGAGCAGACCGAGAACCGCAGCGGCTATGTCGGCAAGCATCTGAAAAAGTGAGTTACGACAGCAGTGTGCCCGCACCGGGGAGACCCGGACGCGGGCACTTGATAATATTATAAAAAAGGAGCGGAACAGCATAATGAACGCATACGAAAACCTGCATGCCCGCCTCATGCGCCGCCTCGCGCCGGACTGCACGGTGCTCCTCAAGAGCGACGGGAGCTTCCCGCTCGCCGAGCCCTGCAGTATCGCGCTCTACGGCAGCGGCGCGCGGCACACCGTCAAGGGCGGCACCGGCTCCGGCGAGGTCAATTCCCGCTCCTTCCTCAGCATCGAGGAGGGGCTGGAGGAGGCCGGCTTCACCGTCACCACGAAATACTGGCTGGACACCTATGACCAGCTCATCCTGGCGGCGAGGCGGGCCTTCCGTGAGACCGTCAAGGCGCGGGCCAAGGAAAAGCACGTGCCCGCCGTGATCGAGGGCATGGGCGCGGTGATGCCGGAGCCCGAATACCGCATCCCACTCTACGGCGAGGGCGACACCGCCGTCTATGTGCTCTCGCGCATCTCCGGCGAGGGCAACGACCGGCAGGCCGTTCCCGGCGATATCCTGCTCACCGAGACCGAGAAGCGGGATATCCTGGAGCTCAAGAGAAAGTACGCGCGTTTCCTGCTGGTGCTGAACGTCGGCGGCGTGGTGGATCTCAGCCCTGTGCTTGAGGTGGGGAATATCCTACTGCTCAGCCAGCTCGGCGTCGAGACGGCGCATGCGCTTGCGGATCTGCTGCTGGGAAAGAGCTGCCCCTCCGGCAAGCTCACGACGACTTGGGCCGCCTGGGGCGATTATTGCCCCGTGGGCGAGTTCGGCGGGCGGGACGACACCCGCTACACCGAAGGGCTCTATGTCGGCTACCGCTATTTTGACACTGTCGGCAAGAAGCCGCTCTTCCCCTTCGGCTACGGTCTGAGCTACACGAGCTTCTCCGTCAGGCCCGGCAAGCTCCTGCGCGAGGGGGAGCAGATCGTGCTCAAGGTCTCCGTCGCCAACACCGGCAGCCGCGCCGGGCGCGAGGTCGTGCAGCTCTATGTCTCGGCGCCGGAGGATTTCCTGCGCAAGCCCATGCAGAGCCTCGCCGCCTACCGCAAGACGAGGATGCTGCAGCCCGGGGAAATGGAGGAGCTCTCCCTGCGCTTCTCCCTTCGCGATCTCGCCTCCTATGACGAATCCGGCAGCTGCTGGCTGCTGGAAAAAGGGGAGTATCTGCTCCGCGTCGGCACGAGCAGCGCGGACACCGCCGTTGCGGGCGTCCTGAAGCTCAAAAAGGAGATCATCACCGAGCGCGACCGCCCCTGCGGCGGCGCATGCGAGCTCGAGGAATGGCTCCCCGAAAAGCGCGAGGGGAAGAAGGCGCCCGCCGGCGTGCCGAGCCTCAGCCTCGAGGGGAACGAGCTGGAGACACGAATAGTGGATTATCGCCTGCCCGTCGCCTGGGACAAGGAGATCGAGGCGCTGAGCGAGGAGGAGCTGATCGCCCTGAACGTCGGCCGCTTCGACCCCAAGGCGGGGCCGCTGAGTATCATCGGCAACGCCTCCTCCGCCGTGCCCGGCGCAGCGGGCGAATCCGTCGCCTATCCCGAAAAGGGCATCCCCGGCATCGTGATGGCCGATGGCCCCGCCGGACTGCGTCTCAGCCGCGAATATGTGATCGACGAGAAGGGTAACGCCCACGCCGTCGGGCAGACCATGCCCGAGAGTATTGCAGAATTCCTCCCCGCCCCGGCGCTCGCAGTCATGAAGCTCCTTGCCGGCGGAGAGCCGAAGGGCGAGCGGCACGAGCAGTACGCCACCGCCATCCCCATCGGCACCGCGCTCGCCCAGAGCTGGGACGATGAGCTCGCCGAGAGCTGCGGCGACATGGTGGGCGAGGAGATGGAGCGCTTCGGCGTCCAGCTCTGGCTGGCACCGGCGCTGAATCTCCATCGCGATATCCGCTGCGGGCGCAACTTTGAGTATTTCTCGGAGGACCCGCTGCTCTCCGGCAAGATGGCCGCCGCCATCTCCCGCGGCGTGCAGGCGCATCCCGGCTGCGGCGTCACGATCAAGCACTACGCGGCCAACAACCAGGAGACCAACCGCTATAACAACAACAGCATCGTCCGCGAGCGCACGCTGCGTGAGCTGTATCTGCGCGGCTTCGGCATCGCCGTGCGCGAGGGGAGGCCCTACGCTGTCATGACCTCCTATAATCTGCTCAACGGCGAACATACCTCCGAACGCCGCGATCTGATCCGCGACGTGCTGCGCCTGGAGTTCGGCTTCGACGGCATCGTGATGACCGACTGGATCATGGGCACGCTCGACCGCAGCTCCGTCCACCCCGCGCCGAACGCGGGGAAGATCGCCGCCGCGACCGGCGACCTCACCATGCCCGGCCGCCGGAAGGACTGCAAGGACATCCTCAAGATGCTCTATACCTTCAAGCTCACGAAGCGCGAGCTCATGGCCAACGCCACCCGCGTCGTGCGCATGGCGAGGCGGCTGCAGAAGAAGGGCTGAGCAGAGCCCGGCGCAAAACACACACAAAACAGCATTACACCTGTGGCCTCTCCCGCGCGGGAGAGGCCACAGGTGTAATGCCGTATTCTGTACAAGGCAGAGCTGCGGAGGGGGAGGGGATCAGAACTCGCCCTCTTCCACCACGGCGGTGGGGCCGGTGAGCAGGATGTCGCGCACGCCCGTTCCGTCGCGCCGCAGTGAGACGGAGAGCAGGCCGCCGGGCATTTCGATGGAGACCGGGCAGCCGGTGAGCCGCCCGCGTAGCAGCAGGCTCGCCGCGATCGCCCCACAGCCGGTGCCGCAGGCGAGCGTGAAGTCCTCCACGCCGCGCTCATAGGTGATCGCCCGGACGCGCTGCCTGTCCGTCAGGCAGGCGAAGCTCACGTTCGCACCCTTGGGAAAGGCGGGGCTGTGACGCAGCTCCCGTCCGAGCCGCCGCAGAACGTCAAGCGCCGAGAGCTCCTCCGCCGAAACCTCCAGGACGGCGTGCGGGATCCCGGGGTCGCCGAGCTCCGTATAGGCGCAGTCATAAATCCTGTCGAACGCCTCTGCCGGGCGGTGCAGGTCGATCACGGAGGGGTCGTTGAGGCGGACCTCGTAGCGCTCGTCCGTGATGCGCCGCGCCGTGACGAGGCCGGCCTCTGCGCGGATGCGGATCTGCTCCGCGTCGCGCACCAGGCTGTGCTCCACGCCGTAGCGTGCGAGACAGCGCGAGCCGTTGCCGCACATTTCGCCCCTGCTGCCGTCGGAGTTCAGAAACAGCATCCCGAAATCCGCGTCCTCTGCCGGGACGAGCACGATCATCCCGTCCGCGCCGGGGCCGGTTTCCGGGCTGCATAGCCGCAGGGCGAGGACGCTCAGATCCTCGCCCCGCAGCTCACCGCGGAGGTTTTCCGTCAGAAGGAAGGAATTCCCCGCGCCGTGCATTTTGGAATAGCGCATGTTACTTCTGATTGGCGCCGCTCTTCTGGGCGTCCGCGTGCAGCTTCTTCTGCAGCCAGTCCTTGCCGTCGTTGAAGCGGGAGACGATGAAGGAGGCCACATAGTCGCCGGCCGCGTTCACCATGGTGGCGGGAGGATCGACCAGGTCGCCGATGGCCTGCGCGATCGGGAAGGCGACGGCCAGCTGCTCGGGGAAGAAGAGAGAGCAGAGCACCAGCTCGCCGGTGCCGCCGCCGCCGGGAATGCCGGACATGGCGACAGAGGAGACCGTGGCGACGATGATGGCCAGGAGCGCGTCGGTCGTGGCAAAGTCCTTACCGAACATGCCGAAGAGGAAGGCGACCTTGATGATGGCGCTCATGCCGGAGCCGTCCATGTTCATCGTCGCGCCCATGGGGAGGACGATATCGGTGACATCCTTGGAGATGCCGGTGTCCTCGGAGACCTCCATGTTGGTGGGAATGGTGGCGACGGAGGAGCAGGTGCCAAAGGCCACGGCCGCGGGGCGGAACAGGTGCTTGAACATGACCTTGACGGCGCCCTTGCCGCCGCCGAAGCGGGCGTAGAGCGGGAAGATCAGGAACATGTAGGCGAAGGCGACGATGTAGTAGAGGATGATCGCGCGGGCGTAGCTGGACACGAAGTCCGCGCCGTGGGCGGCCACCAGGGAGGCGAAGAAGCCGAAGAAGCCGATGGGGGCATAGTAGCTGATGAGCTTGATGACCTTCATGAGGACGTTGGTGATCTCCTCCAGGAGACCGGCGACCTTGGTCTTGGGTCCGCCGCACATCTGCACGCCGAAGCCGAAGAAGATGCCGGCGATGATGAGCTGGAGAATGGATCTGCGGCTCCAGAGCTCGGGGAAGTCCGCCTTCGTGAAGAAGCCGACGATCATCTCGCCTGCGCTCATGGGCTCGGATGCACCCGGCTCAAAAGCGGGTTCGCCGGTGTAGACCGGGATGAAGCGGACCAGTACGTACATGATGACGGAAGCAAGGATGGTGGTGCACATGAAGGTGAGCACGGTACTGCCCATCAGCTTGCCGGCGCGTCTTGCGCTCTTCATATTCGCGATGGACGAGGAGATGGAGAAGAAGACCATCGGGACCACGACGCAGAACATCATATTGATGAACAGCGTGCCGAGCGGCTCGAGCACGCCGGCGCCGGGCCAGGCGAAGCCGACAATGATGCCGGCGACGATGCCGATGATCATACTGAAGAAGAACCAGCTGCTCTTCAGGTATTTGGCGACTTTGGACATGGTGAGACCCTCCCAGTTCGTTTTTGCTTCATTCCCAGTATATGCGAATCAATTGCAAAGTAAATTGCGCCAATTGCTTGAAAGTTTGCAAAAAGTGCGGTAAACTAAGCCGAGGTGAGAAGCATGCCGGAAAAAAGCTATTCCCGCGAGGGGTATCTGCACGAAAACTACCGCTATTTTCATCTGCGGGATACCGCCGGACAGGAGCGGGACTTCCATTTTCACGAGTTTGACAAGCTCGTACTGCTGCTCTCGGGCAAGGTGCGCTATCTGGTGGAGGACGCAGACTTCGAGCTGCGTCCCTGGGATGTGCTGCTCGTGCGTCACCATGCCATCCACAAGGCGGTGATCGACCGCAGCGAGCCCTATGAGCGTATCATCCTCTACCTCGACCGGCAGTATTTCGAGCGCGCGCTGCCGGACGCGCGGCTGATGGACTGCTTTGAGAGCGCGCAGCGCGAGCGCCGCTGGCTGCTGGTGCCGGATGCGGAGCAGCGCGCCGAGCTGAAGGCGACGCTGCAGGCTTATGAAAAGGCCGCCGGCGACGAACGCTTCGGCGCCCAGGCCATGCGCGATACCCTCATGATGCAGATCCTCATCCAGGTAGGCCGCATGAGCGCCGCCTCCGCGCCCGAGGCCGCTTTCGATCCCAAGATCGCCGCGGCGCTCTCTTATATAAATGAGCACCTGAGCGAGGAGCTGACGGTGGATATCCTGGCTGAGCAGGTCTATCTCAGCCGCTACCATTTCATGCGGCTTTTCAAGGCGCAGACCGGCAGCACCGCCCACGCCTATGTCCGCCAGAAGCGCCTCCTCCTGGCTGCGCGGCTGATCCGCGAGGGCGTCCCGGTGGGCAAGGCCGCGGCCGACTGCGGCTTCGGAGACTATTCCGCCTTCCACCGTGCCTTCCGCGAGAGCTTCGGCCTGAGCCCCGGCGAGCTGAAAAAATAAAGACCCTGCTTTTTCGCTTTTGACAGATTCGGAGGCTTCCCGCAGCTGCTTTCCTTGACATTCGGCGCGGCATAAGGTATTATAATTACGTATCTCTATCCCCTGGTAATAACTACTTGGAGGGTATCATGGACAAGAAAAAGAAGAGAGAAAAATGGCTGGATCGCTTCGGCGCGGGCTGCGGCATCCTGCTGCTGATCGTCGCGATCCTGTGCATCTCCGCGGCGAACGCCCCGGCAAGGGCGGGTGTGTCCGATAAGGAAGTACCCGCGGAGGCCCAGACCCTGACCGGCACCGCTGCCGGCCGCAACGGTGACATCACCGTCACCGTCGTCGCCACGGAGGACAAGCTCTGGCAGATCAAGGTCACCGAGCAGAGCGAGACCGAGGGCATCGGCTCCGTCGCGGTAAAGGAGCTGCCTGCGACCATCTTCCAGAACAACAGCCTGAAGGTCGACGCCGTCTCCGGCGCGACGCTCAGCTCGGACGGCATCCGCAACGCCATTGTGAACGCCCTGGAGAACGGCGGGATCGACCCGGCGAACTTCGGCGCGGCCAAGGTCCTGGTGGAAGTCGTAGCCGAACAGGTGCAGACCCATTCCGGCGTCACCGTGATCCACGCGGCCGACTGGGCGGAGCAGTTCCCTAACGAGTACAACTCCTGGAGCATGACCTCCGAGGAGAGCGAGGTCGAGGACTATCTGGAGATCTACCCCATGCTCTCCACGCTCTATGAGCCCTACGGCTTCTCCTTCTGCTACGGCAGCGCCCGCGGCCATTACTATGACGTGGACGACATTCTGGAGACCACGCGTCCCCACAAGCTGGCCCAGTGCTGGACCTGCAAGACCCCGGACTTCACCAATCTCGCCAACGAGCTTGGCCCCGAGGCTTATCTGATGGACTTCGAGGAGGTCCACCAGAAGTACATCACCGAGGGCATCAGCTGCTACAGCTGCCATGCAAACAACCCCGGCGTGCTCACCGTGACGCACACCTATCTCATTGACGCCGTCGGAGAGGACTTTGATAAGATCGACGCGGCCGACCTCGCCTGCGGCCAGTGCCACAACGAGTACTTCTTCTTCCCCGAGACCGGCGTCACGACCCTGCCGCACACCAGCCTCGCCAGCATGAGCCCGGATGCGATCCTCGCCTACTACAACGACGGGAGCAACTTCCCCTCCGGCGAGCCCTTCACGGACTACACCAATCCCCGCACCGGCGTCAAGCAGATCAAGGTGCAGCACCCCGAGCTCGAGACCTTCCTGGGCGAGGGCAGCCAGCACCGCAACACCTACACCTGCGCGGACTGCCATATGCCCGCCGCTGTTGCGGAGGACGGCACTGCCTACTCCAGCCACCACCTCATCAGCCCCCTGGACAACCCCGATCTGATCGAAAACGAGTGCTCCAAGTGCCATGCCGACCTCATCAGCGAGGTGCATGAGACCCAGCGGAAGATCGAGAATCGCACCTACTCCATCGGCTACGAGCTCGAGCATCTGACCGAGCTGCTGGCCGACGCGGTGGAGAGCGGCAAGTTCAGCGACAAAAAGCTGGAGAACATCCGCTCCCTGGCGCGTGACGCCCAGTTCTATTGGGACTTCGTGTTCGTTGAGAACGCCGAAGGCGCGCACAATCCTGCCCTCACCAACTACTGCCTGGACAAGGCGGAGGAGCTCTGCAACCAGGCCATCAACGAGCTCAAGGCGCTGACCGGCAAGGCCTGAGCGCCCCACACCCATACGACCGATCTATATAGACGCTGCCCGCCCGCGCGGCGGGCAGCGTTTTCCTTTGGAGTAGTCCGCTTATGAAGAAAATCTACAATTTTCTGCGCTCGATGCGCTTCGGCATCTTCCTGCTGATCCTTGTCGCCCTCTGCTGCGTGGCGGGCTCGCTGATCCCGCAGGAGCGCGAGGCGGCCTGGTATGTTCAGCAATACGGTGCCACCCACGTCACGATCCTTGCCCTGCAGCTCAACAACATCTATAAGAGCTGGTACTTCATCCTCATCACGGCTCTGCTGTGCCTGAACCTCACGCTCTGCTCCGTCATCCGCATCCGCTCCGTCGTGAAGGCGGAGAAGGGTGAGACGCAGCGTGCCGCCGGGATGCGCGACACCATGCTCCTCTCGCCCGACGAGCTCAATACGCTCCGCGAGCACCTGCTCAAAAAGCGCTGCGAGAGCGAGCAGATCGGCGAGGTCACGGTCTACCGCAAGCGCGGCTACGGCCGATACGGGAGCTTCCTGCTGCATCTGTCAATCCTGCTGGTGGTGCTCTTCGGCGCGCTCACGCTCTACACCCCGAAGGTCACGGACATGAGCTGCCTGCCGGGCGAATCCCTGCACCTGGAGGACGGGACGGAGATCGCCGTGAAGGATTTTCAAATCGAGGACGAGAGCGGGCGTATCGACTATCAGAGCACCGTTATGGTCGTGCTGCCGGGCGGGAAGGCGAGCGGCTGGCAAACCGTCAAGGTCAATTATCCGCTCTCCTGCGGCCGCTATAAGATTTATCAGAACACCTACGCCACCGCCGGCTCCGTCACCGTGACCAACCTCGCGACCGGGGGGCAGGACGACATTCTGCTGACCGAGCTCGTCATGCTCTCGCTTGACGGGATGCACGGCATCTGGTTCGAGGCCCTCTATCCCGACATCATCATGGAGCCGGACGGGACTGCCACCCTCGTGACCGCCACCGCCGGGCGCTATCCGAACCCCGTTTACGAGATCCTGGTGGCCGACGGCACGCAGTTCTCCCCAATGTTCGCCTTCCCCGGGGACGAGATCGAGGCGGGCGGCCTGCGCTTTCACTTCAACGAGCCCGTCGAGTACCCCGGGCTGCGTATCAAGAAGGTCTCCGTGCTGGCGCAGGATCTGCTGATCGCCGCCTTCGTGCTGATGACCCTTGCGCTCTTCATCACCTTCTTCCTGCCGCCCGTCGTGGTGAAGGTGGACGGGCAGGGCTGCGCCGTGGGCGGGCCCAAGCCGGAGAGCATGCGCATGGAACTCGAGGCGCTCTTCCCCGACGCGCCTGAAGCTGCGTCTGAAGCCGCGCCCGAAGCCGCCTCGGTGAAGGAACAAGAGAAACAAGAGGAGGAAAGAGAATGAAGATCCTGTTTGTCGTCGTCATCGTCCTGTATGCCGCCTCGGTCGCCCTGCAGTTTGCCGGCGCAGCGTTCAAGAAGGATAAGCTGCTCAAGGCGTCCTGGCTCGTGTTCGTCGCGGCCTTTGCCGTGCAGAGCGTATTCCTTGTCGCCCGCGGCGTCGCAGCGAAGCGCCTGCCGCTCTCAAACCAGTTCGAGTTCTCCTTTGCCTTTGCCTGGGGCGTGGCGCTGATGCTCATCATCCTGCGCAGCCGCCTGAAGGCCGACTGGCTCTCTGTCGTGGCAATGCCCATGGCGCTGCTGATCCTCACCTACGCCGCCCTGCAGCCCATGGAGATCCGCGAGCTGATGCCCGCGCTGCGCAGCGCCTGGTTCGGCGTGCACATCGGCTCCGCCGTACTGAGCTACGCCTCCTTCGTCATCGCCGGCAGCATTGGCCTGCGCTATGTGCTCATGGAGAAAAAGCACCGCGAGGAGGATCAGAAGGCGCTCCGGCAGATGGACTATCTGAGCTACCGCCTGGTGGCCTTCGGTTTCCTCTTCCTCACGATCGTGATCCTCTCCGGCGCCATCTGGGCCGAGCAGGCCTGGTCGGCCTTCTGGACCTGGGATCCCAAGGAGGTCTGGGCGCTCATCACCTGGATCATTTACGCGGTGTACCTGCATCTGCGGCTGCGGAAAAAGCACAGCGGCGTGAAGATGGCCTGGTTTTTGATCATCGCGGTGCCGGTGGTGTTTTTCACCTTCGCCGGCGTGAACACGCTGCTCCCCGGTCTGCACTCTTACGGTTGATTTGCCGACATGCCGACATACAGCCGGAGGATCGCTTTTGGCGATCCTCCGGCTGCTTTGGCTCTTTAGAGACAAGCAACCACCAGCTCGGCTGGTGGTCATAAAAGCTTATAGCAATAAGAATCCTCCGAAGATAGGATAGTGAAGGTTCGCCAACCGCACTACGATCAAAGGAGGATTGTCATGAAAGATGACATAAACAGTTTATCGCACTCGAAGTGGAGATGCAAGTACCATATTGTGTTCGCACCAAAGTACCGGAGGAAAGAGATTTACGGAGATATCCGCAAGGATATTGGAGTAATACTACGGAAACTGTGTGAACAGAAGAACGTGGAGATAATAGAGGCGGAATTGTGCCCAGACCACATCCATATGTTGGTGAGCATACCACCAAATCTGAGTGTAGCGCAGTTTGTAGGATATCTGAAGGGAAAAAGTGCCCTGATGATATTCGACAGACATGCAAATCTGAAGTACAAATACGGGAACAGACATTTCTGGTGCAGAGGCTACTATGTGGACACAGTAGGGAAAAATGAGAAGAAAATAGCTGAGTACATACGAGAGCAGCTGCAAAGCGACATTATGGAAGACCAGATAAGTCTGAAAGAGTTCGTCGACCCGTTTACGGGTCGCAAGAATAAGTAGGCATAAAAACAGGCCGCTTTAGCGGCGGCCTGTAAATGACTATGCGATTGGCGAACTTTTTCATGCGTCTTGAGACGCAGCTAGCATCAGGCCCTTCTAGGGCCTTCACAAACCACGCGTTTTACGCGTGGTTTTGATTGCGCAGAATTACCGGGAGAAGAGCGGAAAACTTATGCGGGATACTTGATTTTAAGATTTGAAGTGAGTATAATAATACAAGAGAAATGAATTTGAACCGTATAATCCGCTTTTTCCTGCATCTGGAGGCGGATTATTCTGCATATAGCCCGCATGTCCCTGCCTCCCGGCCGCCGGGAGAATGCTGTTTGCCCGCGGAGCGCGGATGAAGCCGGGAGAGGAGCAGCTATTTCGGCGTCTCCGCTGTGCCGCCGGTAATAGATTGAATTGCCCCCGGTGCGCCGCACCGGAGGGGAGAAGGAGGAACAAGTGGTACATTACGTGTTGTTGAAGTTTGCTCCCGGCACCGACCTGGATGCAGCCGAGAAGAAGGTTCGCGCGACCTATCAGGAGCTCGACCGGACGCTGGATTTCCTCAATAATCCGGCAGTCTACCGCTGCTGCATCGAGAGAGATTCCAATGCCGACATCATGGCGTCCGTAGAGCTGGATTCTCCGGATCAGCTTCAGGATTATCTCACGCACCCGCTGCACGTCGCCATGGCGAAGGGCTTCGCGTCCGCATTGATCGGCCGCACGTCCTTTGACCACCGCTGAGGCGAGGGCACAGCTTCCCGCATTTGTTTAAGAAAAAGAGAAAAAGGAGGAAAACAACATGAACAAAAAACAGAGCATCTTTGCGGCTTCCTACCTCGGTGTTGCTTCCGTCTGGCTCGGCGGTCACTTCGGCCCCGGCTTTGCCACCGGCGTTTTCTCCGCCCAGTATTATGAGAAGTACGGCGTGATCGGCCTGCTGATGCCGCTGCTGGCCATGCTCCTTACCGGCGGCGTCATGTTCTACATGGTGGAGTTTGCCCGCAGCAAGGGCACCACCAACTACCGCTCCTTTGTCCAGGCCGCCTTCGGCGAGGATACCTTCGGCAAGATCATG
>ODAJ011974558.1_pt1 | contig 27399 bp, 39 predicted proteins | sample 1539241 | NCBI WGS metagenome assembly ODAJ01 (sample SAMN02144231, study PRJEB22623) | gut metagenome | biome: sheep rumen | host: Ovis aries | place: New Zealand
CTGCGATCCATGTGTGACAAGTCTTGGTGAGTCCCAGATACCTCATCCATTTAAAGAATTTTTCTCTAATGTAGAAATAGCCGCTATAATGGAAGCTTGGAGAAATGGTGATGGCAACGCCGTGAAAGTTCTCGAGAACCTCAAAGATGGTTTGGCTATTGATGCAAGCCGATTCCGTATATCAGCAGATAATCAATATATAATTGTTGATGAAAAATTAAAAATTGATCTCAATGCCAGCAAAAAGTAAAAGTCAACAGAGACTCTTTGGAATGGCACTTGCTGTTCGTAAAGGAGAGATGAAACGAAGTGATGTTTGGAAAGAAGTACTTGATATTGTCGATAGTGATATGACCGACAAGGAAATTGAGGATTTTGCAAAGACTAATCACAAAGGATTAAAAGAAAGATTTGAAAATATGAAAGACATTAAACAATATATCAATGAAAATCATAATGATATGATTGATGTAAGAGAAACTGGTAAATTTGGCTATATGTATTACGATCCAAATTCTGGGATAGTTGCAACTTACAGTATGAATAGTTGGAAAAATCTTGTTGATGATTTTGGAGAAGATGAAGATTGGGCAAAAGAGCTTGAAAAACTTAAAGTTGGGCAGAGCCTTGATCATGATAGTGGTGCTATATATACAAGAATTTGGTAAAATTAATAATATGGGATGACCACAAGGTCATCCTTTATTATTTATATGAATTAAACATTATACACTATGAATCAAAGTAGACAAGAAATAATTTCTGATATAACATCAAAAATATACTCTGATAATTCTCATGTAATTACTGTTCCTATTCTTCAAAACGTATTAAAGAATATGGCACAGAATTTTGCAGTTTTACAAGAAACTTATACTAAAGAAGAAGTTATTGATCTCATTAAGAAAATAACTGCTTTTAGATTTCAGGTAGTAGCGTCTCTTCCAAAAAATCCTGAAACTAATGTATTGTATCTTGTGGGAAAAATTTCCCCTGATAATGAAGATTCTTCATTTGAAGAATGGGTATATGATGCAACCAAACAAAAACCATGGGTAAAAATAGGGAGTACTACAGATGAATTACCTATATGTAAAGGATCTAATGCAGTATCTGCTCAATTAAAAGGGTTTGCTGGACCTCATGCTAATAAAGCAAAGAAAGAAGGATCCATTGCTTTCGGTAAAGGTTGTGTTGCTGGTGGAGATATGGCTATTGCAGTGGGAGATCACACAACAGCATCTGGTGTGGGTTCATTAGCTGAAGGATGTAGTACTGTTGCAAATGGGGAGAGTTCTCATGCTGAAGGTTATAACACAAAAACATCAAACCAAGCAGAACATGCACAAGGACGTTGGAACAAATCAAATTCTAATCCGGAAGATGACTCAAAATCAACATTGTATTCTATTGGTGTAGGTGAAAGTAGTGCAAAGAGGTGTAATGCTGTTGAAGTAATGCAGAATGGTGATGTATATATTAAAGGATTAGGAAATTATAATGGAAGTAATGCTACTAATGACAAATCAAAAACATTGATTGATGTTATTGCAGATAAATACGAAAAACCTGTAAATGGTATACCTTTATCCGATCTTTCTGAATCTGTTAAGGAAACAATTGAAAAAATGAGTTCAACTGATGATGGTGATTTGTATAGAAAACCATTAAAAGGTATCCCATCATCAGATCTTACAATTGGATTGAGAAAAATTTTAGAAAGAGCAGAAAAATCATTACAACCAGAAGATATTCCTCTCAAAAGAGGTCTTGCTACTGATAATCCGGAACTAATTAATATTGTATTAAAGGGACTTGGTTCAGTTGCTACTGGTATTGGAGCTGTCGCTCTTGGTTCTGGGTGTGAATCTAAAAATGATAATACTTTTACTTGTGGTAATAAAACAACTGCAACAAATCCATCAGAAACCGCGGTTGGACAATACAACAAATCACATCAATCATCCAATCCAGAAAAAGCCACTAGTTTTTCTATTGGTATAGGAACTGTTGATAATAGGAAAAATTCTATGGAATCTACCAAGAATGGTGAGATTTATATTCTCGGAGTAGGAGGATATGATGGTACTAATGCTGGAGCTGATGGAGTTATGTCTTTACAAGAAATATTAAAGAAGATTGCTCCTGAGGTTGTAGACTCATCTAAATATTTTAAATAAACATATCAAAAACTCGATTTAACAAACTTAAAAAAGAAAGATGACCAAATAGTCATCTTTCTTTTTAACCAACCAAATAACTATGTTTTTGACTCTTATCCTTTAACGACTACCCAGTCGTCTGAGAACCACGTTGAAATTCTAATAAAGATATTGTGCAACCATCCTGCTTGGCGAACCCTGGCGATGTGATAAAATAGATTTTCCTGAATATCTATACGCTCTTGATTACAGAGCTCCGCGTCCTCCCAAGCTATTTTCGGATTCGTTGGCTTCCATTTGAGCTTCTTGGCCGGGATGTTCTGTTTCTGTTCTACATTCACTGACAGGGCTGATTCGATGTAATAAAGAGGTTTCATATGCAATATCGTTATGTTTTTATCTTTTATGAATATATTTATCAAAAGTATGGTGATTATTTAGTATATGGCAGAAAAAAATTTAAAGAAAAAAACGGTTCAAGAATCTCCATCTAAACCACCGCGCGGATATAGTCTTATAGAAGGTATACGTGGGGAGAAGATCTATAAAAGTAATATAGGGGTTCGTGATACCCGGGTGAGAAAATGGGTTGATGAGAATTATAAATCAATGAGTAAAGGTAGTATCATGCCTGGTCAGCTCATTTTATTTAATTACTTTGAACCTGCAACAAAAGAAGAACTCGAATATTATGATGCAATGCCATGTACAATATTCTTCAATGAATTCAAAACTAAAGATGGTCAACCACGTGTTCTTGGTTTCAATCTCCACTACTACCCTCCACGCATGCGTTATATAGTGCTCGATCGAATCTTCTCTATCTTTAAACCAATATATGAAAAGTCTTGGAATAGTCCTTTAAAGAAGGGGATGTCTTATATGCAATATAAAATGTTACTCGAACAACTCCAGAATCAAGGATTAGATTTTGGTGTTCGTGAATACATACCAAATCTCATGCATGATATTAAACCTATTTCTCCAAAAGATTGGCAAAAAGCCGTATTTACTGAAGGAAGATTTAAAAAAAGAACTCGTGAGCAAATACTTAACTATTGGAAAACATGGGTGAGTAAACATGGAGAGTAAAAATAGGGAAGATCATGCACTATTATTTAGCTAAATATTTAAATAAATTTATTGCAATAAATGAAAAATATAACTGAGAAATTTAACGACAGATTATCTATATCTCAAATGATTGCTCATGATGAAATGGAAGCAAATCTTGATGAGTCATTGAAAGATGTATTTGATGTTGTTAAGAACAAATTCAAACAAGTATGGCAGTGGATCAGAGGACTTGTTGTAAAGATTGGAACATATGTTCTTCCGGTATCAAATGATGGTGAACTTCAACCCGCTATCACTCCTATGACTGCTGGTGTAGCTTATCGTGAAGGTTTGGCTAAAGATAACTTTACTTTTATATATAATAGTAAAGAGGCTTCAAAGATATCTGGATTAAAGACCAACCCAAAGGATGCTCTTGCATTACTCGGTGGAAATGGTAAAGCAGATACATTCAGATATTGGGAGAGTCTTTATGAATCAGCAGAACCAGATAAAGCAAACGTTACAGAAGTGAAAATGCATACAGAAGATCCTGAAGCAAAATGGAATATTATTCAGGATGACAGTGAACTCCGTGATGAGATCACAAGACATATTAAGAAAGCTAAACTCGCAAGACTCCTTATTTGGGGCGCCCCTGGTATTGGAAAGACCGCTATCCTCAACGCAGTTGTTGATGGATTCAAGAGAGCTGGTAACGACTACAATCTTATTGTAAAGACTCTTTCTAATGAAACACCAGATAACTTCATGCTTCCAAAATATGTTGAGGTTGGTGATGGTGCTGTAAAGGCAGAAGACGTACCTAAGACTTGGCTCCCTGTTTATCACCCAACCGGTGATCCTGCAAAGGATGCTGCTCTTGACGCTGCTCTTGGTAAGGGTATGTTGTTCATTGATGAGTTGTCTCGTGCAACACAGCAGGTTCTTAATGTGTGTCTTCCACTTATCAATGAAGGTCAGTTCAATGGTTGGCAGATGGGTAGTGGTTGGTGTATCGTTTGTGCATCTAACCGTCCTGAAGATGAAGATTCCGGTCAGGCACCTCTTGGTAACGCTATGTTAAACCGTTTCGCTCATATCTACTATGAACCAACTGTTCACACTTGGAGAAAATGGGCAGATAGTCAAGGATTTATGAGTCCTCTCCTTCTTCAGTGGCTCAGTCTTCCTGAAACAGAGAACATGAGTGGTGGTAAGTATTACTATATGGATCCTAATGAGGATATCCAGAATGCTTCTTCAACTGCTCTTATGTGCACTCCTCGTGCATGGACCAATGCAATGCGTGATCTTGCAACTTATAGTCATACTGGTGACCTTCAGGGATTCACAATCTTTGATATTCCTAACAACATTATCGGTCGTGTATTGAACAAGTATGTTCCTACATCTGCTGTAGATAGTTTCATGGCATTCTTAAGTGTTATTCATAGCATTGGTGATTTTGATCGTGTAACTGCTGATATTTGGAAGAATGGTGGTAAGAGTGTTAAGATCTCCGCTAAAGACCTTATGAAGATTGCTCTTCCTCTTGCACAACTTATTATCACATCACACGCAGATAGTCTTCCTAATGATAAGGAATTTGAAAATCTTGCCACATGGCTCGCAGACCAGAAGAACGACCAGCTTGCTAGTTATGTTCTTGATATCTTCAAATCAACCTTTATGGGTGACATCAAGGATACAGTAACACGTGATAAACTCTTCGTACTTCATGGAATTGCTGATTACATTAAGAAACAGCCAGACTTCGCAGAGAAGAAGAGATTGTATGACGCAGTATTCAAACCATTCTTTGATCGTTGGAATGTAGATTGGGATAGTGCTCCTGATTACCAGAAGGGTCTTGCAGTTGCTGGAAAGGCTTATGGTGATACATTCCGTAACGCTATCGTTGATGGCCAAGAGGCTCTCGGTTAATAGTTGATTGTTAATTGTTAAAAGGATCTATGAAAGTAGATCCTTTTTTTGTATATGTTATGTATATGAAAAGACATGTAACTGTAGGGATAGACCCATCTATAAATAGTACAGGTATTTGTGTGTCTGGTGTGGACAAACAATTTAATATATATTATTTAATTCCGTCAAAGATAACCAAAAAGTCTCTGGAATGGGTTGACGGACTAGATTGGATAAATATATATGAGTACAATAAACTCTCTGTAAAAGACGTAGATAAATATTACGAAAAGGAATCTATTAAGTTCAATAATCTAATTGTCTTGGCGGAGACATTGTCTAGTGTCCTAGACAATATACAAAAGAAATACATAATAGATAGAGTTGTGATGGAAGGAGTGAGCTATGGTAGTGTTAAAGGCGCTGCTCTTGTAGATCTGGCTTTCCTTAGTGCATTGATAAGAATGAAGTTATATGAAAATGGACTTGATTTCTTTATAGTAGCCCCAACTGAAGTAAAAAAGTTCGCTGTTGGAAACGGAGCAGCGGAAAAAAGCGTTATGATAATGTCTTGGAAAAAATTAGATAAAAACATACAGACTCTACCAGATTGGTTTAAATGTGATGATTTAGCAGATGCATATTTCATGTCGCGTTATGATCCCAGACACCCTTAAAGAATACCCGTGCTTTCTTGACTGTTTTGGATTATTTTTATATCATAAAAGATATGAAAATCAAATAACAGATAACAATGGGTAGTGTATTTGTAGAACTAATATCCCAGTTCGGTTTACTTGGGCTCTTACTTGCTGGAGTCATATACTTAATTGTGGATGGATTAAAGACAAAAAAGAAGAATTTGGTATCATCGAAAAAACTCGATGAATCTATTGGTAAACTAGAGGGACATGTAGATAAAAAGATAGATGATGTAAATACACGGATTGATCTTGTAAATGAAAAAGTAGATACACAATATGATTTACTCAACAAGAGAATAGATGCTGGTCCGGGAGTGTTTATGGAGAAGATGGAAGAGAAGAAAGAAAAGGACGACAAAGAACACTTTGATAAAATCCTTGAACAATTCTCTCAAGCGCCAAAACTACATCGTATACTTAAACTATATAGAGAAAGAATAGGTTGTGATCATATCTTTATGGGTACTTTTCATAATGGTAGTACATCAATCAGTGGGATACCTTATTGTAAATTTGATATTATAGCTGAAAAGTTTAAACCAGGAAAAAACAACACAGATTTAAGAGAATATACTGTCGTCTATAAAAATAGTGATATACTTGTACACGATAATCTCCCATTGGTTATATCTCAAGAAGATTATGTATATTTTAAAATAAACGAAGACGGAAGTTCAGAACTTGAAGAAATAGACGATATACTCTATAGGAGATGTGTTAAATATGGAATTAAACAAATTGCAGTCAATCTCCTTAGGGATGAAAATATGAATCCTATTGGATTTGTTGGATGTGTTGATTTTGATTATGATCAACTCAATTTTCAAGAACTTAATAATTGTGCAAAAGAATTAGAAGAAATATATAAATAATGCAATATGCAAACAAAAAGTAATATACAGTTAATTCGTGAGAATTTAGCAGTTCGTGATGCTTTTAAAGCAAATCTCGAATCATTTATGGATAAATGGATGGTGGAAGATTCATACTTCACACCTTCCAAAAAGGTTCTTGGTGAAGCAGAAGAAAACACTAAAGGATATTTTGTGTTTGAACACGAATATAATAATTTCGACGAAGCCATTTCCAATATGAATGGGAATCACACTATTAGAATTATTAATAATAAGAGATTCCAAATTGGTAAGGTATATGAAAAGCTTTCAGAAGCAAAAGGAGATAGAGTAATTGACATTACTACTGGGACAGCCGCTATAGGAACTGAAGAAGGAAATGATTAATAAGTCTAATATAATTAATCTTAATTCTTATATTCGTATATCCTCAATCAAAGAACAGTTTGAGGAAAACTGTTTATATGTTACAGATGATGATCAATTGAAAGATATACAAAAATACATCAATGTCATCTTTGAAACATCACAACTCAAAAATGAGTTTTTTGAATATTTAAATCTTCATGCAGTTGATCATACAGTGGTTAATTGTTTATCATCAAATGAAATATTTGAAAAGTCTTTATATGAAGCAAGAGGATTGGTGATTTTTGATAATGTATGTTGTTGTAGGAATAATGAGATACTCGAAAGTGTGATTAATTATAAAAACAAAAAGATGTTGGTATGTTAGTTAAAGAACAATTACAGAGCAAAATAGAAAATGCTATTCATGACGCAATGAAATCTGCAATGGTTGAAATGAATAAAGCGATGAAAGATGCTGTAAATAATGACGGAGATGGTTCTGATTTTTCCGTAGATAATGCAATAGACACATTTGCAGATAAAGCCAAGGAATGTGCAAAAGACATTGCTACTGCAATTGATGAATATATTAAATCAGCAACTATTACTATCAATATGGGTACTGTTATGACACCAATGCCAACTCTTGTATCACCAGCTGGACCAGTTACTGGGGTTATTACACTTGCTAGTCCTACGATATTAACAAATTCAATTAAATAAAAGAACCAATATAAATTTGGTAATATATATTATATGTCACAAGTAATAAAAGAAGCATTTGATAACGGTAGAGACAGTAAGGGTAAGAAATGGGAAGACTATGATACCATTAAATGTCCTAACGGAGAAGTTATAGATATGCAAAAACTCCTTGAGGAACAGCAACGTGCCTGTGCTGCTCTTGGACATCTCCTTCCAGCCCTTGGTGGATTCGTAAGTAAACTCCGTTTCGTATATACATTCCGTGTAGATACCCAAGCAACAGATGGATATAATATTTTTATTAATCCACAGTTCACATCACATCTTGATCTCACTGGTAAGACTTTTGTTCTTGCTCATGAGATAATGCATTGTTTACTCAATCACCTAAGACGTGGTCAGGAGCTCGGACATCCTGCAGAAAAATCTAATATTGCCGCAGACTATGAGGTTAATATTACACTCGCGGAGGATCTTAAACTTATTAAAGCATCTTCTATTAAATCTATGGGGGCATTAATCGATAGTAAATATCATACATGGGGATATGAAAAAATATATGCGGATAATCCTCCCGCTGGTAATAGTGGAAGTATGAATAATAAAGATCAGAGTAAACAAGCACAACAAAACCAGGGACAAGGTGGTAGCGGAAGTAGTGGTGGAGATCAACAACTCGATCCAGATTACATCAAAGGTTGGAATGATGCAGTTAAAGACTATATGGATGGTAAATTAAGTATTAATTAAGGTATGAATCAAAGAGAATATAATAGTGGATATCAGGCTGCTATAGATGCCATCCGCAAACAGGTACAACAACAGCGTAAGAATGGTCAAATGCAGACTCCTCAACAGAGTGGTCAGGGTCAGCAAAGTAATGATGGTCGTATGATGCCTCCTGGAATGGGTGATGCAAGTCAGCAAGGTAGTGGACAAAGTGGATCTCAAGGACAAGGGGGAGATCAGAGTGGAGCCACTGGTGGAAGAGGTAGTGGAAATCAAGGAGTAGTGCAGCCAGAAGATTGTATTGGACCAAATTCATTAGATAATACTCCAGGGAATGCTGGTGGATTCTTTGATAGAAAAACTGGTGATGAAATTGCTAAACAAGAGGGTTATGATAAAGGAGAAGGAGGTAATGATGATCAAACGGCTCGCGACTGGAAAGATAATGCCCTTAAGATGGCAAAACAACTCAAACAACAAACCGACAAAAATAAAGGAAGTGGCGCAGCAGCATTTGCGGCTAGACTAGAATCAATATATAAACCTACGAAAGATTGGAAAAAGGAATTAAAGAGAGTAGTTGGTCAAGCTATCAATCCAGAAGATCCTCGTCAGGCATTCGCTCATAAGAACACTCTTGTAAGTCAGAATCGTATTGCTCGTGCTGATAAAGACAAATATGATAGTCTTGATTATATGGTGGCAATGGTCGATACCTCCGGTTCTATGTCCGAGAAAGATATTAAAGCATGTCTCGGTGAAGTATATGGTGTTGCTCTTGCAAAGAAACCACTTAAACTCGTTCTTATGTACTTTGGTGGTAGTGTAAGTAAGATTATGATATTTAAGAGTCTCACTGAATTTAAAAAGGAGATGAAATCACCAAATATTGCTGCTGGGGGTGGTACAGATGTAGAACCTTGCTTCAGAATGCTCGCTACTGATCCTCAGTTTAGAAGAAGACCCGCTGATATAGCAATGATATTTACTGATGGTTACATTAGTCAAGTGAAACGTAATCCAAAACTTTGTAAGAACCTTTGTTGGGTGATTGTTGACAATCCTGGATTTGATCTTCAGTATAAAGACATCAAAACCAAGTGTGTACATATTAAAAAAGAAGATATGGAATAAATAAGTGAAATGTGTTTATAAAAAAGAACTTTCTTAAGAAAGTTCTTTTTTTATGTTTATATAACCGTTATTATTTATCTATGAATGAATCTACTCAAATAGAAAGAATCAATAAAGGAGACGGAAGTAGTGTGTTTGTTGGAGAAGGGTATGAACTTGGGCAGCCACTTGATCCAAAGAACATCCCTGGATTTAATGTAACCACAAACTTCCGACCAAAATATTCACAAGAACAAGAGAAGAAAAAGAAAAGGCTTATTGCAAAATTCTTCTCAAACATGGCTCGTTGGGGTATGGACTACGATGAAGATGTGGTCAAAAACATGCGAGCTATCCCAGCAGATAAAAACCTCCTCCCAAAAGAAACTCAACTCGAGAATCAGGATTTGTTTAATCAGATGATTAACTCCTGGAAGGTAAAGAGTAATGCTGATAAGAATTTCTTTGAAAAGGATTATGCACAGAAGAGAGAAGCACTTCGTAAACTTGCTGTTCAACCAGAACTCGAGGATATTCTTGATACAATGTCTAATGAGAGTATTGTATATGATGGAGACTTGACTTATTTTGCAGAACCATTCATCGAACCTCTCGAGATACAAGATCTTGATAAAAATGCCGCAAAGAAAGTAGAAGATTCTATGAATACTCATTTTCGTCGTTTTTATAAGATGCTCAACTGGAAGTATAATGCCTGGGATGACTTTAAGAGATGGTTAGTTGAGGGTAACCTCTCATGGGAGATTGTTTATGACTCTCTTGAAAAACCTACACGCATTATTGGTCTTGTTCCACTTGACGCAGCTACACTTACAAGAAAGTATGAGAATGGTAAATGGTATTGGGTACAGTTTAAAGGTATCCAAGGTCGTGAGCGTACACTTCTTGATAGTCAAGTTATCTATATAGCATATCAAGAAACTAACGCTATCTCTAGAGTGAGTTACTTGGAAAGACTTATTCGTCCATTTAATATTTATCGTATTGTCGAACAGGCTCAACTTATTTGGACTATCACAAATAGTTCATATAAGATGAAATTCACCATTCCTATTAAGGGTATGAATAAAGCAACTGGTCAACAGACTGTTGTGAGCGCTATGAATAGATATCGCGAGGATATCAAGTTTATTGGGGATACTGGTGAGTTAACGATCAATGGTCAATCTACAATGCCATTCAATAAGGAATATTGGATGCCTGAAGGTGATAGTGGTAGTCCTCAGGTTGAGAGTATTGGTGGTGATGGTCCGGATCTTAATGATAACGATCAGTTGAAGTACTTCAAGAATCAACTTTATAAAATATCCAAAATTCCTCTATCGCGTTTTGATCAGGAGAGCGGTGAGACTTGGTTTGGTACGGATGCGACAAGTGTTGCTAGAATCGAGATAGACTTTGCGAGATTCGTAAATCGTCTTCGTAACCAGTTTGCACAGATCATGCTCAAACCCCTTAAGATTCAACTTGCTCTTGATATTCCTGAGCTCCAGGATAACAAACAAATTCTTGAAGCTGTAAGTCTTCAATACAAGAGTTATAACTTGTTTGAAGAAATGATGGAACTTGAATTGATGGAAAAACGTGTACAACACATCCAGGAGATGAAAGATAGTATGGTTGATATGGATGTTGAGGGTAACGAAATTAAATTCTTCTCATCTGAGTTCCTTGTTAAGAAGTATCTTAAACTTTCTGATCAGGATCTCAAACTCAACGATAAACTTAAGCAGAAAGAAATTGAAGACTTACACCTTGCTGGTGGTGAGAATAGTGATGCGGAGGCAATGGCTGCTAGTGATGGCGCTGGATTTGAGAGTGCTGTAAAGAAATTCGCAAATCTTATTGTTGAGCAATTACTCAACAACGAATCCATGAGGACAGTTTTCGAAGGGCTTATAAAGGATGAAGAAAAGAAGGAAAAAGAAAAGAAAGAGGAAAACAAACCTACGGAGGATGATGATCAGAAATCTAAAAAGAAAAAGAAAAAGAAATCAAAGACATCATCTGAGGAAGAATAAATGAAAGGGAACTTGTATGAGTTCCCTTTTTTATGCATTATTATTTATGCATGAAGTGTTTATTAGATTACATATCTGAGGCGAAACTAGAATATACAATTAGAGAAGAGTACTTAACTGTAGCTAATAATGTATGTGATGGTTTGGTAAAGAAATTACCGGCTTGGCCAAATCATAAAGACGCTAATATTCAAAAATGGGATAAAGCTGGTGCAGGAAAGTTCTGGTGGAATACTGGTGATGTAGTAAGATACAAATGTGAAAATTCAAAATACATCGGATATAAACTCAATCTCCTAACAACACTTGATTTAAAATCAAATAATATAGACCCAGAAAAGTTATCTGCTGCAATAGAGTACTTTTTTGGAACAACAATACAAGAAGGAGTATTTGATAATAATATAGATAAGAAAATGCCTGAGTATGAGTATGTTAGTAAACTATATTCTGTACTTCATGACTTTTTCAAAACAAACAATTTTTCAAAAGTTCCAATCAGAAAAGACGATCACAGTGATATAATATTAAACTCCAGTGATATGAATCTTTTAAAATCAATGCCTTCTATTGAAAAAGACGGATTTACAATATCTCTTTGGAATATTAATGCATCTACAAAATCATATGATAAAAATCTATATAGTATACATATAGGTATTGTTATATACGAAGAAAAGGACCCTGTAAAAATAGCAGACTTAAAAGCAAGAGAAGCAGCGCGTGTAGCTAAAGACTGTATTGGTAGAGATTTAGCTGTTGGGGATACTGTTGCTTATAGTCCAGGAGGTATTAATGGATGGGATCCACTTCCAGTAGGAGTAATCAGCAAAGTTGGTAAAGATCGAATCGAGGTTGATGGAAAGAAAGCGTATGGATATAGATGTTGTTTGATATCAAGAAAAGGCGGCAAACCAATAGAATAAATTATTATTTAATATATGAAACATTTAGTACAAATGATAAACGAAGGTGATATTGATAGATGCGAACGTAAGTATCGTGAATTTGTCAATATGTGTAAAGGATATGACCCAAATATCAACATGAAGGAAGTATGGGTGAAGAGAACTACCAAAAACAATTGGGCGGTGTATGTCGGGTTGAAAAAAATGTTCATCACTTCCTTCTCATGTCTTGATGATGATGTTATTGAAAAACATCAGATTAAACTTGTTAAAGAAGAATTAGAAACTGAATAATATGAAATCTATTGTTGAATATATAAACGAAGATAGAAAGCCAGTTCATTATGAATTGACATATTTTCAATATGATCCAGATACACTCGCAGAATATGAAAATGGAGATGTGTCTGATGATGAACTCCACGATAGCGCTATTCCCGTGGATTTTGTTGGTCCGGAAGAATTTATAGTTGGAGATGAGAAGACAGCTATTAAACACGCAGAGAATGAAGTCAAGAAATGGATTAAAAAATATCCAGAAATTTGTGGTGGTGAACTTTGGAATACTGACGCTAATAAATTTGTAAAAACAATATCTATTTAATGAAAAGGTTACCTCAATATATCAATGAGGCATTAGATGCTTCAAAGAAAAAGAAATGGGAAAAAGAACTTGATGATCTTCTCAATCAAGATCAGTTTAAAGATACTATAGATCCTGATAAAGAAATTATTGTTCTCCTCAGGAAGGCTAATGAAAAGGAAATTCATCTTCATAAGTCAACTAATAAAGAAGAACTTTTAAAGATTTGGATTGATTCAAAGGATGACCCTAAAGGACATGGTCGTTATTGTTCTTTCCAGAAGGATATGGATTCTGCAAAGAAAATTTGTAATAATTTCAAAGATTGTAAAATAATAGATCACACTAAAGATTAAAATGGCAAAAACAAATATACAAAGGGTTGTATCATATAATGAGAATCCTAAAGTTAAGAGACCTGGTGTTCATGCAAAGACAAAGACATCCAATAACAAGAATTCTAAAAATTATGTGAAACCTTACAGAGGACAAGGAAGATAATTATGAAGGATATATCTGAATACCTAAACGATACTCAATTTGTTGAAGAGAGTGTGTTTGATCTCGATAAAAATATCGAGAGTGGTCCAGACTGGCAAAAACAATTAATTGATTGGCTTGTTGGAAATGGTGGAGTTACCATCGGAGGGGCTGGTTGTGATTGTTTGGGACGTAAAGTAGAACCCGGAGACTGGGTTGTATTCCTTGATGCTGGTGGACATTTTGGTAGTGGTAAAATGCTTAATATTGGTAAAGCAATTGCTGTCAAGAAACAAATAAGCATTGCACTGTTTATTCCAAAGCAAACAGGAGAATGGTGGACTGAAATTAAAGAAGTAGAAAGGATATCGAGACCATCTGAATATGTGTTTAAGATTTCAGATCCTCAGAAACTTGCAAGTGAAGTAGTATAATACTAAATCTCATATAAAATTACAGGAGATCCCTACAAGGGTCTCCTTTATTATTTATACATGACTGGATGTCCTATAAAACGTATAATAACATTTAAAGAAGCAGTGGTTTATGGTCCTGTAAAGATCATAGATAATCTCGATGTTGATGTAACATCGGAATGTCAGTTCTCATGGAGTACTGATGGTGTATGTTGGACAAGTTGGGTGAGTTGGTTACAATATAATACAATCGCTAAAAATCTTGAAAGTGATTACTTTTTAAGAATACTTATATTTGGTGGATTGAATAAAGTATACTATAATGGTATGTTGACAAATTGTTATAGTATTTGCTTTGATCAAAGTAATGCATTCTTAAAAGATTTTTGTGAAGGAAGTAACCTGCTCCAACCATACACCGGGCTTGACTGTGCACTTGAACTCCAACAACAGATGTCAGATAGTGTTATATGTATGTTTGGTATTCCTATCTATTATTTACGTGTAACTCCAAACCCGGAATCTGTGGATTATACATTCAAGGAATGGACTCTTCATAATGTTGTTGATATCAAACAAATGAAATTGATGATCCCGGACGGACAGATGCCTTCATCCAATCCAAAACTTACAGATTTTGATTTTGACTGGGATGTTGACTGGGAAACAGAACTCAGTAAGAGTCAATTTGCAAAGGCATTTGGAGACACAGCATTTCCAAAGCAACGCGATCTTGTTTACGTACCTCTTATGAAAAGACTATGGGAGGTCAATAGTGCATATGATGAAAAGAATGAAGGTCTTCTCTGGAGACCAACTACTTGGAAACTTGCTCTTGTTAAGTATAATGAAAAAACAAATGTAGACAAGGGAGACTTCAGTGATTTAATTGATGGCTGGCTTGTGAATAAATATGAAGATACTTTTGGAGAAAAAGAATCAGTAGAACAAGAAAGAGAGAGTGGAGTGAATCAGTTAACTACACCACGCTTTGCTGCTACAAACTTATATAATATATTTATGGAAGATGCTATAAGAAAAGAATATACAAAAGACGATATAAGTATACAGGATAAACTTTATTGTCATCATAATAATATAACTGCCAGAAATATATATAGATTTAAAAATGAGAATGGATGTATAACATATCAAAAACCTCTTTGTGGTAATTCTGGATGGATATCATTTATAATTGAAACTCCTATTAGTAGTCCTTCTATCGCGACTAAAGAAATTCTTCAATTTGGAGAAATTTCAATAAATGTAAAGTTTGACGGAGACAAGTTCAAACTATATTGGAATGGGATGGCTACTGATCTTGACCCATCATCTATATATATGATAATTATAAAATGGAACGGAGATAATAAAACCACAGATTTTATCATCTATCCATATACTCATCAAGATCTTCCTGTGTACCTTCTTAAACCTGATATGTATTGGTGGGACTTTGAAAATCCAGTAACTCGTTTAGTTGGAGATTTTGATCAGAGTTTTAGTAATGACTATAATAACAATAGTAGGAATGGTAAATATGATGATGATTGGACTATAGAAGGACCTTGCCAGATACATCCATGGCCACTTGCTATGACAAATATTAAATATTATCGTGGATGGATGAGTGATGAAGACATATTGAAAGAATGTATTAAGTATACAACCAATCATGAACAATGTGTTATTAATGATCTTGCTCGTCCGATACTTGATGGTCATGGTTATGCTGTAAAATAATGGATTGATTATGAAGAGTTTGGTAGAGAGTTTGTTTGATGATAATGTGTCCAAAGACATAACCTTTGGAGACTTGTTTAGGCTCGAGTCTTACAACATTGTCAAGAACATACACGCGAGGGGTGAGTATCAGGACCTTTCCAAGTCATTCAGTGCAGGACGTATTAAAAAAGTCACAAATATTCAAGGAAAGGATAAAAACGAAACTATATATAAAGGATTAGTTCACATAATAGAGAATATTAAGTTTGTTGGAGATCCGGATGATTGGGGGAGAGAAGAAATTCAAGAAGAACTTAAAAAGTTAACATGGAATTTTTTCCAATATAGTTTGGATAATTATAAAAAAAGTGTATATGTTGGTTTTTATAATCACGGAGCACTTTGCTTGAAGGATTATTCTATATTTGATCATGGGGTTAATGAAGTAAATATTTCACTCGGATCTGATTTGACATTGAAGTTTATCCGTAAATAATTTATAATAAATACCTTACAAGAGGCAGTTGTTTTTACAGGTGCCTCTATTTTTTCACGAAAAATTAGATATTTTACTACATATGAGTACACAAATTAATGTTAGAAAGAGTGATGGTTCAAGTGAACCGTATAGTGAACGGAAGCTTATAAATATTGTTAAGAAAGTATGTAAACGAGTTGGGCAAGAGTGTTCTAATGAGTTTGCGAAAGAGGTGGTTGGAAAACTTTATATATATGACGGGATACTTTGTAGTAGTATCCGTCGTCAACTTGAACATCTCTTTGAAGAGATAGACCCAGACATGCTCGCGGAGTATAGATCTTGGAAGAATGAGAAAGACGCTAGGGATAAGTTTGTAGAGAATAAGATTGAGTTCATTAATAGATATAAGAAATCATCTAACACAGCTAACAGTACTGTTGATGATAATAGTAATGTGGCAAACAAGAACATTGCTATTCTTAATTCGGAAATACATAAACCCGATAATATCCAGATATCTCGTGCAATGATAATGGATAAGTTGAAGACCTTATATCCAGACTTTAACTCAAAACAGTACGTACGTGACCTCGAAGATCATATCCTATATAAGAATGACGAAAGTAGTTTTGCGGGTGCAATCAGTCCTTATTGTGTAAGTGCTACAATGTATCCATTCTTGACTGGTGGTATTAAAGGACTTGGTGGATTAAGTGCAAGTCCTCATAACCTTAAATCATTCTGTGGTATATTTTGTAATATGATCTTCGCTATGTCTAGTCAGTTCGCTGGTGCAGTAGCAGTAAGTGAAGCCCTAATGTACTTTACATACTTCTGTAAGAAAGAATGGGGTCCTGACTTTTATGAGAGATGGGATGAGGTTGTTGGTAGGAGTTACGATGGTAAAGAAAAAACCATCCTCAGTGAGATTCATCAGTACTGGCAACAGATCATTTATACTATAAATCAACCAGCTGCTGCTCGTGGTTTTCAAAGTGCATTTGTGAATTTCAGTTACTTTGACAAGTATTTCTTTGAAGGGATGTTTGGAGATTTCTATTTCCCTGATGGAACACAACCGGATTGGGAGTCATTGAAGTATGTGCAGATGGAGTTTATGAAGTGGTTTAATAATGAGAGACTCAGGACTGTTCTTACATTCCCTGTTGAATCAGTAACTCTTCTCTTTAAGGATGGTCACTTCCTGGATCAGGAGATGTTCCAATTTGTGTGTGATGAGTACGCTCGCGGACACTCCTTCTTTACATATATTAGTGATACTGTAGATAGTCTCAGTTCGTGTTGTAGATTGAAGAATAAGATACAGACTAAAGAATTTAATTTCACTAACGGAAACATTGGTGTACAGACTGGATCGAAGTCAGTTATCACACTCAATCTTTCTCGTATTATCCAGGACTGTGATAGAGCATATGGATTAAAGAGAAATGGTGGGTGGAGAGAGAATACCAGTTTCTTATACGATCACCTCAAGACAATACTTGAGAGAGTATATAAGTATCATACAGCATACAACGAACTTCTTTGGGATATGTATGATGCAGATCTCCTTCCAGTATACAAAGCAGGATTCATCGATCTCAATAAACAGTATCTCACTATTGGTCTTAATGGACTCAATCAAGCTGCAGAGTATCTCGGTATGCAATGTACAGATAATGAAGAGTATTCAAAGTTCTGTCAGTTTATATTCTCTACTATCAAAGAACAAAACGAACTACATAAAGTCACAACAGGTGCTCATAAACTAACATTCAACACAGAACAGGTGCCTGCTGAAAGTCTTGCAGCAAAGAACTACAATTGGGATAAAGAAGATGGATATTGGGTCCCTGACGATGTGAACTTATATGCAAGTTATATTTTCAAACCCAACGACCCCAACACATCAGTTCTTGAGAAAATCAGAATGCATGGTAGGGATTATATTGGTGACTATCTCGACGGCGGGTCGGCGGCTCACCTTAACCTCGACAGTCATCTCACTTCCAATCAATATAAATACCTTCTTACTTATGCAGCAGAGGTTGGGTGTAGTTATATTACATTTAACATTCCCATGACAGAATGTAAGGATTGTGGACACATCGTCAATGCTCCAGTAAGTGAATGTCCTCATTGTGGTAGTAAGAACCTTAAATTCTATACAAGAATTATTGGTTATTTGACTGCAGTTGCAAACTGGGCTAATCCTAGGAAGGAAGAATTTGAAGATAGAGTATTTGCTCACTTGGATAAGGATGCAGAAAACAATATAAACGAAGGTGGATATATTGGATACAATAAATATAAAGCAAAGTAATGGAAGAACTTTGGCCTATTAAACTACAACCAAAAGACAAAGAAGAAGAATATATTCTCGACGAGGCAAGAGCATTTCTCAAGGAGACGATGATCTTGTCTTATTGGGCTCCCAACCCACATGTAGATAACGTGGTTAAGTTGGGTAAGAAAAATACAAAGTTTTTGATTGAGTTTGCTAAAGAAAACAATCATAAACAAGGTATGTACAGTCATTTCATTCTCGATGTATTATATACGTTATATAAAGACGATATTAAAGTAGAAGGATATCTCGGAGTGAGTGGGTGTATGAACCTGATAATCAAAATGTATGAAAAAGGACTATTAAAAGATGATTAAATATATTCCCCAAGACACACAAGTAACCTTTGCAGAGATTCCAGACGAGATCACGCTTTGCATCAATCTCAGTTGCTGTCCTCATCATTGTCCAGGATGTCATAGCCCTTATTTACGTGAGAATATTGGTGATGAGTTGACTGATGAGGTGTTGATTGAACTTATCAAAAAGAATCCTGGAGTGACATGTGTTTGTTTTATGGGTGGTGATAATGATATAGATAGATTATGCGAACTCGCTAGGAAATCTCCTATTCGTACTGCTTGGTATACTGGGAGTAAAGAGGAAGATGTGGACTTCTATAAAGTAGGATGGTTCTTTGACTATATTAAAGTAGGACCATATATAGAGTCTTTCGGTCCAATCAACAATCCAAATACCAATCAGAGACTTTATGAGATAGGTAGGTTTATAAATCAGGATCAGATATTGAGATACGATATAACAAATAAATTTTGGAAACATGGTAATAATCAATGAGTTAGATAAATTAAAGAAAGCATTTACCGAACATGATCTATGTGTAGTGAAGATCGGAACAAGTTGGTGTGGTCCGTGTAAAGAAGTGCAGAAAAACATAGAAAATATTGAAAAACTGCACAGTGATGTGTATTTTATTGATGTAGATGCAGAAGAGGCTGATGAAATAGTTGATGAATACAATGTACGTAATGTACCCGTCGTTCTTGTAATAAAGAATGGAGAAGTAGATTCTAGAACTACTGGAGTTCAGACTCAAGCACAATTAGAAGATAGATTAAATTAAATTAATTAATAATGAGAAAACTAGTTTTTAAAGGAATTATCAACGGTAAGGAGTTTGATAATGTACAGGATTACAACACAGAAATGAATAGACTTCTCTCTAGTGGAGAAACCAATATTTCAGCATCATCAAGCACAAGTGTAGTTGATGAACCAGTTGTTGAACAGAAAATAAATAAGAAACCAGAAAAGCCATTCGATATTCAGGATTACCTTATTTTCTTTAACGATAATTGCGAACAGTACTATCTTGATGCACTCGTATCAAACGATGATGCATTAAATGGTAGAAATCTTAATCTTGCTGGTAATGTAGCTACTTCAGTATATAATAAACTCGTGGAGGATCTTAAGAGTAATAAACTCACGGTTGACGAGGCATTCCGTTTTGTTAATATACTTAAAGAGATTCGTTCAAGAATAGCTCAGGACTCGGAAGATAATCACCATACTTGCAATGAACTTGAGAAGCGAATTGAACAGGATAAGAAGAAACTCGATCTTTTGACTAATACTAAACCCATTATTAATACATTATCCGAGTATTATGATGCAGCATTCAATCTTGTTAGAGATTATCTGTTAAATCTTTAATAATATAAATTCTTACTTGGAGAGAACATATCCTTAAAGATATGTTCTCTCTTTGTTATATATTATTGATCAAATATTTATTAATATGAGCATATATAGTGTAAACTACAAAAAGATGTTAGACGGGTACAATAAGATTGTAGCATGTATTGAATCCGTGAAATATGCGGAACAACTTGAATGTATATCTAATCTAGCAGACAATTGGGTTTCATTAATGGACAAATATAGTGATGATATATATGGAGACCGATCCAACTGTCGTCACAAACGCAAAGTGGAAGTAGAACAGTTTTGTCGTGCTGGAGAGAATATGTTTCAGGACCTGAAAGCACTATATCAACAGCGTCTCCAGGATTTTATTCCAAGAGAATATGAAGGAGGATTTAAACCCTTGCGTGTAAAAAACATTTATGAAATAATAGAAGAACAAGATGAATAACGGATGGCCTTATGACATGTTTGGTATTGAGTGTGGTGAAGGTTGGAAAGACCTTTATTCACCACTCATAGATTATGTTGATAAATATAATCAAAAACACGGACCGGATTCTATATTAGAAATCCATCAAATTAAAGAGAAGTTTGCAGGTCTCAGATTTTATTGGGGTGGTAACAATGTTCCCACTGAGATATGTGATGAATTTAGAAAGATGATAGAAGATGCTGAATCCGAATCTTATCGTGTGTGTGAACAATGTGGGACGAGAGAAAATGTGGGATTGGTATATAAAGGATGGTACTATACTGTATGTGAAGACTGTTTAAAGAAAATGGCAGAAAAGTTTGGTGGAGAGTATCATTGGAAGGTAGGAGATAAAAAATATATAGTAAATAAAGATGGAAAAACTGAACTCACTAAATAAAATACTAATAGGAGTTATAGTAGGGTTGTTTTTGATCCTAGGTATAGGAATTGTATGGAATCAAAACTTACAAAGAAGTAATAATAATTGGAAACACAATTATGAGGTTCTCCAGGATTCAGTAGAGGTTATTGAAACACGTAATGGTGAGTTACTCTTTGAGAATGGTTCTTTAATTCTTCAGCGTAAGGAATTGTATGACGCCCTGGACTTGTCCCAGAGACAGGTCCGGGACTATGAAAAGGCTCTCGGAAGCAAGCTCGCATACATATCCAAACTCGAAGTTCAACTGAAAATAAAAGACACTGTGGTTGTCAAAGAGATTGTTCATGATACATTAACTAATTCATATTTAATGAGTTACTGCGATGAATGGTTAAAGTTTGATGAAAAATTCTCTCTACAGGATCCAAACAATCCATCACTTCAGGTATACAATATAACATTTGATGTCCCCCTTAAAGTCGGACTTGGAGATAATTATAGAATATTTGTGACATCCCCCAACCCATACTTTAATATTACTAGTATAGAAGGAGCTGTTATTGACGGAAGCCAGTTTGCAAAGAAACCAAGCAGATGGACGTTAGGAGCATACGGAGGATTCGGAATCGGATATGACTTGATACATAAGTCATTTGGAGTAGGTCCACAACTTGGAGTAGGAATTGGGTTTAGATTCTTTTAAAGATCTAAACCTTTTTTGTTAAATATATACATGAAGATAAAAGAAGCATTTAAATCATTGTTTAAGTCTGCGGATGAACTTGCAGAAACCACACATCCTACGTACGTATTTGAGTTCACAGAGCAGGAACTTGAAGACCTTAAGGAGTGTTTGAGGGAGTCTGGTTTGGAGTTCTGCAGGAACAGGACTTTGTATAAGAAGCTCTGTGAGGCTGTTTGTGATAGTTATGATGAAAACGTATTGAGAAGATATGAGTAAGAAAGTCAGTGCAAAGATTTGGACCTTGGTTAATAATATTGAACCTGGTGTCAGTAAGAACCTGTCTTGGGATCAGGCTTGGGAGAAACTCAGTACATGGGGTGGATTCGAAGGTGGAGTTGAGACGAAAGCCAACGGAACGACTCTAATGGATATCTGGATCGGAGATACCAAGGTGAAGGTTCTCACCATTAAAGACGGCTGGAATGAAAAGGAGATGGATTGGAACTGGGATCAGGTCTTTGGTCAGACACTGGATTATATCTTCGGTGAGGGCTTGATTAAGAAACCTCGCGCCAGAAGGAAAGATGCAAAGGTACAGACGGTCAAGAAAGCTATTGTAAATCGCTCAAAAACCGCTCAAATTGCGCAGGAAACGGAAAAAGTGAGTAATTCTATTGCTGCAGCCGAACAAGCGCGTAAAAACAAAGAATTTGAGCAGCAGTGGTATAGTGAGAAGAATCTCGAAGATATGCGCAAGCGTCTCGGTAATCTCTCTGTCAAGAAGAGTGATTGGAAGAAGAAGGGAAAAGATGTGAGTGAGATCGAAGTGATGATGGAGGAATTTAAAGAGAAAATTGAAGATATTAAGAAACATCTGAAGTAGTATGAAGTACAAGATAGACTATAGTAAATGTCGCATCCAGTTCGGTTTTGAATGGGTATTTGATAGTTGCAGAAGGCCAAACGACTATAGATACATCTATTGGAGAATTCATCCTAGTGAGATGACTTGGTGGGATAGGACTTTTAAAAATCCTTGGAGGCAATTCAGATATGCTATTTATGATGATCTGAATGACATATATGATCCAAGGCAATTCAAAGAAGAATTGTCGCAGATCAAGACATACGAACAGGCTCTGGAATACCAGAATAGTCAATGTCAGATTGTTCGGGACTATTGTAAAGAGAAACAAGACGCTGGTGAGTATTGGCCAGATAAATTAAATGATTAATATGAATAAGTTCAGGGTAGTTTATGAAACCATTGATGGTAAGACCAAGGTTGTTAATGTAGAATGCAAAGATGCAGAAGACGCTGAGGTAAAGGTTTATTACAATTATGCGGATTGTCTGCAAGTGTTAAGTGTGAGTTAAATATGAAGAACTTTCCATTTGAATATGAAGGTAAGACCTATTGGTACAGTCGATCAGTTGCTTGTTCGATGTATCTATTCGTATATGTCAGGTGTACACACGAATGGTATATACTCGTAAGTCAACGTGGACCCGGTTGTCCGAGTAACGTTGGTAAATGGAATGTCCCCGGAGGATATCTAGACTTCGGAGAGACTCTCGAGGAATGTGCCCGAAGGGAATGCTGGGAAGAGACTGGTGTGGATTATAACGGTAAGTTAACACTTGCATCCATATCTACAAATCCCAACTCTGTCTCACAAAATGTGGTTTGTTCATACTATGGAGAAATGGAAGTGGAAAGGAAAGATGACCTGACATGTTTGTTTTCCAAAAGTCATTGTGAACCAGACGAAGTAGAAAACATTGCATTGTGGTCTGTGAGTGATTTGATTCTCTTACCTAATACATATCATAGTAAAATGGCATTCGGACATGATATGATGATTAAAGAGATATTTAAAAAGAGAATTCAGATACCTGATTGGAAGTGGTGGTTAATTGAGAAAATAGAGAAACTGACGAAAATAGATTTGAGAATATCATGAAGTTAGACTATTCAATAACTGAATTACTTCATCCACATTATGTAAAAGGGAGGGGTTGTGTATATGACCATATCAACTGGACGGTGTGGATAAGCAATCGGGAGTTACTGGATGATGTTAATGAAACATTTGATTATGATCTCAAACTAGAGGAAAAGAACGAAGTTAGAGAAGAAGTCGCTCATGCCATTTGGCAATATATTAGTAAACAGAAAAAGTGGATTGGTACATACGGAACCGATTACGATAGAAATATTTTAGATATATATAACGATTAGAAGATGACAATACAGATAGGAATTGGTGATTCGTTCACCAGGAATAGAGAACATTGGTATATAACCGATGTTAAAGAAAACAAGTTTATTTGCAAGAACAAAGAGACTGGTGCAGTTGTAGAGTTCGATAAGGAAACCGTTAGAAAATATATTAAGTAATGATAATTACTCCTAAAATGGATTTTGTCGAAGGGAGTTTCGACACCAAAGACGCGGAAATGGTTTGTGTTTCAAAATGGAAGTATAGGACAGTAAAGCTTTGTATTAAAGCCGGTAACTGGAATGTCCCTATGGGTGAGATCAAACTATATGACGATGATCGATTTGTGTCTGCAGATAAGACATTTGAGGATGCGAAGGCCTTTGGAGAGGAAATCGCTCGTAGGTGGAATGAATATAACGATAAAAGGTAATGAAAAAACCTGCCAAATTTAGAATTGTTAAAATTGAACGACCACATAGACACGTTCAGTTTCAGGTTCAAAGGAGATTCTTTGGTAGCTGGGGATGGTGGGTTAACTATGGACATGTAACAAAAAATGGCTATTGGTTTAATGGATTATTTGAGGGTCTTCAAGCAGCGGAAGAATATATTAAAGAGGAGTTAGCTACTCCCAAGAAAAAAGAAATAATTAACTATAATGGATAGAATACACGTACATCTAGAACCAGGTACCAAATGTTGGTTTACAAGCGACCAACACTTCAATCATGCTAATGTGATGACCTTCTGTAATCGTCCTTGGAGTGATGTAAAGGAAATGAACAAGGCATTGACTGATAACTGGAATGAGGTTGTTGGAGAGAAAGATGTGGTATTTATGCTTGGAGACTTCTATTGGAAAAAAGATTGCTGGGAAGTAAAGAAGAAGATTGATGAACTAAAAGCAGGACACATCTTCATAGTTCCTGGAAATCACGACACTGACGATCAGTTTACACAGATTCGTAAAATGAAGCGCGTTGACATCATATCCGATACAGCGATGATCTTTATAAGTGGGATTGATGAAGATAAACCAAGTAGAGAATACGAGATAATGGTTTCTCATTTTCCACTTGCTACATGGCCACACTTTAGGAGAGGTACAATTAATCTCCACGGGCATATCCATAGTGGGCCACGGTCAAGAAGTGATGTTGATAGACCAGGATTTGATCTTGTTCTTAAGAAAGATCTCACATATGATGTAGGAGTAGATAATAATGGATATTATCCCATAGAAATAAGAGATATATTAAATAAATTAGGAAAGAGATGTTAACTGATGTAGAAAAAAGCTGTATCTGGACGGCTTGTGATGAATATAAAAGGATGGTGAGTCGACCAGGTCCGGATGCAACGGCTGGACTTCTTGATAAGTGGTCTGTGAGTGATTTTTATAATACTGTTATTGATAATGAGGAAGAGTTTAAGAATGATATTTTAAATCATCCATTTTTTAAAGATGATTGTGAATCGTTGAGTGATGCATATAATAAAAAACATTCTTTGTTTATATATTGTCTGCAGACGTTCTTAAGTAAAAAATTGTTATTTGGATTTGTTGGAATTACCACCACAACAGATACTACAACAGAACCTATTGATACAGTAAAAGATGAAGAAACAGAGAACAAAAAAGAATTTATAAAGGAAGTTATGGAAGGTGTGGAGAAAAAGAAATCACTAGCAGAGTTTTTTGACGATCCACGTTCATACAGACAGTACAGAGACGATGTTGATAATTGCCTGTTACATATGAATTGGGACAAGATTCATAAGGTTATGAAGGCTCTCAAATGGAAGTGGTTTAGATGGAATGATGAGTTTGGAGATGTCCATAACAACACAGTTCCTTCAGTTTATGGTATTAGAGAGTTTGCTATTGGTATGATTAAACGGATGGAAGACTTTATCACGCAGCATCCGGAGCAAACTAATTATCGTAGTGGATGTGGCGGATTCGAAATCGAGATGTGGATGTGTAATGAAGATGATATAGACGATTATGAACATCAGGTAAGGTTTGTTCTTCGCTTTGTTGCGGAACAGTATGATAACGGGATGTAATTTTTTTTTTTAAGTTTCGTTAAATTTTTAGAAATCCTTTATTATTTTATAGTAGAACACAATTTAATTTAGTTATTGAAAATCTATCATGAGAAAGTATAATGCATATTTACCCGTTGATCTCTTTGAGAAAGCCCTCGAAGATAAGACATCTATATGCACTATGAGATAACTAGGTTGAAGATAGAACATAGAAGGACGACGATGATCTCAGGTGCAAGGAAATAAAAGCATCTGAGATTTTTTATTAAATATTTGATAGTTCTTTGATAAATATAAAAGCAGATAACTGAACGGTAGTAAGTTCCTCTTGGGAAGACTTTCGAATAGTCTAGGCAAATGGTTCGACTCCATGAGCCGTTGGGTACCATAAAGGGGTAAATATGGGAGTGCAGCTGACGATGGTGGTGTCACAACGGTCTGTAAAACCGTTCCCTCGGGGTAAACAAAGCTGGTTCGAATCCGGTCACTCCCACCACTTACCAGTAATGGTTGATGTCGCTTGCGTATGAGACGGCTAAACATCATAAAAGCGCAATTAAAGGTTATCTCATAAAAAATTGGAGGTTAGTTCAAAGGTCAGAACAAATGGCTGTTAACCATTAGATATCAGTTCGAGTCTGTTACCTCCAGCTTGGCATTAGGAGCGCGGTTTAATTCCGGCACTATCAAAAGATAGTTGGTGTAGGTTTGATTAGCATAATGTAAGTCCCGGAGTTAGTTCTTTAAAATATGGTCCTGTGAGCCATCCGTGAGGTGGACCTACGTTGTCACCGTAGGAAGATTGAGGGTTCGACTCCCTCCAGGACCGCACTATGGGGAAGTGGTGGAATGGTAGACACGCCAGCCTAAGGAGCTGGTGGCTGTAATGGCCGTGTGGGTTCGAGTCCCACCTTCCCTACTACATCTAGTAGTAAACCAATTGGCTGAGGTTGCGTCGCCTGGAACGACGATAATGTAGGTTCGAGTCCTATCTACTAGACCAATAGATTATTAAAAGTATAGAATGATGAAACAGATTAAACGAAAACATAACAAACAGACTTAATGGAACGGTCTCGTGGCGCAACTGGATGAGCGCACCTGTCTTTTAAACAGGGTGTTATGGGTTCGAATCCCATCGGGACCACACGGAAGGTCCCATAGGATAATTGGTTTAGTCAAGGAGACTTTTAATCTTCGGGTCCGGGTTCGAGTCCCGGTGGGATCACAAGTTCTTTAACATACATGGGCTTGCATGTACCAAGGCTGGCGGAACTCCCTTGCAAGGAGATCGTGGAGGGTTCGATTCCCTTCGGGTCCACAA
>ODAJ012026706.1_pt1 | contig 27315 bp, 21 predicted proteins | sample 1539241 | NCBI WGS metagenome assembly ODAJ01 (sample SAMN02144231, study PRJEB22623) | gut metagenome | biome: sheep rumen | host: Ovis aries | place: New Zealand
ATAGGGAGAGCCGCTATGAGCAGGCAGCATGTGAAGAATGGTATTAATCTTGTTTGTCTCATAATGATTATTTGCAATTTTGAATGCAAAAGTAAACTCTTTTTTGTGAACTGCCAATTTCTTAGTGACAAGATTTAGTAGGGCAAGTCATCTGTTTGTGAATGTGCTTCGGCAATCTCTTTATGAGTAATGCGACAAGCTGACCTTTATTGGTGAACCCTGTCTTTTCCTCTTCTGCAACAACTTTTCCTTTTTAAAATATTCCTGTTTTTTATTTGTTAAACAGACGAATGAACAACAAAAAAGTGACCTGCCCAAACGGACAGGTCACTCTCATTATTGTATGAGTGAAAATTACTCTTCCACGGCGGCCTGCGCGGCGGCGAGGCGGGCTATAGGTACGCGGAATGGAGAACATGAAGCGTAGTTGAGGCCTATCTTAGCACAGTACTTAACTGATGTGGGCTCACCACCGTGCTCACCACAGATACCGGTGCGGAGATTGGGCCTTACAGCACGTCCTTTTTCTACTGCCATCTTCACAAGCTGGCCTACTCCCTTCTGGTCGAGCACCTGGAATGGGTCTACCTTCAGAATCTTCTTCTCGAGATAAACCGGCAGGAACGATGCTATGTCGTCACGCGAGTAGCCGAATGTCATCTGTGTGAGGTCATTGGTTCCGAACGAGAAGTACTGAGCCTGCTCTGCGATACGGTCAGCGGTAAGAGCAGCACGCGGTATCTCAATCATTGTACCAATCTCGAACTCTATCTCGATGCCATACTCAGCAAACACTTCCTTGGCTGTTTTCTCAATGACTTCCTTCTGAGGCTCAAACTCATGGAGCGTACCGATCAGCGGAACCATGATTTCGGGCCTCGGGTCTTTGCCTTCCTTCTTCAGCTCACAGGCTGCGCTCAGAATGGCACGTGTCTGCATGGCTGTAATTTCAGGGAATGTTATACCGAGACGGCAACCACGATGACCGAGCATAGGATTGTTCTCAGCCAGCGAGTTGACGCGGCGCTGGATGGTTGCAAGGTCAACGCCCATCTCTTCAGCCATAGTCTGCTGTCCGGCGAGATCGTGGGGAACGAACTCATGGAGCGGCGGATCGAGCAGACGGATGTTCACAGGATAGCCGTCCATAGCTTCCAAGATGCCCTTGAAGTCGGCTTTCTGATACGGCAGAAGCTTAGCCAGAGCCTTGGCACGTCCCTCAGCTGTGTCGGAAAGTATCATTTCGCGCATAGCGATAATCTTCTTGTCCTCGAAGAACATATGCTCGGTACGAGTAAGACCGATACCCTTTGCACCGAAGGCACGTGCTATCTGTGCATCATGCGGAGTATCAGCATTGGTACGTACCTGGAGCTTGGTGTACTTGTCGCAGAGGTCCATCAGTTCCTTGAAGTCGCCGCTCAGCTCGGCAGCCTTTGTGGGCACTTCGCCAGCGTAAACCTGTCCTGTACTTCCATTGAGCGAGATGTAGTCACCTTCCTTGTATGTCACTCCGTCGATTTCAACAGTCTTTGTATGGTAGTCTACGTTGAGTGCGCCGACACCCGAAACGCAGCACTTGCCCATACCGCGGGCAACAACGGCAGCGTGAGAGGTCATACCACCACGAGCGGTGAGAATACCTTCGGCAGCAGCCATACCTGCGAGGTCCTCGGGCGAAGTCTCGATACGCACGAGCACCACTTTCTTTCCGTCCTCGTGCCAAGCCTTGGCATCGTCGGCATGGAATACAATCTGTCCGCAGGCAGCACCAGGAGATGCAGGCAGACCCTGGGCGATAACCTTTGCCTTAGAGAGAGCCACCTTGTCGAATACCGGGTGGAGCAGTTCGTCGAGCTTGTTGGGCTCGCAACGCATGATGGCAGTCTTCTCGTCAATCTTTCCTTCGTGCAGCAGGTCGATGGCAATCTTCACCATAGCGGCGCCGGTACGCTTGCCGTTACGGGTCTGGAGGAACCAGAGCTTGCCTTCCTGTACTGTGAACTCCATGTCCTGCATATCGCGATAGTGCTCCTCGAGCTTCTCCTGGATGGCATTGAGCTGAGCATAGATTTCCGGCATAGCCTCTTCCATTGAAGGATACTTCTCAGCACGCTCTGCCTCGCTGATGCCAGCACGCTCTGCCCAACGCTGAGAGCCCAGCTTGGTAATCTGCTGCGGTGTGCGGATACCAGCCACTACGTCCTCTCCCTGAGCATTTACAAGATACTCACCGTTGAAAACATTCTCGCCATTAGCAGCATCGCGGCTGAAGCAAACGCCCGTGGCACTGGTGTCGCCCATGTTTCCGAACACCATAGCCATAACCGAAACGGCTGTTCCCCACTCGTCGGGTATGCCTTCCATCTTGCGGTAAAGAATGGCACGCTCGTTCATCCATGAGCGGAACACGGCACAGATGGCACCCCAGAGCTGCTCGATAGGATCGTCGGGGAAGTCCTTGCCTGTGCGCTCCTTGATGGCAGCCTTGAAGAGAGCAACGAGTTTCTTCAGCTCATCTACGCTGAGGTCCTTGTCGAGCTTCACTCCGCGCTCGGCCTTCACCTTCTCTATAATCTCCTCGAACGGGTCGATGTCTTCCTTGTTGACGGGCTTCATCTCCAGAACCACGTCGCCATACATCTGAACGAAGCGGCGATAGCTGTCGTAAACGAAGTGAGGGTTCTGAGTCTTGGCAACCATGCCCTCGGCAACCTCGTCGTTGAGACCGAGGTTAAGGATGGTATCCATCATACCCGGCATCGAAGCGCGGGCACCCGAGCGCACCGACACGAGCAGAGGGTTTTGCTTGTCGCCGAACTTCGAGTTCATAAGCTCCTCGATGTGGTGCACTGCAGCCATCACGTCGTCGTTCAGAAGAGCCATGATACGCTCCTGACCTACCTCATAATACTCGTTACAGCAGTCGGTTGTGATTGTGAAACCTGGAGGAACGGGCACACCAATAAGGTTCATTTCGGCAAGGTTGGCACCCTTGCCACCCAGCTCCTCACGCATTTTAGCATTGCCTTCGGCTTTTCCGTTGCCAAAGGTGTAAACTCTTTTTTGAGCCATAAGTAATTAGTTATTTAAATAATTAAGTATAATCGCTAACAATATCCAATCGCAAAAGTAATAAAAATAATGTAACTCTACAAGCATTTAAGAATATTTTGCAATGCTGACTTTACAATTATTGTCATGTTGCGGCCAATCCCATCGGTAGTTGTGTACTTTCGATTATCAAACAACCATGCCACACGGAGTAAGAAACAGCGTATTTGAAATAACCTATTTAATTATATAGCGCATGAGATACGAGACAGCAATGACTTTTGAGAGGTTGGAGCAAGGGCTCAGGCAATGAAATACAGTGCGAAACCAGACTTGTAATTAACTTTTATTAAACTTTAACTACAAGCATATAAATAACTATAAATATGATTGTTACACTACCGTATGGCGCTTGTTGTTTTTACAAAGCGGCTTGGGAAGGTTGCTCCAGCTGCTATGTAACACTTCTCCAGCAGCCCCGGAGCAATGCTCCAGCAGCCTTGTAAGGTTGCTCCGGGGCTGCTGGAGAAAGTTTACGGATGCCTCCGTAAAACTCCGGAGCACCTTAGTCGCGTCTTTGAAGTATGTTCTTGCGCTCGGCAGAGCAACAAAAGAAGACTTTTCGGTCTTCTTTTTTTGCTTTGCGCTCACTTAATCGTACCTTTGCAGACAATAAACCATCACATATTATGAAAAGAGTATTATTAGCAGCAGCCGTGTTCTGCCTGCCAATCATTATCTCAGCCCAGAATGTGGAGCCCTCACAGCAGGCTCGCATCGACAGTCTTCGCGCCGAAGCCGCTGCCAAAGCCAAGGCCGCCGAGGAAGCTGCCAAAGCAGCACAAGAAGCTGCTCGTGCTGCCATGGAAGCAGCCGAAGCACTCAAAACGGAGCAACAGACTACGCAGAACATATCCGGCAATGCCTCACAGACAGAGCAACCGGTCAAGGCAGAGGAAACAACCACAAACGTGGTAACGGCTGCCGCCCTGCCCGTTGCGGCAGAAGCTGCCGACACAAAAGCTGCCGCCAATGCGCGCTATCTGGCCGAAGATGCCGTGCCTGTGGTTGACGGGCGTGTCTGCTGGACGCAGGAGTTCCCCATGCCTGGCCTTTCGGCTGCGCTGGTCTACGACAAGATGCTGGCCTGCCTGACTGCTATAACCCAGGACAAGCAACATTCCGAAAAGAGCCGAATAGCCATCTCAGACAAGCAGAAGGGAGATATAGTAGCCAGTATGCACGAGAAAATGGTCATGTCGTCGTCATTCTTCTCGCTCGACGCCAGCGACATAAGCTATATCCTGCACGCTATCTGCACCGACGGCAAGGCAACAGTGACCATGACTCGCATCAACTACGCCTACAGCGACCAGCGAAAGAACTATCAATACAAAGCCGAGGAACTGATTACCGACCACTATGCAGTGAACAAAAAGCGCACACGCCTGTTCCCCCACTACGGAAAGTTCCGCCGCCACACGATAGACCTGAAGAACGAACTATTCAACACGATAGCAAATGCAACCAAATAACCAGATAAACCGCCACAGCCGTGGCGAGAAAAGCGAGCAGCTGAAGACACTGCGCCAGTGGCTGAACATCATTTTCATGCTCGGAGCCATCGTCGGACTATGCGTCTACTTCCTTGCTGACAACACAACCGGCACAATTATAATCCTTGGCGCAATGGTATTCAAGATGGTTGAATGTGTGCTAAGACTGATTAAATGACAATGAACAGACACAATACCCTCCCACTAAGGCTGCTGCTCGCGGTTGCCCTTGTGCTTTCGGCAACTCAACGGCTAAGCGCCCAGGTGATGAACGAGATTGATACAGACGGCAACATCTCACAGACCGACAACACAAACCGAAACAAATTCGGTCGCTCGGACAGCATACAAAGCCAACACAAGGAAATTCCACGCGGCTTGCACGTATGGACTATCGACGAGTATTTCGGCGACCGCACCCCTGCTCAGCCCGATACCGTGTCGCACATGTATATGAACAGCATCTTCACAACGGGCTTGAGAGGCGAATACAATACGCTCGGCAACCTCGGTACGCCGAGAATTGAGCGCATATTCATCGACCGAACTCCTCATACGGACTTCATCTTCACCGACCCATACACCTATTTCTATAAGCCCGTAAGCGAGTTTCAGTTTACCAATACCCTGTCGCCGATAACCAATCTATCATACAACACGTGCGGCAACCGCACCAACGGCGAAGACCATCTGAAGGCTCTCTTCGCCGTCAATGCAGGCAAACGGCTCGGTGTCGGTATGCTTTTCGACTACCTGTACGGACGCGGTTACTACAGCAATCAGAGCACTTCGCTCTTCTCCTTCAAGCTCTACGGCTCCTATCTCGGCGACCGCTATCAGGCGCATCTGCTGTTTTCGACCAATCACCAGAAGGTTGCCGAGAACGGCGGACTTGCCAACGACGACTACATAAGACACCCCGAGAGCTTCAACGAGAGCTTCAACGAAGACGAGATACCCACCGCCTTGTCGCAAAACTGGAACCGCAACGACCACCAGCACGTCTTCTTCAACCACCGCTACAGCCTGGGCTTCAGCAAGAAGGTACCCATGACCGAGGACGAGATAAAGGCAAGGAAGTTTGCTATCAAGGCCCGAAAGGAGAAGGAGGCTGCCGAGGCCAAGCGCAAGGCACGCGAACGCGCTGTCAGCAACGGCGAGGAGTTCGACGAAGAGGAATATGACAAGGAAGTGCGACTGAGCGGTCGCCCCGACAACGCACGCATAGCAGGCGACGTGTCGGCAGCCAACAAGCCACAGCCAACCGACAGCACACGCATCATAGTAGACAATGCAGCCGTGCGCGACAGTCTTCTGGCTGCTGAGAATAAGGTGAAGGAGGACACCACATGGATGAAAGATGAGTATGTCCCGGTGACGAGTTTCATCCACACCGTGGCTTTCGACAACCACCGACGCATCTACCAGGCTTACGAAACGCCAGAGAACTACTATCTCAACCAGTATTACGACAACCTGGAACTCACCGGCGACTCCATCTACGACAAGACACGCTTCTGGCAACTGCGCAACACCGCCGCCGTTGCGCTGCTCGAGGGCTTCAACAAGTGGGCTAAGGCCGGACTCAAAGCGTTCGCCAACCACTATCTAATCCACTACACGCTGCCCAATACAGAAGGGGGATATACTTCATATAACGAGCAGACACTCTATGTCGGCGGCCAGTTAAGCAAGACCGCAGGCCGCACGCTTCACTACAACGCTTACGCAGAGTTCGGAGTAGCGGGTGCCAAAGCCGGAGAAGTGTACGTCGGCGGAACAGCCGACGTAAATTTCCCACTGCTGGGCGACACCGTGCAGCTGGCTGCAAAGGCTTTCTTCCACAATCAGAAAGCTCCTCTCTACATGGCCAAATACCACTCTCGCCACTTCTGGTGGGAGAATGAACTTTCAAGCACCATACATACACGCATCGAGGGACTGTTCTCGCTCAAGCGCACACGCACCCAGTTGCGCGTGGCCGCCGACGTGCTGAAGAACTATACCTACTTCGGACAGTCGTGTGACGTAGTGAGGAACGACAACAAATGGACCCTGCAAAACAACGCTCTGGCCGTAAGACAGGAGGGCAGCCCCATCAACGTGCTCACCTTGCAGCTGCGACAGGATTTCACGCTGGGCATACTGAACTGGGAGAACGAGATTACCTTCCAGAACTCAAGCAACAAGGACGTGCTGCCGCTGCCCGCACTCAACATCTATTCCAACCTCTACATCCGCTTCAAGATAGCCAAAGTGCTGAAATGCGACCTCGGAGCCGATGTCAGATGGTTCACTAAATGCAACGGCATGGGCTATAGCCCGGCCATCGGACAGTTCACAGTGATTGAAAGCGACAGCTACAAGGCAAAGGTTGGCGGCTACCCGATAGTGAACGCCTATGCTAACTTCCACCTGAAGAACACCCGCTTCTTCGTGATGATGAGCCATCTCAATGCCAGCCACGGCGGCAACTACTTCCTCACAGCCCACTATCCGCTCAATCCGAGGATATTGCGATTTGGCCTAAGCTGGAATTTCTTCAATTAGTACCTGCCAAAGATGAAGTTCTCTGTAGCCTGCAAAAACTGCAAAAAGACGTTCGTAGCCCAAAGCGAACGCTACGGACGTCTTCGCTATCGGTGCCCGTATTGCGGAGCTACGGTAACGTGCGAACTGCGCGAGTCGCTTCCCGTGGTGGAGGCTAAGCCCGTCAGCGGCAGCAAAAGCAAGCCCAAGCCGGCACGACAAGCAGCAAGCAGCATCGTTGACAAAGGCAAAGCCACCCTTCGCTACACGTCGGCTTCGCTCAATTGGACATCAAACAAGATTGCTGCTTTCCAGTCGCGCTACGACGACGGCGACCTGTGGCTGTTCTTCTCGTTCAGCTTGCTCTTTGTCCTTGCAGTCATCGGAGGTCTCTATCTCTTTGCATGGTGTGCCAAACTGATTGTTACCGGCCATTCGTGGCTGTTCAAACTATACCTTGACATAGCTCATTCTTTCTGACCGAAACGCGAGAAAAAGCCACAGGCATTTGTCTATCAAGCAGAATATCAATAACTTTGCCGCCGAAATGAAGATTGTTGTAACAAAGGAAATCAAGCAGGTTTGCCCTGAATTTGTGGGTGCCTGCGTTGAAGCAAAGGTAAAAAACACTAAGTATTCGGAGCAACTATGGACTGAGGTGGGCGCTATGGCCAACCTTTTTCGCTCGGAACTCACTACCGAATCAGTGAAACAAATCCCAAGTATCGAGGCCACACGCCGCATCTACAAGCTCTGCGGCAAAGATCCATCGCGCTATCGCCCTTCGGCAGAGGCTCTGATACGCCGCGTGCTTCAGGGAAAAGAGCTCTATCAGATAGACACTCTCGTAGACACCATCAACCTTGCAAGCATTGCATACGGCTATAGCATGGGGGGATTTGATGCCGACAAGTTTGCAGGCGACAAGCTGTCGCTGGGAATAGGCAGGCCCGGCGAACCGTATGAGGGTATTGGCCGCGGCACACTGAACATCGAGGGGCTGCCGGTCTATCGCGATGCAGAAGGCGGTGTGGGCACTCCCACGAGCGACCACGAGCGCACGAAGATTACTCTCGGCACTACCCATCTGGTGGTTCTTATCAACGGCTACGATGGCGACGTAAACCGGGTGCGTGCTACGGCTGAATACCTGCAAGACTGCCTGCGCCGTTTCTGCCAGTCAGACGGCGGCAGCATCACAATGTACTGATAACGACAACTCCCCTCCGCAACTGCGGAGGGGAGTTTTGTCTGTTTAGGCTCAAAAGCCGTTTCATTGCCATAGTGCTTAATGGCTGCCAAACAGCAGTTCACGGTCGCGCTGAGCTGCGGGTTTGGTCCACTTCTCAGGCACAAAGCGCCAGTTGCTGTTGGCCGTCGGAGCCACATTACCCAGCTTTCTTATTTCTTCGGTCAGGTAATAGCGCTGGTCGCGTTCGCTCCTCCACACCACCCTACTCCGCAGCGAGTCGCGTTCGATGCCGGCTCCCTTGGTTAGCAGCTCGCCACCGCCGTTGCCTCGATAGCTGTTCACAGCCACGTTGTACCACGCATCCTCGCTGAAAGGCTTGCCATTGCTCATTCGTAGTATTCGCACTTTATGTCCGTCGGGCTGAGTAACGTCTACTTCGTAGTCGATGCCGGCAGCAGAATCGAAGTTAAAGAGCAAGTTGCTGAACCCCATTCGCTGCGAGTCATTGGCAGACAAGTTGTTGAGTCGGAGCAGATGGTCGTCTGGCGAGCTCATGGTTTGTACCCAGAGGTCGTATGACATCTCCAGATGCTTGCGTATCTCGCTGCCTTTCAGCCTCATCACATACAGCTTGTTCTCATATTTGTAGAGGTTAAACATATCAGCAACCGTTACCTTTCCTGCCTTGATAGCACCGTTGAAAGACAATGGCGCGTTGAAAGACACATCGGCACCGGTCAGTTTAAGCTGAATGTTGTGAATGAAATCTATAAACGGCGAGGGGCCGAAGAAGGCATCCCTGACGTAGATGTCGTTGGCAAAATCGCCTATAGGCTGATTCGCCCACCCCTTGACAGCAGAGAGATGGCTTGCAAAATGAGACATAAAAGCACTGTCTACAGGCATCGCTGAAATATCGGTGATGGTTCCCGAAACTTTCTTGCCGACGACAACGCCATTGTTCCTGACAACCTCGACGGTAGCTTCTGCCACCTGCATGGCATTGTTAGCCGGATCAAGACAAAGCACGTTGTTGCCTGCGCGGCTGCAATGCGGCGTGTGGTCGTGGCCGAAGAATATCACGTCGAAGCCGTCGACAAGTTCTGCAACGCGCTTGGTGTCGTCTTCGCGGTAATCTGGCGTGACGATTCCGCCGTCCCAGCCGCTGTGGAAAAGTCCCACCACAAGGTCGGCTTTCTCCTGTTCGCGAACCACCTTGACCCACTTGCGGGCACTCTCTATCATGTTCTCGAAACGCAGTCCGGGCCAAAGCTCAGGCTCAAGCCAGTTGGGAATAGCCGGGGTAAGCAGTCCTATGATTGCCACTCTCAGCCCCCTGCGCTCTATAATAGTGTATGGCTTAAGACGAGGCTTGCCTGTCTGCACATCAACAACGTTGGCTCCAAGCAGCGGACAGCGAGTTTCGGAAATCCATTTATCATAGACCCGTTGGCCTGTTTCAACGTCGTGATTGCCTATTGTCTGCGCATCGTAGCCAAGATAGTTTACTACCTGGGCTGCGATATTAGCCGACAGCGTATCAACAAAATTATAGTAGTAGTTCAAGGGCTGTCCTTGCAGTATGTCGCCGTTGTCGAGAAGAATCACATCGTCGCCGTACTTCTGTCGCAGATTGCCCACATACGAAGCCACCCGAGCCATAGAGCCACGCGTCTGGTGCCCGCTGAGCATATTGACGGGGAAGAAGTTTCCGTGGACATCACTTGTTTCGACCAGATGCAGTGTGATTGTTTCTTGCTGTGACATTGAATTGAGAGTGAAAAGTGTGGCTAATGCCATCGTTGCTATGCGTTTCATTGAATGTCGCGGTTGTCTGATTGTATGTCAAAGCGGATTATATACAGAGAGCGTAAGGGGGCTGCATCAGCGCGAAGAGCGCAGCCCCTCCATGTTTTCGTAACGGCGCAGCATCATGCGACGGTAGACATTGCGTATCCATAACTTGTGGGTGAGGATGAAAGCAAGCCCCGTGAGCAACGTCACAGTATAGGCAACGACATCGGGAAACAACGCCTGGAGCATCATCACATAGAAAACGGGCAATACAAAGATGAACAGCTGAACAACTACTTGCATATAGTTGTTCTCCATCGAGCCTTTACCGATGAACTTTGTGTTGAGCGGCATGGTCTGCTTGTTGTATATCGCCATCTGGAAAAACAGGAAATACTCGGCTCCGGCTGTGAACACGCCGTATGCCACGAGCATCAGCAGAGTGCATTTGCCCGTAAACACCGTAGGCAGCATAAGCAGAAAAGGAAGCAGCAACATTGCCGAATAGAAGTAATACTTGGCTTGCAGCAATGTGACGATATGCTCCTTGCGCACCATCAGGCAGTCAATGTAGTTTCCTTCGTAGCACATTATCTTTGAAAGAACCATAGAACCGTAGATGGCAAAGCAGTAGACACACCAGAAGTTGCTGAAGAAGCGCGAGTCATAGACCTCGGTAAACGACAGCAGAAGGCTGAAAACGACTATCAGCACGGTGCCGCTGACAAACGCTTTCCTGAGGTTCTTGTTGCGCTGAATACTCTTGACCTCGAGCTTCAGGTATTCGCCTACTTCACCTGCACGGCCAAGGAACGAATAGGTATGGCTGCTTGCTTTTTCTGTTTTCTGCGTTCTGCCCAGCTCTGTCCATATAAGGCGATGCTGCAGATGCCTGTTGGCAAGGTAGACCACAGCCATCACGCCAAGCAAAATGGCATAACACGACGGACTCCAGAAGCTGAACGGTTCGCCAAGTAGCGTGTAAGTTTCAAGCAGATTGACTATCCCGGCATCATTGCCGACATACCAGGGACTGAACACCGCAGCATATACGGCAACAGGCAAGGCCCACCACCACATACTGACATTGACCAAAGAGCGGCACAGAAGATACCACTGGGAATTGAGCACACAGAAAAGATAGAGTCCGAAAAGGAAACCTACGGCAACAACAAACCCCTCGCTGAACAACACCGACATGATGGCAAACGGCACAAACATTGCCATCCACACGAGGTTGGAGCCGTTAAGCATCGACGACAACAGGAAACAGTCGGTTATGGAGTAGCGTGACAGCGGCAACAGGGCATAGGGCTTGAGCAGCTGAGTGGGTGTTTGCTGATAAGCAAAGCGCAGAAAGAAATCTATCAACAGCACAAAAGGCAAGATGGCATACATCAGTTCATAGCCTGCAACGTGATTTGAACTGTTCACTATCATAGAAAACATCACGGCAATGAACATGAGATAGAGCAGCACTACCACACAGACGATATAGTAGAGCACCTTTGCCGAACGGTTCTGCTCCCATGCGGCACTGCGACGCGATGCCAACTTGCGGTGGCGGCTCAGTGTTCTGTAGAGTTCCAGCAGCGAAATCTGTTTGCTCTTCGTCATCTCAGGTCAATTATTTCAGCTGTGGGACAATGCGATTTGTTGAACTTGAACGTGCCGTCTGGCTGGTTCTTGGCCTTAAAGTTGCTTATATGTATGGTGGTCCAGTTCTTTCCCTGGCGCATCTTCACAAGCGTAGGCAGATAGCTTTTGCTGATGGTGATATAGAGTTCCTGCACCGTTCGCTTCTGGTTCTGTGCCGTGAGGTGCACCTCGTAGCCTGCTCCAACGGTGCGCATCGTGGCTTTATAACCGCTCTTATATATATTTATAAAGGTGTAGGGGTTCATTGCCATCTGCTCGGCCTGAGTCGGAGTAGAGATGTTCACTTCGTCGGTGCGGGTCAGGTAGGCCCATTGGGTCTTGCCGTCGAACCACACCTTGGCCTGCGGAGTGTTGGCAAAGAACTTGTTGCCCTTGATTGCTATTGTTCCACTGACCGCGCCCTGCTTGCCTCCGTCGAGCCTGAACGATGCCGAAGCACCGCCCTTACGACCGATAGTGGCAGCGGTCTTGTCGAGAACTTGCTGTGCCGACTGACCGAAGGCCGACAGCGAAATGGTTATCATGGCTACAAAAAGCCACAGCTTTGTTGTTTTCATAATCTTGTTATTGTTGTTCTTGTTTATGGATTAGACTTCACTGTCGGATATAAGTTTAATTCTCTGCTCCGAAACGCTCTATGAAGTCGTCCTCTGATATGATTGGAATCTGTAGTTGCTGCGCTTTCTTGTTCTTGCCGGAGGTCGACGCTATGTCGTTGTTTATCAGGAAAGACGTACTCTTGCTCACACTGCCCGTCACCTTGCCCCCCTGCGACTCTATATAAGCCTTCAGTTCGTTGCGGTTTTTGAAGTGACGGACATCGCCTGTAATGACAAAGGTCAGCCCCTCGCAGCTGTTTCCGGCAGGCTCGCTGTGTGGCTGTGTCACCGAAACTTCCGAAAGAAGATTGTTGAGCATAGAGATATTGGCGGGATTTCTGAACCACTCTTTTATAATGGCTTCTCTTTCAGGGCCAATGCCATCTATGTCTTTCAGGTCGAGTTCGGAGAATAGCGTGTTCTCGGAAAGCTTCAGCACATCGTCGATAGAATAGCTGGCAAGCAATCGCTTAGCCACGTCAGGCCCGCACTTGGGTATGCTCAATGCTATCAGCAGGTTACGGGCATCAACGGTGCGCGCACGGTTGATGGCCTGCATCATGTTGCGTGCCGAACGCTCGCCGAAGCCGTCTAACGAGGCTATCTCGCGGATGTGGTTATTCAGCTTGTAAATGTCGGCATACTCCCTTATCCATCCCAGATTGATGAACTTTGCGAGTGTCTGCTCCGAAATGCCATCGATATTCATGCCTTCCTTAGACACAAAGCGCGAGAATTTGCGAAGCTGTTTGGCTGGACAGTCTGGATTAGTGCAGTGAAGGGTCTTGGTTCCGCTTACCTTACTCACCTCCACCCTTGCCTCGTGGTGACACACGGGGCAGCTGTCGGGTATCTGAAGCTGGCCTACCTTCTGCTCTACGCTAACCACCTTCGGAATAATCTTGTTGGCTTTGATGACAGAAAGCACGCTACCCTGCCCTCCTATGCCAAGCCGCTCGCACTCGCTTATGTTGCAAAGCGATGCCCGGCGCACGGTGGTGCCCTCCAGCTCTACGGGTTTGAACACGGCAACAGGCGAGATAGTATTTGCCGCACACGACCATTCAATCTCTATCAGTTCGGTCGTGGCTGCCTCGTCCTGCCATTTGAAAGCCAGTCCGGCACGGGTGGCATGATGCCCGGTGACAGAACCTGTCTGTGCAAAGGCCGTGTCATCATAGGCCACGACAAGTCCGTCTACGGGAAACGGGTTCTTCTGATTGCTCACTTCTTGCGTGAACGCGTCTATCACCTTATTTATATTATAGGCAGTAGGCTCTTCAACAAGCCTGCGGTCCACGGTTGTGAAGCCGTTTTGGTCGAGCCAGTCCATGCGCTGCCCCCAGCTCTGTATATTCTCAGGGGCAGAAACGAGCGTGAAAGCTATCCATCGGATGTTGCGCAGCTTCACTTCCGACACATCCTTGAGCGTGAGCGAGCCTGAAGCAAGGTTACGGGGATTGGCATAGTCGGCACCTGTTTCAAGGAGAAACCGATTGAAGTCGTCGTAGGAAATAATGGCTTCGCCTCGGACCACGACGTGCCCTGCGGCTGAAATTGTCTGCGGCAGCCCCTTGATAGCACTCGACAGGTGGGTTATGTTAGTGCCTATATGCCCGTTGCCGCGCGTCACCACCTTCGTCAGGCTGCCATCGTCGTAGGTCGCAACAAGCGTCAGGCCATCAAGCTTCCACGAAATCCAGACGGGCTTGCCCTCTGCCCATTTCTCCACATCGCCAACCTGCTTGGTCTTGGCGAGCGAAAGGGCGGCAAACTCATGGGCTTCCTTCTGCCCTTCCATCGTCTGCTCTGACACCTTTTGCGTCGGCGAGCCGTCGAGAACGATGCCCGTTGAACGCTCAAGGCGAGACAGCTGGTCGAACTTTGCATCCCACTCATAGTCGGTAAGCAATTCGCCACGACCACCGTAATATGCTTCTGATGCCACATTCAGCTCCTCAATGAGCTGACGCATCTGCTGTTGTTCGAGTTCAAACATATCTTGATAATTAAAACAGAGTTGGTTTTATCATTGCAAAGATACAATATAAAAAAGTAATATGGCCCATATTGGTCAGTAATATGGCCCATATTGCTCGGTAATATGGCCCATATTGGTCGATGTTTTGGATATAATTAGTAACTTTGCAGGCAATAAACACGACAGATTAAGCATAAACAAATCACATAACCACAATGGAAAATAAGAAACTAAGCATTTCAACGCTCTGCGTGCAAGCCGGTTGGACACCGGGAAACGGTGAGCCGGTAGAGCCGCCGATCGTTCAATCAACCACATTCAAGTACGACGACAGTGACGAAATGGCCCAGCTCTTCGACCTGAAGAAGTCGGGATATTTCTATACGCGCCTGCAAAACCCAACCAACGATGCCGTTGCATCGAAGATAGCTGCCCTCGAAGGCGGCGTGGGAGCCATGCTGACATCAAGCGGACAAGCCGCTAACTTCTACGCCGTGCTCAACATCTGTGGAGCAGGCGACCACATTGTGGCTTCGACCGAGATATATGGAGGAACGTTCAACCTGTTCTCCGTCACTCTGAAGAAGATGGGAATAGACTGCACTTTCGTGTCACAGGAAGCACCCGAAGAGGAAATTGCCAAGGCGTTCCGCAAGGAAACAAAGCTGCTCTTCGGCGAAACAATATCTAATCCGGGCTGCCGCGTGCTCGACATCGAGAAGTTTGCACACATTGCCCACACCCACGGCGTGCCACTGATTGTCGACAACACCTTCGCAACTCCCGTGAACTGCCGCCCCTTTGAGTGGGGAGCCGACATCGTTACCCACAGCACAACGAAATACATGGACGGTCATGCCGCTACGGTTGGAGGCGTAATAGTTGACAGCGGCAACTTCGACTGGGACAAATATGCCGAGCGCTTCCCTGGACTAACACAGCCCGACGACTCATATCACGGCCTGACCTACACCAAGGCGTTCGGAAAGCTGGCCTTCACAACCAAGCTGACAGCTCAGCTCATGCGCGACCTCGGCTCAATACCTTCGCCCCACAATGCCTTCATTCTGAACCTTGGACTCGAAAGCCTGCACCTCCGTGTGCGTCAGCACTGCGCCAATGCACAGCGCGTGGCAGAGTTTCTCGCCGCTGATGACCGCGTGGCATGGATTAAATACTGCGGACTGCCCAACGACGAGCACCATGCGCTGGCTCAGAAATACCTGCCCAACGGCTCGTGCGGCGTGATGGCCTTTGGACTGAAAGGCGACCGTCAGACGGCTATCAACTTCATGGACTCTCTGAAACTTATCCGCATTGTCACTCATGTGGCCGACTGCCGCTCGTGTGTGCTCCATCCGGCAAGCCACACACACCGTCAGCTCTCCGACGAACAGCTCAGACAGGCTGGAATAGCGCCCGACCTCATCCGCCTTTCAGTGGGTATAGAGGATGCCGACGATATTCTTGACGACATAAAGCAAGCATTGGACAAGCTCTAAAGGGCATACGACAAATCTAATGTTAAACTTTACAAACGGAAGAACCACCGTAACAAATAATCGCTTAACTTTGAACGTGATTTAATAATATAACCGCTTACCGAACGGTCAGCCAATATGGTTGACCCTTCGGGAGCAAAACAAATTAAAACAATGAAGAAATTATTCTTATTTGCAATGGCAGCAACGGCGCTTACATTCGCCAGCTGCGACAAGACTGCTCAGAAACCAGCCGATGCACAGGTTGACAGTGCTACCGTTGACAGCACTCAGGTGACTGCCGACGAGTCTACATCAGCTATCAGCGAGCTGACATCGAAGCTCGATGCCAAGGACGCAGGTGCCTTCAAGACTGCGCTGAACACTGTGAACGACAAGATCAAGGAACTTGCCACGAAGAATCCTGATGCTGCAAAGCAACTGCTCACAAAGGTTCAAGGCTTCCTCAAGGACAATGCCGACAAGATCAAGGCTAACCTGGGCAACAATGCAGCTGTTGAAACTCTGGTGAACACTCTCACCACAGCACCCGTAGACAAGTTTGTTGATGGACTGAAAGCTGCCGGTGAGACCAAGGACAAGGCTCTGGATGCCGCATCGAAGGCTGAAAGTGCCATAAAGGATGCACCGGAAGCTGCCAAGGCTGCCGCCGACAAGAAAGTTGAAGAAGCAAAAGCTAAGGCAAACGAGAAAGCCAACGAGGCTGTAAACGAAGCAAAGCAGAAGACTGGCGAGGCTGTAGACAAAGCTGCCAGCGACATAAAGAACAAACTGGGTATATAATAACATCATCAACACCCCAACTGAAGCCTGCCTCTTGAACAAGGGACAGGCTTTTTTTGTTGCACAATCAGTGCTCACCAAAGCCCCCCTCAGTCCCCACAAAGGGGGAAGAAGCCCCTCTCAATCCCCCCAAGATGGGGGAGAGTATCTTTAGGACTTATAGGTCTTATGGGACTTTTATGCCTTATAGTAGAGCCTTTCGGCTCCCCCAAGGGGGGAGGAGGTATTTGTTCATTATTCATTGTTCATTATTCATTAACCAATATGACTCATATTACTTTGTAAAGGCTCCCTTTATAGAGCTAAAAAAAGTTTCGGAGGAAACCCATCCGAAACTTAAATCATTTATCTTATCCTGTCGGCTGCCCTTACCAGACGTTCGTCTGCTCTTATTCCGGCTCGTGCCAACAGTGTGAGAACAATCGAAACGAAAGGCAAACAGCAAGCAAAGTCAGGATGGAATATGGTCTTTGCCGGTGCTGATACAAAACCGATGACGGCAAAAACGCCATACCATGCCAACAGCAGCAGCGTGATAATCATGCAGACACCAGCCTGAAGCTTACGGTTTTTGTAGAGGAATATAGCCCATACCGTAATTGTGCCAGACAATGCGAGCAGCACAGTCATCACGATATTGAGCAGTGAAGTGCCTTCCTGCATGATAGAGAGGTTATAGAAGGTCTTGGTGACTCCCATTCCCTCTGCTTCGAAGTGTCCGACAGGCAGTAATGTGCACAACACTAAAGCCACCAAAGACAACAGCAGGTAGACTGTTTGTTTACGTTGTATCATAAACAGCTACCTTTTATAATTCGTCCTGAGTGTCTTTCGACGGGTCACGCCAGTAGACATTGCCGTCTACGAACTCCTGAGTTGCCAGCAGTGTGGGCTTCGGCAACTTCTCATAGTAACGCGAAATCTCTATCTGCTCCCTGTTCTCGAAGACCTCTTCCAGCGAATCATTGTAGGAAGCGAACTCAGCCAGCTTCTTGCTAAGATCCTGCTTCATCTCAACTGAAATCTGATTAGCCCTCTTCGAGATAATAACCACGCTCTCGTAGATGTTGTCAGTTTCCTCACACAGTTCCATGATGTCGCGCGTCACGGTGTTCACGGGGGCTTTGCTCTTTTTGTAATCCATGTTCTTTATGTTTATTATTCCTATTTGTTCTTGGTTATCTGCTTGCAACGCTCTATGTACTTCTTGGCAAGTGCAACGTTTTTTGACTCTGGAAATTCGTTGATAAATCCGTAGCACTCATCTTCTGCGTTCTGGAAGCGGTCGAGTTTCTTCGATTCCACGCTCATAACGGCCAATTCAAACTTGCTCTTCATAACAAGCAGTGAGAAATCTTCGCGGAGATTGCTGTATGGATAATCCTTCAGTGCGTTCTGGGCAGTGATTATGCAGGCTTCATAGTTATTACCACCATTGGTGCAGTTACCGAAATATGAACCAAGGTTGTAGTAAAGCTTTGCCGAAAGATATTCTTTCTGAATCAGCTTGTCCTGCAATTCAAAAAGCCTTTGCTGCGAAGTGCCGCGCATTTTGCCCTCGGGATAAACGTCAAGATACTCCTGAAAGGCAGCTATGGCAGCCACCGTGGGCGACTGGTCGAGCCTCGGCTCAGGCGTTCCCATATAGAGGCTCTGGCCAACATAGTACAAAGCCATCTCTGCATACTGTCCTCGGGGGTAGGTCTGGAAGTACTTTCTGAACACTTCTGAGGCTGTCTGATAGTTCTTATTGCAATATTCGGCCATCGCAAGCATATAAAGGCACTCCTCGGCATTGTCTGTTCCTTTCTGAACCACTACCAAATCGGTAAGCAGCGTTACGGCTTGAGTGTACTTTCCACGTGCGAAACACTCCTTGGCGTAATCGTATTTATAGGAATAGTCAGTCGTCTTATAGACCCTATTGAACTCGTTGGCACAGCCAGTAGTGAGCAATGCCACCAGAGTTAACAAGAAAAGTATTTTCTTCATATTGTGACTTTAGTGTGCAAAAGTACACATTATTCCGCTAATAGCAAAGTCCGTTATTGTTTTTTAGCAAAAAACATGAAGCAGGCGGACACAAAAAGCGGCCACAAACCGCATTGGCTGTGGCCGCTTTAGGACTGAAGGGAGTGCTTACACTCTTGTTTCTACTTACCGAAATAGCGTTTCAGCAGACCTGCAAAGCCTGCGCCGTGACGTGCTTCGTCCTTTGCCATTTCGTGAACGGTATCGTGGATTGCATCCAGACCGGCAGCTTTAGCGTTCTTCGCAATGCGGAACTTGTCTTCACAAGCACCAGCTTCGGCTGCCGCACGCTTCTCGAGGTTGGTCTTTGTGTCCCAGACACATTCTCCAAGCAGCTCGGCAAAGCGGCTTGCATGGTCGGCCTCCTCGAAAGCATAGCGCTTGAAAGCCTCTGCTATCTCTGGATAGCCTTCGCGATCGGCCTGACGAGCCATCGCCAGATACATTCCAACCTCGCCACACTCACCGTTGAAGTGGTTACGGAGGTCATTGATCATCTCTTCGTCGGCACCGGGCAGCTTGCCGTCGCCAATCTTGTGGACTGTGGCGTATGTGGTCTCGCCGTCCTCTTTTAGCTCGCTGAACTTGCTTGCAGGTGCCTTACAGATGGGACACTTCTCCGGAGCCTCTGCTCCTTCATAGATATAGCCGCATACTGCGCAAATAAACTTCTTCTTCATAATGTGTTTTGTGTTTGTTAATTCTTCAATAATAACTCTCAATGCAAAAATAGGAAAAGTTTGGAAAGCACCCAAACTTTTCCTATTTTTATAGAGTTATAAAGATTTTGTCTACTTTAAGCGCTGACTCCAGACACCACTTTGTCGATTATTTCATCGATTGTGAGCAGCTGCTGCTCGCCATTTGCCATGTCCTTCAGGGTGAACTTGCCCTGCTCTATCTCGTTTTCGCCTGCCAGAACAACAAATGGAATGTTCTTTGAATTGGCATACGACATCTGTTTTTTCATCTTGGCAGCATCCGGATAGAGTTCTGTCCGCAGGCCGCTTGTGCGTGCTTTCGCCACGGCAGGCAGGCAATAAGCAGCTTCTGATGTGCCGAAATTGATGAACAAGAGCTGAGTTCCCGTAGTGGTAGCTTTCGGATAGGCATCGAGTTGGTTCAGAACATCGAATATACGGTCTACTCCGAAGGATATGCCAACGCCAGAGAGCCCCGGCATACCGAAGATTCCGGTGAGGTTGTCATAGCGTCCGCCGCCCGTTATGCTGCCTATCTGCACATCAAGAGCCTTCACTTCAAAGATGGCACCCGTGTAATAGTTAAGTCCGCGGGCAAGAGTGAGGTCGAGCTGCAACTCATTCTTCAGCCCGAGCGTTTTCAAAGTAGAAATAATAAACTGCGTTTCTTCGACACCCTTAACGCCTATTTCCGAGTCGTGCAGCACCTTGGCTATCACTTCAAGCTTTTCTTCATTAGTGCCATCAAGGGCAATTATTGGCTGAAGGAGTGCTATCTGGCTTTCAGAAAGTCCTTTCTCGGCAAGTTCCTTGTTCACATTCTCCAAGCCAATCTTGTCCAGTTTGTCTATTGCTACGGTAATGTCAACAATCTTTTCCTGGGCTCCAATCACCTCGGCAATGCCTGAAAGAATCTTGCGGTTGTTGATTTTTATCGCCACCCTGACACCGAAACGACTGAAAACAGTATCGACAATCTGCATCAGTTCCACTTCATTGAGCAGCGAATCGGAACCTACCACATCGGCATCGAACTGATAGAACTCACGGTAACGGCCTTTCTGTGGTCTGTCGGCACGCCATACGGGCTGCACCTGATAACGTTTGAACGGCAGTTGCAGCTCGTCGCGATGCATCACTACATAGCGGGCAAAGGGCACTGTCAGGTCATAGCGCAGACCTTTCTCGCACAGACGGGCAGCCAGCCGCAGCGTGTTGCGCTCGGTAAGCTCGTCGTCGCTGACCTTCGAGAGGTAGTCGCCTGAGTTAAGTATCTTGAATAGCAACTTGTCGCCCTCTTCTCCATACTTGCCCATAAGTGTACTGAGGTTCTCCATAGCAGGCGTTTCAATCTGCTGGAAGCCATAAAGCTGATACACCTCACGTATGGTATCGAATATATAGTTGCGTTTCGACATCTCAGCGGGCGAGAAGTCGCGCGTTCCTTTGGGTATTGACGGTTTCTGTGCCATTATTTTCTTACGATGGTTTGTTCTCTGTCCGGACCTATTGATATAATCTTAATAGGTGTCTGCAGCTGTTCCTCAAGGAAGTTGATGTAGTTCTGGAACTCCACGGGGAACTGTTCCTCGGAAGTGAGCTTGGTCATGTCGGTCTTCCAGCCTGAAAGCTCCTCATAAACAGGCTCTATGTCGTGGTCTATGCTGTAGGGGAAGTGGTCTGTCAGCACTCCATTCTGCTTGTAAGCCACACAAGCCTTGATGGTGTCGAAGCCATCGAGCACATCGCTCTTCATCATAATAAGCTGCGTAACACCGTTCACGGCAATGGCATATCTCAGTGCGACGAGGTCAATCCAGCCGCAACGGCGCTCACGACCAGTCACGGCACCATACTCGTGGCCTATATCGCGCAGCCTTGCGCCTGTTTCATCAAACAGCTCCGTGGGGAAAGGACCTGCACCAACGCGCGTACAGTAGGCTTTCATTATGCCATAGACCTCACCGATACGGTTGGGACCGATGCCCAGACCAGCACAAGCTCCGGCACAGATGGTGTTTGACGATGTGACAAAGGGATAGCTTCCGAAATCAACATCGAGCATAGTGCCCTGTGCTCCTTCGCAAAGCACGCTCTGCCCGCTTGCCAGCAACTTGTTAATTTCGTACTCACTGTCGATGAATTCGTACTGTTTCATGTACTCAACACCCTCCATCCACAGCTTCTCCGTTTCCTCAAAACCATCGAAATCATCGAAGTTCAGGCTCTTGAGTATTGCCAGATGGCGCTGCTTGCAGGCTTGATACTTTTGCTCGAATCCATCGAGAATGTCTCCAACACGCAGTCCGTTGCGGCTAATCTTGTCGGTATAGGTCGGTCCGATGCCCTTTCCTGTAGTGCCAACCTTGTTCTTGCCCTTTTGTATCTCGTATGCACGGTCGAGCAATCTGTGGGTTGGCATGATAAGGTGAGCTTTCTTTGATATCTGCAAACGAGGTCTGAGGTCGTGTCCGCTCTTCTGAAGCTCCTTGGCTTCAGCCATGAAGAGGTCTGGTGCCAGCACCACTCCGTTGCCGATAATGTTGCGCTTGCCTCCCTGAAAAATACCAGAGGGAATACTGCGAAGCACATATTTCTGACCTTCAAACTCCAAAGTGTGGCCGGCATTGGGTCCTCCTTGAAAGCGAGCTATCACGTCATAGTGTGGTGTGAGCACATCAACAACTTTTCCTTTGCCCTCATCGCCCCATTGCAGGCCGAGAAGCACGTCAACTTTTCCTGTGTTCATTTTCTTTGTTTTATGTCGGTTATTTCTTGTTATTCTTTTTCTGGCGGGTGATACGAGCCTGACAAGTCGAGCAAACCCCATATATATATAAGGTGTAGCCATCCCGTCTGAAACGAAACAGCTTCGTTTCCTCGATAGACTTGTGTATTCCAGGCGATACAACCTCCGTTACGTTGCCGCACACCGTGCATACCTGATGTATGTGTTCCTCATTGTTGAAGCAGGCTTCATACATTGTGCGCCCTATGAAGCGGTGGCGTATGACGAGGCGAAGCTCTATGAAAAGGCGCATGGTGTTGTATAGGGTGGCACGCGACACGCGGAAGTTGCGTGCTTCGAGTTCTGTGCTGAGGTCTTCGATAGCAAAGTGCCCATCCATGTCATACACTGCATCGAGTATGGCATAGCGTTCAGGGGTCTTACGATTTTGGTTTATTTCCAAATAGTTCGTAAGTATCTCCCTTACACGTTGTTTCTCTGCTTCCTTGGTCATACTTACAGAAATCTCAAAATAACGCACAAAGTTACCTAAATATATCGAGAATAGTCCGCCTGTTGCTCAAAAAAATCTAAAAAACGGCTTTTACGCATCGCCACAACACTAAAAGAGGTGGAGTTTTTTCTCAAAAACGCCACCTCTTAAATCCAAATCAAAAACTGGATTGAGTTACTAATTCAATTTTATATATGGAATCTACTTTATTATTCCTTGTTCAACAAATATCTTCTTGAGCTTCATCACACCGCGCTCAACCTGCTCTTCGGTGTGAGTAGCCATGAGAGCGAAGCGCACGAGGGTGTCCTGTGGCGCACATGCAGGCGGAATCACCGGGTTGATGAACACTCCAGCATCGAAAGCCAAGGATGTAACGAGGAATGTCTTGTCGATATCGCGCACGTAGAGCGGAATGATTGGGCTCTCGGTATCGCCTATCTCGAAGCCTTCTTCCTGGAAACGGCGCAGCGCATAGCGCGTAACCTTCCACAGCTTCTCTATGCGTTCGGGTTCCTCCTGTATGATGTGAAGGGCCTCGAGGGCTGCGGCAGTGGCTGCCGGAGTGTTTGATGCCGAGAAGATATAAGTGCGGCAGGTGTGGCGCAGGAAGTTGATTGTGTCAGCATCGGAAGCGATGAAACCGCCGATACTTGCCAGCGACTTCGAGAAAGTTCCCATGATGAGGTCCACTTCATCAGTAAGTCCGAAATGGTCGCACACTCCGCGTCCCTGTTTGCCGAAGACTCCTATTCCGTGAGCCTCGTCAACCATTATCGAGCAGTTGTACTTGTGCTTCAGCTCGACTATTTCGGGCAGCTTTGCAAGGTCGCCCTCCATTGAGAACACACCGTCAACGACAATCAGCTTGATTGCTTCGTGAGGCAGACCCTGCAACACGCGCTCGAGATCGTCCATGTCGTTGTGCTTGTAATGGAGCTGGCGGGCAAAAGAAAGGCGACGTCCGTCGACAATACTTGCATGGTCGCGGTCATCGCATATAATGTAGTCGTTCTTGCCAACTACCATTGCCAAAACTCCCTGATTGACAGAGAAGCCAGTAGAGAAGCACAAACAATCGTCCTTATGGACGAATTCGGCAATTTCTTTCTCCAACTGAACATGAAGATCGAGCGTTCCGTTCAAGAAGCGGCTGCCTGCACATCCCGAACCATACTTGTCGAGAGCGGCCTTTGCCTTATCGATGATACGCTGATCGCCGGTCAAGCCCGTATAGGCATTCGAACCGAACATGAGCACTTCGTGTCCTCCCATCTTAACTTCGGTGTCCTGTTTGCCTGTGATTTCACGGAAATAGGGATATACACCGGCCTCCATAAACTTCTGGGGTTCACGATAGCTCTTGTACTTTTCCTGTAACTGTCCCATTAATTTAAATAGGTTAATTCCTTGTTTAATATCGTTGATGCGTCGAATGACGGCAAAAACGAATATTTTTGAACATTATTTTTTAGGCTGCAAAGTTAAGAAAAGAAATTGAAACACAACTCTTTTTTCATCGAAATATTGTTTTCTTGTATTTTTTATTTGTCTACATACGACTGAAAATGGCTTTTTCATTATATTTGCAGAACATTTCAACGATTCGCAGACTGTCTATGAAGAAAACCATTGTTTTTATTCTGAACCCTATTTCGGGCACTGTGAGCAAAGCCGACATACCGGCAAAGATTGAGCAACACCTCGACAAGGATTTGTTCAGCTACACCATTGCCGAGACCGAGTATGCCGGCCACGCCGAGGAAATAGCCCGCCAAGCCGCCAAGGAGCACACCGACATCGTGGTAGCTATCGGAGGCGACGGCACCGTGAACGAAGTGGGGCGCGGCCTGGTGAACAGCCAGACGGCCTTAGGCATCATTCCATGCGGCTCCGGCAACGGACTGGCGCGCCATCTGATGGTGCCCATCGACACCGTGAAGGCCATTGAGAACCTGAACAAGTGCGTAATCCACGACCTCGACTACGGACTGATCAACGACCACCCCTTCTTCTGCACGTGCGGCATGGGCTTCGATGCCTTCATAAGCAACAAATTTGCAGAAGCCGGCAAGCGCGGACTGATCACATACGTGGAAAACGTGCTCAAGGAGGGGCTCACATACAAGCCAGAAACCTACCAGATAGAAGACGAAACGGGAACCAAGCGTTACAAGGCGTTCCTCGTTTCGGCTGCCAACGCATCGCAGTACGGCAACAATGCCTACATTGCGCCGCAGGCATCAATGAGCGACGGACTGCTCGATGTAATCATCATGGAACCTTTCGACGTGCTTGAAGCTCCGCAGATAAGCATCGATATGTTCAACAAAACTTTAGACAAAAACTCTAAAATCAAGACTTTCAAGGCCAAACGCATACACATCCACCGCAGAGAAGCAGGCCTGATACACTTCGACGGCGACCCTGCAATGACCGAAGCCGACGTCGACATAAGGCTCGTTAGCAAGGGAATAAAGGTTGTGGTGAACCCGGATGCCGACAAAAGTATGCGTCAGCCCAACGTGATGCAGAGCACTTTCAGTGAAGTTTTCAACGACATCAACCAAGTAAGGAGCAACATCCTCAGACAAGGACGGCGCATCAACATCATGAACAAGAAGCTACTAAAAAAACTAAACTTGACTTAACTACTCCACAACCACACATCCTGTAAGATAAAAGGACAATAATCCCGGCATACGAACTGTGCTGTTTTAGCACTGAAACACGCTCAGATAAGACGAAAAAGCAACAATTTGCACCACTAAAAACACATCAACGCACCGAAAAACCGACCATTTCATCGTCATTTTCGCCATTTCTCGTCTCCAGATTGCCGAGCTCGCGCCAATTATAATGCGCCCCAATAGCCTCCAAGACTATCCGGCTCGACTGCCGTTGCTCGTCGGCCTGAGTATCGCCACCAAACAACTATCATTCCGCAACAGCCTCATTTCTAAATATTTGGCAGCAAGCCAGACTTTCCCAGGGCCTCCGTAAACTTTCTCCAGCAGTCTTGGAGCGATGTTACAGCTATGCTGGAGAAGTTCTCCAGCTATCCCGTAGCATTGCTACGGAGCCGTTGGAGAAACCTTACAGACGCGTCCGGAGAACCCGATAGCTCGCCTGCGGAGATGCTCCAGCAGCACTTTCTATCGGAAAAAGCGGCATTTATGCCCCGAAATACTCGCATATACGTCAGCAAAACAGCCGTTGCCGCCAAACAAGAGAGTATCAAGAAGGTCAGAGTAAGGATTTTTCGCACTCACGATGACGGTCTGGAGGCAACGGAAAAACTCAGAAGATGCAACGAGGTTTCACCAAAGATAGAAGTCGCGCGTCAGCTCGCTGTACCACTCCGAGCGCCCTGCCCCATCGGCTAAGCACTCCACCGACGTTTCCGCCGTAGCCCTGCTCCTGCAAAACGTTAGCAGACAACGCTTTGCAGGCCGTCGGTTAGAGGTTTTCACCAAACACTGACGAACCACCGCAAACCCCTTGTCAGCCACAGCAGCCTCAAAAGCAGCCATGACATCAGTGGGCAGCACCACCGACAGCATCCCGTCGCTACAGAGCAGACGGTCGGCAGCAGCCGCGAGGTCGGCAGCAGTGAGGCTGTCGCTATGCCGCGCCAGCGTGCGACGGCTGTCGGGACACTTCAGCGAGTTAGCGAAATACGGGGGATTGCACACTATGGCATCAAAAGTCTGGCCGACAAACGACTGCACGCCAGACCATACCACCTCCACCCTATCGGCAAACGGACTTGCCGCAACATTCTCGCGAGCCTGCTCCACCGCACCTTCGTCTACGTCAATCGCCGTTACGCGTGCCTCGGGAAAGCGCTGGGCCATCATCAGTGCCACAAGGCCCGTGCCCGTGCCAACGTCCAATATCCTCGTTCCGCCAGCCGCCCAGGCACCCAGCAGCACCCCGTCGGTGCCCACCTTCATGGCGCACCGGTCCTGACTGATTGCGAATTGCTTAAACCTGAAAGTACTCATTAGCTCATGGTTTGCTGCTGCAAAATTAGCTCAACTCTCCCAAACACACAAATTTAAAGCAGCAACAGACGATTAAAATCACCGCGAATAACCATATATATAAATAAATTAGTAACTTTGCACACTCAAAAAGCATTAGGAACAATACCCTAAATATGGATACAAGTCAGAATAACGGAATACAGATGATTGCCGACTACGAAGGCGACATAACCAATTTGTTCAACTCCAAGCTCGACGGCGAGCTGCCAATCCTGCCCACACGCAACCTCGTTGTGTTCCCGGGCGTAATCTCTCCCATACTCATCGGAAGACAGTCGAGCGTTGCAATGATCGAGGAAGTCATGGACAGCAACGACGGCACGTTTGCCATCTTCTGCCAGAAAGACCCGGGAGTAGACAATCCAGCTATGAAGGACCTCTTCTGCTACGGCGTTTATGCCAAGCTGATACGCGTGCTCGATATGCCCGGAGCCGGCGACAACAAGACTGCCATCGTGCAGGGACTGGGCCGGTGCCACCTCAAGAGCGTCACCCAACGCAAGCCCTTCATTCTCGGCGAAGTGGAATCGGCACCCGAGATATTCCCGAGCATCGACGACAAGGAATACGAAACGGCCATTGCAGACATGAGGGCATCGGCCATCGAGTTCATACGCAACAACGAAGAGATACCCGACGAGTC
>ODAJ012038142.1_pt1 | contig 27251 bp, 20 predicted proteins | sample 1539241 | NCBI WGS metagenome assembly ODAJ01 (sample SAMN02144231, study PRJEB22623) | gut metagenome | biome: sheep rumen | host: Ovis aries | place: New Zealand
GGGTTTATAGGGCTTATAAGTCTTATGGGGCTTATAGGACTTATAAGCCTTATGAGAAAGCCTTTCAGCCTCCCTCCCTTGGGGAGGGGTAAGGGGTGGGTCGGTAATATGGCCCATATTGGTCGGTAATATGGCCCATATTGGTCAGTAATATGGCCCATATTACTTTGCCGAAAGACGGTAATTGCAGCTCGCAAAAGTTATTTCTTTGTGATATATTTGGACGGAATATCCTTTTTTTCTACCTTTGTGGCATAGGAATTAACCATTTATTCATTATTTAACCATCTAAATCAAGACGAAATGAAAAAGATTTCAGTTATGGCAGTAGCGCTGGCAGCAGGCGTTTTCGTGCTGAGCAGCTGCAATGGCAAGAGCAACGGAGCTGGCGGCGATGCTGACAGCACAAAGGTAGACTCAGTTAAGATGTCGAGCATGGGCTCGTGGGACTATCCCGAGGGCTCTGCGCTCCAGAACCCCGATGACATCTCGTGCGTTCTTTATGCCAGTTCATACAATAGCAGTATGAAAAAGAACGAGGATCCGGCTGAAACAACTCACATTTTCTACAAGGCTGACTTCGTGAAAGCAGGCGAAACAAAGTCTACTATCAAGTCGATCAGCGAAGAGTATGAGATTCCCAACTCGCTCATCATTCCTTTCTACAAGGGCGCAAAGGCCAAGAAGGGAGACATCGTGCTCACTTGGTGGCAGGGAGGAAGCGGTATGCAGCGCGCTATCGTTGTTGACGACGCTCGTCCCGAGGAGCCGAAGGTATGCTATCTCGACCTGAACTTCAAGGGCGACGGCACCGGTCTGGCTGAGAAAGAGGGTGAGGTTACTCTGAAGCCCAACTCATTTGCAGTGATCGAGGACGGTCAGTGGGTTCCCGGAGCTAATCTTGTAGTCAATGACGGCACCGAGCAGAAGGAAGGTACGCTGCTCAACGTAGCTGGCGACAAGGTTCTCTACGACGGATTTGCAGGCAAGGTGAAGGTTGCCAAGAAGAGCGACTGCCAGCTCGTGCCCGTTAAGCAGAGCCTCAAGGCTGGCGATGCTGTCAAGGCTGTATGGGTAGGCAGCTGGAACGCTGACTATTCTGTTGTCAAGGTTGACGAGAAGGTTGGCCGTGTATGGGTTAAGGACAAGAACGGTCGCGAGGAAATCAAGAGTGTTCTTGAGGTTCTCAAATAATAAATCCTTGCTTTTCATAAACAATAAAGGGGGCAGGCCATCCGTGGCTTGCCCCCTTTCTGTATCATGTTATTCATTTTTCTATTCAATCTCCCCTCCCTTAAAGAGGGGCAGTGTGCGTGTTCTCCTTTCCAATTCCCCTCCCTTGGGGTGGGTCGGTTAGTTTTCTCCTTTCCAATCCCCCTTCCCTTGGGGTGGGGCGGTTAGTGTTCTCCTTTCCAATCCCCCTCCCTTAAAGAGGGTCGGTTAGTGTTCTCCTTTCCAATTCCCCTCCCTTGGGGTGGGTCGGTTAGTGTTCTCCTTTCCAATCCCCCTCCCTTGGGGTGGGTCGGTGCGTGTTCTCCTTTCCAATTCCCCTCCCTTGTGGTGGGTCGGTGCGTGTTCTCCTTTCCAATCCCCCCTCCCTTGGGGAGGGGTAGGGGGTGGGTGCTTGGGTCAGCGTGTGGCTTCTTGTCTTTTAGAAGTTACACTCCACGCCCACGCCGATAACCTTGTTTGAGCGTGTGAACGTGTCGCTGACACCCTCGGTGGGGTAGTTCTTGCGCTCGTAGTTGCTGTAGTTGGTCTGGAAATAGGCCGCGCTGAGCTTCACGTTGCTGGCAACCTGATACTTGAAGCCGAAGCCCAGGCTGTAGGAGTTCACTACAAACGACATATCGTTCATGTATTCGTCGGTGAGCTGGTAGCGTGTGAGCTGTCCGCCGGCTGAGATGGTGAGGCGCTTGGTTACGTCCCACTCGGCTCCGCCGAGGTATTCGTTGGTTCCTCCCTTGAGTTTCTCCTGAGTGTTGCCGTACCATTTGCAGTTCTTGTCGTAGAAATGGTGGTAGCCCAGGTTCACTCTCACGTTGTCGATGATGCTCCACTGTGCTCCGATGGCAAGCAGTGCAGGCGAGTCTTCGCCCACTTTCTCTCCGTCGCGGAACTTGTTCACGGCTGCAATCTCGCTCGCCTCGTTCACGGTAGACTCGTTCTTCATGTGCATCTGGGTCTTGAACTCATACTTGGCAGCGATGTTGAAGTTGCCGAAGCGGTAGTCGATGCCGATGATAGGGGCTATTCCCAGTCCGGTCTGGTTGCATAGCAGGTTCACTCCCTCGGAGTATTTCTGCAGCTGGTTGAGGCTTTTGCTTGTGCCTTGGAGTGTCTGCTGTGTGGCCTCGAGCTTAGCTTTCTTGACCATAAGCTCCTCGGGAGGGGTGAGTCCGACATCGGTGTATTGCTTTATACCAGCATCAACCTGTGCCATTGCGCCTGCCACGGTGTTCAGTCCGCCGTCGACCATGGCCGTCGACTGCTGCATGAAGCTGCCGAAGTTGACCCATCCGGCTGCCGTGTTCACCTGAATGTTGCTAATCTTGGCTTTGTAGGTGGCATTGCCGTAGAGCAGTCGCAGACCGCCGTAGACCGAAAGGTTGGGCGTAATCTTGTAGGCTGCGCCCACCTGCACTCCGAAGTAGTACTGGCGGCCCTGCATATATCCGTCCATATCGTAGCCTTTCACTCCGGGAGCAGGCTGTCCGAGGGCCACTGCCAGCTGGTCGAGGCCCTGCAGCTGGTGGGCTATGCCGCCCACAACGCTCTCGAAGGAGCCCAGACCGTCGGCAAACTCACACTTGCCGCCGCCGCCCGGCACCGAGAGATTGAGCTGCACGCTCCAGTTGCCCTTATTCCAGGCTCCCTGAAGCGAGGGGATGCACGGTGCATCGGCTACTCCCTCGAACACTTTTGTGCTCTTGTTCTCGTTTTTGCGCCCCAGGGCAAACATTGGATTGGTAGAAGTTATGGTGCGTGTCTGGTGGGCATACTGCCAGTTGAAGGCGAGGTGGAACCCTTCAGGGAGGAAAGCAACGCCTGCCGGGTTGCTGTAGACTCCGTCGAGGCCTATCGCGCCGTCGCGGGCCGGGTTGCGGAGGAAGTCAATACTTTGGTTGGTGTTTGTCAGGATGCCTCCTGCAAAGGCAGAGGCACTGGCTGCCAGCAGCATGGCCGAGCAGAGAATTGTTTTCTTGTTCATACAAAATACCTATTTTCTTTTCGGCTGCAAAGGTACTTTCTCTATTCGGAAACTTTTTAAAGAATTAACATTGATTAACTAAAAACTGCACAGTTTCTTTGCGTCTGAGCAGTTTTGCTTGATTTACAACAAGCGTTTTGCGCACTTCGGCGCAATTTGTGTAATATTCTCAGCAGCTTGTTCCATGCTTCTTCGGCTCTTTTGTGTATGTCGGTGGGGATGTTTTAAATAGCGGAAAGTTGCTTGCCGTTTGCCGAAAAAGTGCTAACTTTGCCTTGAAGGTGGCTTCTTGAGCCGCCGGAAGTGGAAAAACAGTTAATCACAACAAAAAAACAACAATCACAATGAGAAGAATCTTGATTATGCTTGCTGTCACGATGCTGTCCGTCATGGCATCGCAGGCCCAGACCTGGGACAGCCTTTATGATGCGGCAAAGGGCATAGAGCGGTCGTGGAAGTCGAAATCGCTGAAGGTGGACAATGCCTATCCGCAGGCTAAAGTACACAACTTTGCCTATGCTTTCTGCTCTGCCTATCCGCAGTATAAGCCTTGTGCCAACCTGCTGAAGTATCTGAAGAATATCGCTGCCTACAATCCATACAAGGATGAGTACAGCATCAACGATGCTCCGCGCAACGGTTTCATCAACTCCGACATGGGATATCAGGTGGAAGTCTGCCTTGAGGTGTGTTACTGGAAGCGCACCAACGGCCACTCGCTGGTGGGAGTGCTGATAAGAGTGGGCCAGGAAGCGGAAGATTCGCCCACCTACTGCCTGCCGATGTTCTACGATTACAACCCGTCGAAGGGCATCATGACACCCGACGTGGCAGTTGCCAATACCGTGAAGCAGCTTGTCGGGAAGCTCAAGGGCAATTCTGACGTCTTTCTGCCCAAGGAAGGAAAGGACATTCAGGTTATGACGACGACATATTATGGCCCGGAGGTCGACGACTTCAAGTATAAAGAGCGGCTGCTCAAGTGGACGGGCAACAGCTTCAGGTAGTTTTTCACATATTTATATACATACAATGAACCCCGTGTCGGCCTGTTGGCAACACGGGGTTCTGTGTCTTTGTATCGTCAGTATCGCGTTTCCCGGGTTAGAACTCTGCGTTCTTAGGAGTGCGCGGGAACGGTATCACGTCGCGTATGTTCTGCATACCGGTCACGAAGAGCACCAGACGCTCGAAGCCCAGACCAAATCCGCCGTGGGGACAGGTGCCGAAGCGGCGGGTGTCCAGATACCACCACATATCCTTCATGGGTATGTTGCGGCGTTCTATCTCGCCCATCAGCTTGTCGTAGTTCTCCTCGCGCACCGAGCCGCCAATGATTTCTCCAATCTGCGGGAACAGTACGTCGGTGCCCTGAACGGTCTTTCCGTCTTCGTTTATCTTCATGTAGAAGGCCTTTATGTCCTTCGGGTAGTCGGTCATAATAACCGGTTTCTTGAAGTAATGCTCCACAAGATAGCGCTCGTGCTCGCTTGCGAGGTCCATGCCCCATGATACCGGGAACTCGAACTTGTGCCCCTTGGCAACTGCTTCCTCGAGAATCTTAATGCCTTCGGTGTATGGCAGGCGCACGAACTCTTCCTTGACAACTCCCTGTAGACGCTCGAGCAGAGTCTTGTCGATCATCTTGTTGAGGAACTCAAGGTCGTCCTTGCAGTTGTCCAATGCCCATTGCACGCAGTACTTTATGAAGTCTTCCTCGAGATCCATCAGGTCGTCGAGGTCGATGAAGGCCACTTCGGGCTCAATCATCCAGAACTCTGCCAGGTGGCGAGGGGTGTTGGAGTTCTCTGCTCGGAACGTGGGACCGAAGGTGTAGATGGCTCCCAGTGCCGTTGCACCAAGCTCGCCCTCAAGCTGTCCGCTCACGGTGAGCGACGTCATCTTGCCGAAGAAGTCGTCGTCGTAGATGATTCGTCCCTCGTCGTCTTTCTCCAAGCGATACAGGTTCTTGGTTGTCACCTGGAACATCTGGCCTGCTCCCTCTGCGTCGCTTGCTGTAATGAGCGGCGTATGGAAGTAGAAGTAGCCATGGTCGTGGAAGTATTTGTGGATGGCTATGGCCATGTTGTGGCGTATTCGCATCACAGCACCGAAGGTGTTGGTGCGCAGTCGCAGGTGAGCGTGCTGCCTCATGTACTCGAAACTCTGGCCTTTCTTCTGCATGGGGTAGTCGTTTCCGCAAGTTCCGAAGAGCTTGATGCTCTCAGTCTGTATCTCCACGGTCTGCCCTTTGCCCTGACTCTCCACGAGAGTGCCGCTTGCGCTGATGCACGCGCCGGTGGTGATGTCCTTCAGAAGCTCTGCATCGAACTTCGCCGGGTCCACTACGAGCTGGATGTTCTTGATGGTAGAGCCGTCGTTGAGGGCGATGAAGTCAACAGCCTTGCTGCTGCGGTGGGTACGCACCCAGCCCATCACCGTTATCTCACGACCAAACTCGCTGCACTCCAGCGCATCAATTATTTTTGTCCGTTTCATAGATTTATTGATATTGCTTGCCTTTTCAGGCATCTTATGGGCTATATATAATAAGGTGTTACACTCTCGGCCTACTCGAAGGCACCCATTCTGAGGATGTCGACCTCTTTCTCGGTGAGGAAACGCCAGTCGCCGCGGCGCAGGTGCTTCTTCGTGAGTCCGGCAAACTGTACTCGGTCGAGCTTCACCACGCGGTAGCCGAGAGTCTCGAAGATACGCCTTACGATACGGTTCTTGCCGCTGTGTATCTCGATGCCCACCTGTGTCTTGTCCTCGGGCTTGGGATAGTCGATGGCATCGGCCTTGATTTCGCCGTCGTCGAGCTGTATGCCGTTGGCTATCTGCTGCATGTCGTAGGCTGTCACCTCCTTGTCGAGGAACACGTGGTAGACTTTCTTCTTCAGGAACTTAGGATGTGTGAGCTTGCTTGCCAGTTCGCCGTCGTTGGTGAACAGCAGCACGCCGGTGGTATTGCGGTCAAGGCGTCCCACGGGGTATATGCGCTCGGGGCAGGCATCCTTTACAAGGTCCATGACGGTCTTGCGCTGCTGTGGGTCATCGCTCGTCGTGACATAGTCTTTGGGCTTGTTGAGCAGGATGTAGACCTTCTTCTCGATGCTCACGGGTGCGTCCTTGAACACTATCTCGTCGGAGCGCAGCACCTTGGTACCCAGTTCAGTGACTACCTCACCGTTCACTTTGACGAGTCCCTGCTGTATGAACTCGTCGGCTTCGCGCCTGCTGCACACTCCGGCATTGGCCAGATAGCGGTTCAGACGTATGGGTTCGTTGGGGTCTATGTGGTCTTCCTTGTATTCGATGCGCTTCTTCAGGCTATATTTAGCTGAGGGATCGTACTCCAGTGTGTGCTGGCGGAAGTTGCGCTTGCGGTTCTGCTGTCCGTACTGTGGGCGCTGACCATGCTGCTGTCGCTGCTGATAGCCACCCTGCTGACGGCCTTCGGCGTTGTAGCCCTGCCTTGGCTGGAAGCCTTGACGCGGCTGGAAGCCCTGTCGCTGCTGGTTGTAGCCCTGTCGCTGCTGGTAGTTCTGGCGCGGACGATATTCGTTTTCGCCCTCTTCGCCCTGCTGGTTGTAGCGCGGACGATAGTTCTGCTGGTATCCCTGCTTGTAGTTGTTGCGCTGCTGATAGCCTCCCTGTCGGGGCTGATAGCCCTGTCTGGGCTGGTATCCGCCCTCCTCGTTCTGCTGGTTGTAGCGTGGGCGATAGCCTCCGGCAGGTCTCTGCTGGTAGCCCTGTCGCTGCTGATAGCCGTTTTGCTGGTGTCTGGGGCGATAACTGCCCTGCGAGGTCTGGTTGCTGTTTTGCAGGTTAGAGCCGAAACCTTCGGGACGGAAGCCGTTTTCGCCAGCTGGCTTGTAGTCGGAGGAGTAAGTCCGTGTGGTTCGGATGCGCGGACGTTGTGGCCGTCCGCCTGCACGAAAGTCGTTCTCTGTGTGCTCACGCTTGCCTGTTTGGTAGCCCTCGCGGCTGCCCTCACTTGCTTCGGCAGCATGGTTAGCGGTTTTTTCTAATTCTTCTGACATGGTTGTGTTGTGTTAGCAGGCCTCACGGCCTTGGTTCTTGAATTGGTTTTAATGAATGATATGATAATACGTATGATTACATTCCTGTGTAGTTCTGCGGCGTTATCGCCATGAGCTCGGCCTTCACGCTGTCGCTCACGTCGAGCGTCTGTATGAAGTTGTGGATTGTTTGCTCGGTCATCTTTTCGTTGGTGCGCGTCAGAGCCTTCAGTGCCTCGTAGGGATGGGGATAGGCTTCGCGGCGGAGGATGGTCTGGATGGCTTCTGCCACCACTGCCCAGGTGTTGTCGAGGTCGGCCTGCAGCTTCTCCTTGTTGAGTATAAGCTTGCGGAGACCCTTCAGAGTGCTTTGTATTGCGATCACTCCATGGCCGATGGGCACTCCTATGTTGCGCAGGACGGTGGAGTCGGTGAGGTCGCGCTGCAGGCGGCTCACGGGCAGTTTCTGTGCCAGGAACTGCAGCAGTGCGTTGGCTACGCCGAGGTTTCCTTCCGAGTTTTCAAAGTCGATGGGGTTCACCTTGTGGGGCATTGCGCTCGAACCTACCTCTCCGGCCTTGATTTTCTGCTTGAAATAGTCCATTGATATATACATCCAGAAGTCGCGGTCGAGGTCGATGATGATGGTGTTTATGCGTCGGATGCCGTCGAAGATGGCTCCGAGATAGTCGTAGTTGCTTATCTGAGTGGTGAACTGTTCGCGCCTGAGTCCCAGCTTCTCGCTGACGAAACGGTTTCCGAACTCGCGCCAGTCGAACTCCGGGTAGGCCACGTGGTGGGCATTGAAGTTGCCTGTGGCTCCTCCGAACTTAGCCGTGAGGGGCAGCGCGCGCAGCAGTTTGAGCTGCTCTTCGAGTCGGTAGACGTAGACTGCCACTTCCTTTCCGAGTCGTGTGGGCGAAGCGGGCTGGCCGTGGGTCTTGGCAAGCATAGGCACGTCGCGCCATTCCTCGGCATAGCTTTGCAGCTGTGCTATCAGCTCCTCGGTCTGCGGCAGCACCACATCCTCGAGCGCTTCCTTCATCGAAAGGGGCACGCTGGTGTTGTTGATGTCCTGCGAGGTGAGGCCGAAGTGGATAAATTCCTTGTAGCAGTCGAGTCCGCCGATGGCATCGAACTGCTCTTTTATGAAGTATTCCACGGCTTTCACGTCGTGGTTGGTAGTGCGTTCAATCTCTTTCACCCTTGCGGCATCGGCAGTAGAGAAGTTGCGGTAGATGTCGCGCAGCCTGTCGAAGAGGCTGTTGTCGAACTCCTTGAGTTGGGGCAGGGGCAGTTCGCAGAGCGTGATGAAATATTCTATCTCAACACGCACACGGTATCTGATAAGTGCATACTCCGAAAAATAATCTGCCAGTTTCTCTGTCTTGCTTCTGTAGCGGCCATCAATGGGCGATATTGCTGTTAAAATGTCCAGCTCCATACTAATAATACTAATGTGTTATCTTGTCTTGAATTATCTCGGTATGAGGTTCTTGCTTTCTCTTCTTGGGCGCAAAAGTACAAATAATAATTGTAAGTGTAGAAAGTTTTTTTCTTAAACTTGGTTTAAAAGCAAAAAATCCTGATGCCGAAAGGCAACAGGATTGTCGCTGTGTGGGCGTTGACGGATTCGAACCGCCGACCCTCTGCTTGTAAGGCAGATGCTCTAAACCAGCTGAGCTAAACGCCCGTGCTTCCTCAAAAGCGATGCAAAGGTATGGCTTTTCGGCGATACTGCCAAATTTTTCCGCACTTTTTTTGCTCTCGCAGGCAATTATGTATAAATTATGTATTTTTTAGTATCACACCTATCAATATTTTACTGTAGTTATAAAAGAAAACTCTGATTAATAGTATTAAATATACTTAATAATCACATCGATAATTTGCATAAATGAGAATATTTTTTATTTTTGCATAAAATTCTCATTCATGGATAAGCGAACTGATGGCATTGTAGCAAAGCGATTCCTAAAAATGGAGATGCTCCGTAGGGGTATCACCACAGAAAAGCTTCAGTCGCTTTTGGCAGATCATGGCTATTCTTATACTTTGTCAAGCGTTAATAGCAAAATTAGTAGAGGTACGTTCAGTGCCACTTTCTTGTTGCAATGCCTTGAAGTTATGAAATGTGACAAACTGGATTTGGATAATATTATTACGAATTATGAGTAACCAGATAAACAGGTTGGTTCAATATGTCAATAAATCATTAGACGGCTATAATGATAAAGATGCTTTAGATGTTATATGTGCATCTGTAGCTGTCTTGTATGCTATTAGACGATTATCTAATGGCAACCACTATGTATCAGAATCTGGACCAGACATTAATTATGGTAGCATAAAACATCATTTTAGTGGCCTTGCCTCATGTTATGAACACTATATAGGTGAATTATCAGAGGAACAGCTTTGGCAACTATGTGTTCTGATTGATGATATTTTAGATAATGAGATTGACAGCGACAATATGGTATCATGGATATATCAGCAACTAAAGAATAGTCTAGCTAAGGATGCTCTTGAAAAAATTGGTAAAGACTGTAATAAACTTAAAGGAGCAGATTTGCTCATGCAGACCCAGTTCTTTACAGACTACTATATGGTCAAGTTTTTGGTGGATAAAGCCTTTGAATTGCTCCAAGACCAACTACCCAATGTGGTTTTTGTCGACCCAGCTTGTGGAGGAGGAAACTTTCTGACCTATATTTATATCAAACTGTTTGAATGGTATCAAAGGCACACAGACTATGATGTCTCAACAATAAATGAACAGATACTTCAGGCCAATATCGTTGGTTATGACATTGATGGCACACTTGCACAAATAGCTGGTTTATCTTTGTATATGTGTGGAAGACTTCGTTATTGCAACTCTATCAAAGCTAACATCTATGTATACGGAGGTGAAGCTGACGATTTGAAGGGTTTCCTGGCAAGAACTATAAAGTCAAACAAAATAGGTGGTAAGACGATGACAGAGTTCCTCTTCCATCTTCAATCGCAGCAGAATCCTATAGTTTATATAACTAACCCGCCATTTATGGGGAAAAGAGATATGGATGTAAGAATGAAGGAATACCTCCAAACTTATTATCCCAACTCGAAGGGCGATCTATGCTTTTCTTTTATGGAACAGATTATGCGGATAATGCGAAAACAAGATATGTGTGTAACCGTAAGTCAGAATGGCTGGCTGGCACTATCTTCAATGAAGGAATTTCGCAAGAATCTGTTGGACAAGTATTACTTGTATACCTGTATAGATATGGGGGCAAATGCCTTTGAGAACATCAATGGTGAGAAGACAAACATAGTCCTGTCTGTCATAACTGGCAAACCATCAGAATCTGAAAAAGACTCCTCCTTTGTTAACCTCCGAGGTCGTAAGCTTGAAGAAAAGAAAGAACTGCTTGCGACAGGCAAGTACCATGTCTATCATGTCAACATGGAGGAATTTAAGAAGATTCAAAATTATGAATTTCTGTATCAGTTAGGCAATGATATTGAGCAGTTCAGGTCGATGCATCAATATAGCGAGTATAGCAAATGCATGCAAGGCTCGTCGACGGGTGATAACAAAACGATGGTGAAGTACATTTGGGAAACGGTAGAATCAGGTTGGGTGCTTGCCAGTAAAGGTGGCGGCTATAGCAAATGGAGCGGTCTTAATCTTTTCAAAGTGAAATGGGGGGAACGTGGCGAGTTGCTAAAGAACAACAAAGGGAGTGCATTGCGAAACCCTAATGAAATGGAGAAAACCGCCATTGTATATAGTGATACAGGCACCTTGGGCCTAAGCACACGTGCACGTTTAGATGGGCAGGTATTCATAGCTTCTGGACCTGGTATAAAAGTTATTAAAGGTGATCCAATGTGTCATTTGGCATTTCTAAATTCTAAAATTTCCACATATTTTCTAAAAGTACTTAACCCCAAGTTTACGGTGAGTGCAGGATATATCGGTAAGATTCCTGTTGCTGATGGAATACTTGACAATCAGCATTTGGCAGTTCTGGCAGCAAAGTGCATCAACCTGAAAAGAGAGTACTTGTCAAGCAAATTACCAAACTATGAATTTGTGCATGATGATTATAAAAATATACTTGACGTTGACACCTATATAGAATATAATATTCGCAAGGATATCTTCAACCAATATCGCAGATACATCTATGAACAGGAGATAGACAAGTGTATACTCGAAAAATATCATCTTTCTGACACGCAGTTGACAGAATACTATAAGATGATGGGGGGGCAGTTTTCTTATGAAGGGAACATGCCAAATTTGAGGTGTATAGACAAGTTACTCGTTTCAACCTTGAATGAAAACTGTCAGTCTGTTAGTCGTAAGCTGAATGGCTTCATCATTGGAACGGAAAATCAGATAGACATGATTTCCTATATGTATTCCTTGTCACCAAAAGATATCACGAAATTTATCATCGCTAATGCAAGACTACTGACAGGTACAATGAACCTATATAAAAGGGACTTGATTCACAAACTGATACTGAAGGTAGCAGGCGTAGATGTATTGTTTCATGTACAACTTGACGTTGTACCTAACAGCGATGCCATTTATGAAAGAATGGAAGAGAGCTACTCTTCACTGGTACGACAACTGAACATCTCTCTCGATGCCATAAGGGAGATCATTAGAGATATGCATATTAAGTGTTTCAATAATAAGCCAATACTCAAGCAATGAACTATATTAATATATATAAGGATACTGTTGCGGAAGTTTTGAAATCCGCTTATGATAAAGGCTATAATGCAGACCCTCTTGTTTCCAATCGTCTAGTGTTCAGTGTAAGGGCTTATTTCGTGGTATATCGCTATGTGGCATCCCGTGTCCGTATTTGTGGTGTGCAAATATTAACGTTAGAGGATTGTATGAAATGGATTGGGAAGCACTTTTCTTGCGATTGTCCATTCTTGTATATATTCAAAACGACAACGAAGCAAACAAATGACATTGTAAGTCGACATTTGACCAGTATAGACGAAGAGAGCTTTTCATGCGACATAGGATCATTTTATGAATCGCTCTTGCATACAGACATCAGGGAAACTTCAACTGTAGAAGGGAATCGATTGAGGAATAAACAGGGTAGTTATTACTCTCCGCATGCTCTAGCATCCTATCTCACCAAGTCAGTCATAGGCAGATATGTGGAGAACAACGGTCTGGAGGCATTGCTTTCTGCACGCTTTATTGATTTCTCTTGTGGTTCCGGCATTTTTCTGACGGAAGCTATCAGTTATGCGACCCAACTATTGGGCTTGACAACCGAAGGCCGCAAATCTTTGGTGAATAATGTTTATGCCTGTGACGTTGACTTCATAGCTTTGGAGATATGCAAGTTTAATATAATCGATTTGGTATGTGATGATGCAGCCTATAGTCAGTTGTCGTCACATTTCAAACATGGCAATTTTCTTTTAACTACTAAACAAGAAGAAATAGCGAACATCAAGATTGAAACCTACCTACATGGATTTCTGTATCATAAAGATCTTGCCATTGGTGTAGACTTCCTTACAGAGTATGATATTATATTAGGAAATCCGCCGTGGGAAAAGATTAGGTTTGAGGAGAAAGGATTCTATGAGCAATATGTGTCCTCTATAGGAAATATTAACTTCAAGTTTGATCTTACAAAAGCCATTGACGATGCGGAAAGTACGAACCAGTCGTTAAAAGAGTATGCAATTGAGTGTAAGGAGCAAATAGAACAGGCTAAGAATAGCATAAAGGAATCTGAGCGTTTTAAGTCTTCGGCAGTGGGGGAACTAAACACCAGCAACCTTTTTACAGAGGCGGCTTATCGACTGATGTCAGATAAATCTGTCGTAGGGCTTATATTGAAAAGCTCTACTGTCGCAACCAAAGCTAGCAAGCCTCTTTTTGATAGAATTTGCAATCGAGTTGTTACTATAACAGATTTCATTAACAAAAAAAAGTATTTCAATATCGATGGTAGAGAGAGATTTGCGATTCTGATGATGGATGGTCATGAACACAATGATTTTCTATTGGCCATGAACATACAGGATGTGGATGACATAAAAGACAACCAATTTAAAATCACAAAGACCGACCTATCACTCCTAAATCCAACAACAGGCATGCTTCCCAACCTTTCTTCCTCAAAAGATTTGGTAATTCTCAGTTCTTTATATATGCGTTTTAAGACGATTGAAGATGAATTTCCGAAACTGAAATATGGAAGGCTTGTTCATTTCACAAATCACGCTGTGGATATAGACAAGGAAAAACGGTCTGACAACATACCTGTCTACGAAGGTAAATTCTTTGCTTCATTTGATGGTTGTTATGCAGGTTTCAATCAAGTTGCTGTTGATGACCGTTATAAGGCAAAGGCACATGCAAGGAAATTATCTCCTGTAGAGAAGAAACACTGCTATCCAGAGTCTAGATTCTTCATCAAGTCAAAGAAGTGGGAAGCATTATCGTCAAACTATAATGCTGATTACATGCTTGCATGGCATAGCCTAACATCAGCGACAAACAGCCAGTCCTGTGTGGCTACAATCCTACCCTTTATTCCAACTTCACAATCTGTACAGTTTCTCATAGCTGAGAGCCAAGAAGAACTTGCATTTTTGTGTTGTCTGTTTGGCTCTGTGGTGTTTGACTATATCATAAAGAACAAACTGACTGGCATCGACCTAACACAGAGCTTTATCAAACAGGTGGTTGTGCCTAATATAGATTCTGCCAAAAAGTGTAAAATTACGTATAAAAACAATGAAACAAATGTGTATTCTTTGCTTCTGGACATCTGTAAGCTATTATTACACGAAGACAAACGCATGAAAAAATTCCTTCCTGGTAGATTACGGGAAACAATGATTTTGCCAAAGGATAGACAACAACTCCTTATGCTGCTGGATGTACTGGTAGCAACATTGTATCGAATATCCCCAAAGGAGTTTAAATATATCTTTGAGTCTTTCTCTGGATATACATTAGGTGAGATAGAGCAGATGCAAGTGGAATTTATTCGCTTTGTGGGTTAATATACCCATAAGCCCTGCCGTTACCATTCCCACTTCGCGCCCAGTCATACGATTGGGCTATCATGCTTTCCATCTCTGATTCATCAATAATATGGAGGTTATACTGGTTTTCTATTTCTGTCTTCTCAAAAACAAGAATCTTATGCTGAAAACCACCATACTTTCCAAGCTTTGGATTTGATATATCTGTCAATTTCGACTTGTCAGCAGCTTCTCCCTTCAGTTGAATCCTCCAATTATTATTGCCAGAGCCCCACAAAATGGTGTTATTAGGATATATCTTATTATTATACACCAAACTAATATCCAACCTTTGAGTGTGATCTGACTTGTCTATTCCAAAAAACTCCACACTGCCTGGTTTTATTACTTTATCTTGCTTCCCTTTTGCAGATAAATCAAGTATGTTGCGTGAGCCGCCAGTCATTTCTCTAGTCTCTATCCATATGCTGTTTGCCGATATATCGGTAGATGTTGTGTGAACCAGTATATCTTTTTCTCCAGCTTCCAAAACCTCAGTTCTTACTCTTTGTTTTCGTTGTCCACTAAGCGTATTTCTTTTCAGTTTTGCAAAAGTGCTGTTAAGCTTTTCAATGTCAGATAGTTGGGCAGTAGTTACTTCACCAATATACTTCTTGTTGAAGTCCCTAACAGTCTTCTCTGATAGAACAACTTTAGAATTGATAAGGATGTCAAGGATTTCTTTTGTTAACGTTTTGCAGGTCGTAGATTGGCCATTAAGAAAGTCGTTATAATAGTCGTATATGTCTGAAAGGAGTTCCCTTCCCTCATCAGCCTGATATTTATTACTTACACACAATGAGGCTTCTACATTTTGGTACAATCCTTTCGTGGTAAGGTTAGAGGAGCCGACGATGATATAATAACTCGACTCACCCTCAAAGGTATATACTTTCGGATGATAAGTAATATCATTAGGCGAATAAACAATGTAACTGGGTATGTTTTCTTTAAGAAGTAATTCAAGAGCTTCTTTTGATGTTGCATGCAAGTCAACGCCAATATATAACCTCACCTTTCCCCCTTTTCTAATGAATTTCTTTAGATTTGAAAGGATTAATTTAATTCCTCCTTCACTTGCAAAAGCGACAAAAGCAGCAAACTCTTTGTAGCCGAAATTTTCAAGAACCTCGTTGATTACTTCACTTGCGGGCCTGTCAGATTGTCGAGACAGCCCTTGCCCAATAAATTTGACTTCCATACCGATATTGTTAAATAACGTATCTCTGCCTAAATAGTTATGAATTGTATATATACAATATATCGATGCAAAGATATTAAAATAAGTTGAATATCCAACAATTAGCGAAATAAACAAATAAATTGTGTATGTGGCCTGCATGAGCTGTTTTGTAGGATTCCCGGAAGTGGATATGGAAAATGGCAGTATGGGCTGCGGTTTTTCCCAACCGCCTCCGTAAACTTTCTCCGGGAGCCTTGGAGTAACCTTACAGAGGCTCTGGAGCATTGTTACAGAGCCTCTGTAACAATGCTCCGGGGCTGCTGGAGAAAGCTTCTCAGATGGGGGTGCGAAAACTGCGGGGTTCGCCTTGCGCGCGCGTGTATAATATATAATAGGTGTCACGCTTCCCTGTGCGCGACACCCATCATGCTATTGTTCCTCCGAGGCAGCCGTTTCGTCTTTGTTCTGCTGCTTCAGCCTGGGGTATTTTATTCGTGTGTGGTAGATCGACATGAGCCTTTCGATGAGCACCTGCTTTGCCTGCGAGATGTCGTAGAAGGTGATGGGGCAGTCGGTGAAGAAGCCTTCGGCGAGCTGCGAGTCGATGATGCGGTTGACGAGCTGGCTTATGCTCTCCTCGGAGTAGTCGCTGAGCGAGCGCGAGGCAGCCTCCACGGAGTCGGCCATCATCAGTATGGCCTGCTCGCGAGTTTGCGGATTGGGGCCGGGATAGCTGAAGGGAGCCGTGTCTACCTCCTCGTCGGGGTGTGCGTTCTTGTATTTTATGTAGAAGAACTTGGCCAATCCGCGTCCGTGGTGGGTGCGGATGAAGTCGGTAATCACTGCGGGCAGGTTCTTCTTTTCAGCCATCTTCAGTCCCTCGGTGACGTGGCCGACGATGATTCGGGCACTCTCTATCTCGGTGAGCTTGCTGTGCGGGTTCATTCCGGCCTGGTTTTCGGTGAAGAAAGCCGGGTTCTCGAGCTTTCCTATGTCGTGGTAGAGCGCGCCTGTGCGCACGAGCTGTGCCTTGGCACCTATGCGGTTGGCTATCTCAGCGCCCAGATTGCCCACCATGATGCTGTGCTGGAATGTTCCGGGAGCCACCTCGCTCATGCGGCGCAGCAGCGCGTTGTTGGTGTTGGAGAGCTCGAACAGAGTCACCGTAGACACGAAGCCGAACGTCTTTTCGATGACAAGCATCATCGGGTAGGCGAAAAGCAGGAAGAAACCGTTGATTGCGAAGTGTATGTACATTGAGGCATCGAGCTTCGACATGTCGTCGCTCTGGATGAGTTGCAGTGCCAGGTAGACCGCCATGCTGCCCAGAGTGACGAGCAGAGCGGTGAGAAATATCTGCGAACGGCGCTCAAGCTCGCGCAGCGAGTAGATGGCTATCAGGCCGGCAACAATCTGCACTATGACGAACTCGTACTGGTACTTCACCGCCACGGCGCAGATGAGCACCATCGTCACGTGGGCATTGAAGGCCGTTCGCGAGTCCATGAACACTCGGATGAATATCGGCGCGATGGCAAACGGCACGAGGTAGACGCTGAACTTGTTGAACTGCATCATCAGCGACACCACCACGGGGAATATCACCAGCATGGTGAAGAGCATGGTGAGGCTTCGGGGCTTTAGGAAATATTCCTTGTGGTAGAGCGTCAGGTAGGTGGTGAAGAGCACCATGAGCACCAGCACGTAGAGGCTCTGGCCCATGATGGTCGACACTACCTCGTCTTCGGAGGCGTTGCGCCGCTCTATGGCCTGCTCGAAGCTGTTGAGCACGCGGTAGGTATGCGAGTCTACGATGTCGCCTCGGTCTATGATGCGCTGCCCTTCCATCACCATTCCGCTGGCGGTAGGTATGGAGCTGAGCTGCTCGTCGAGCTCGGTCTCGGAGCGCTGTCGGTCGTAGAAGAGGTTAGGCTCTATGTAGTTGTCCAGGTTGCACTTCTGAAGCTGTTGCCTGCGGGCGGCCAGCTGCTCGTCGAGGAATATCCATTCGTATGCCGCCGTGGTTGAGAGCAGCGACCCTATGCCCACGCTGTTGGCCTGCTTGTCTATCACCAGCCTCACCATGCGGTCGCTGTCCTTGACCAGTGCGGTGTATTGCTGAGGTGCCATGATGCCCACGTTGTAGAGCTGCTCGAGCTTCTTGGCAATGACGGCGGTGAAGCTGGAGGGCAGTCCGGGCATACCGCCCTTGAAATGCTCCCTGAAGCGCTTCACCTGGCGCTCGCCCACGCTGTTGTCGATGTTGTAGTAGGGCTGGAAATGGCGGTTTGTGGAGTCGCGCTCGGCTTTCAGGGCTTCCTCTGACTTGAAGATGGGGAAGTCGAACTTGGCTATCAGTTCGCCGTACATCCACGGACGGCCTTCGTCGTAGTGGAACATACGGCCCTCGCTGCGGGGCAGGAACCATACAATCGTGGCTACAGTGCCCAGCACAAGCATGATGCGCATGGACAGACCGAACAGGAAACGGCGGATGTTGGTGGTTTTCTTCATCGGAAAGCGGCTATTTAGAAGTCCGTAGTGCGCAACAGTTGCGCTACGGAGATAAACTATTGAACCATATAACTATTGCAAAAGTACTGAAATAAAAATAAAAACACTACCTTTGCACAAAATATTCATACCTTACTATGGCAGAAAGAAGAGTGAGAGTGCGTTTTGCCCCCAGTCCTACGGGGCCTCTGCACATCGGCGGAGTGCGCACGGCATTGTATAACTACCTCTTCGCGCGCCAGCATGGCGGCGATCTGGTGTTCCGTATAGAAGATACCGACTCCACGCGGTTTGTTCCTGGAGCCGAGGAATATATCCTTGAGTCGTTCCGCTGGTTAGGCATTGACTTCGACGAAGGTGTCAGCTTCGGGGGCGACAAGGGTCCTTACCGCCAGAGCGAACGCCGCGACATCTACAAGAAGTATGTCCGCGTGCTGCTCGACACGGGCAAGGCATACATCGCTTTCGACACTCCTGAGGAGCTCGAAGCCAAGCGCAACGAGGTGAAGAACTTCCAGTATGATGCCCGTACACGCATGGATATGCGCAACTCGCTAACCCTCGACGACCGCACCGTGCGCGACCTTATCGAGGAAGGCCACCAGTATGTGGTGCGTTTCCTCGTTGAACCGGGACGCGAGGTGGTCATCAACGACATGATACGCGGCGAAGTGCGCGTGAAGACCGACATCCTCGACGACAAGGTGCTCTTCAAGAGCGTCGACGAACTGCCCACATATCACCTTGCCAACATCGTTGACGACCATCTGATGGAGATTTCCCACGTGATACGCGGCGAGGAATGGCTGCCCAGCGCACCGCTCCATGTGCTCTTGTATCAGGCTTTCGGATGGACCGACACCATGCCGGCATTTGCCCATCTGCCCCTGCTGCTCAAGCCCGAGGGCAAGGGCAAGCTCTCAAAGCGCGACGGCGACAGGCTCGGTTTCCCCGTGTTCCCACTGGAATGGCACGACCCGAAGACGGGCGAGGTGTCGAGCGGATACCGCGAAAGCGGATACTTCCCCGAGGCAGTGGTCAACTTCCTTGCGCTGCTGGGCTGGAACCCCGGCACAGAGCAGGAACTGTTTACCCTCGACGAGCTCGTAGATGCCTTTGACATCAACCGCTGCTCGAAAGCCGGTGCCAAGTTCGACTATCAGAAAGGCCAGTGGTTCAACCACGAATACATCCTCCGCAAGTCGCCCGAGGAGATAGCGCGCCTGTTTGCGCCCATCGTGGCAAACAACGGCGTTGAGGCTACCAGCGAGGAGGTGCTCAGCGTGGTACGGATGATGAAGGACCGCGTCAGCTTCGTAAGCGAGCTGTGGCCCTTGTGCTCGTTCTTCTTCATACCGCCGGTGGACTACGACGAGAAGACTCGCAAGAAACGCTGGAAGGAATACTCAGCTCAGCAGATGTCGGAGCTGGCCGAGGTGCTCTCGGGCATCGACGATTTCTCCATCGAAGGACAGGAGCCGATTGTCATGAAGTGGGTCGAGGAGAAGCAGTACAAGCTCGGCGACGTGATGAACGCGTTGCGCCTGTGCCTCGTTGGCGAAGGCAAGGGACCCGGAATGTTCGACATTACCGCCTTCCTTGGCAAGGAAGAGACTCTCAGACGTATCAACAGAGCTGTAGGAGTGTTGGGATAAACACCTTATTTATATGTATAACGTAGCGATCTATCTATATCTGCTCGGTGTGGCCGTGTGCTCGCTGTTCAGCAAGAAGGTGCGCAAGATGTGGAAGGGAGAGCGCAGAGCCGTCAGGGAACTGCGCCAGAAGGTTGATCCCGAGGCACAATATGTGTGGTTCCATGCCGCCTCGCTGGGCGAGTTCGAGCAGGGAAGGCCCCTCATCGAGGAGCTGCGCCGCCGACATCCGCAGTACAAGATATTGCTCACGTTCTTCTCGCCGTCGGGCTACGAGGTGCGAAAGGACTATCCCGGAGCAGATATAGTGACCTATCTGCCCCTCGACACCATCGCCAATGCGCGCCGTTTCCTGCGCGCCATACGTCCTGTGATGGCGTTCTTCATAAAGTATGAGTTCTGGTATAACTACCTTCACATACTCAAGCACCGCCATGTGCCGGTCTACTCGGTATCGAGCATCTTCCGTCCAGGGCAGGTTTTCTTCCGCTGGTACGGCTCAGAGTATGGTCGTGTGCTGCGTTGCTTCACCCATTTCTTTGTGCAGAACCAGGTCAGCAAGGACCTGCTGGCAAAGCTGAAGATTACCGACGTGAGCATCGTTGGCGACACCCGGTTCGACCGTGTGCTGCAAATCAAGCAGCAGGCAAAGGTGTTGCCCGTCGTCGAACAGTTCAAGTCTTCCGGCAAGGTGTTCGTTGCTGGAAGCAGCTGGCTGCCCGACGAGGAGATATTCATCCCTTATTTCTTGAAGGAAAAGCCCGATTGGAAGCTCATAATAGCACCTCACGTGATAGACGAAGCCCACCTGCAGCAGATCGAGAAGCTGCTTGAAGGCAGACGCGTGGTGCGCTACACCGAGATGATGAAGTGCCAGTCACCAGTCACCAATCCCCAGTCACCCCTCACAGAAACCCCTTCCGAGGCAGACGTACTTATCATCGACTGCTTCGGTCTGCTCTCCAGCATCTACCGTTATGCCGACATTGCCTACGTGGGCGGCGGCTTCGGAGTGGGCATCCACAACCTGCCGGAGGCTGCCGTGTGGGGTGTGCCGGTCTTCTTCGGACCGAACAACCAGCGCTTTCAGGAGGCACAGGACCTCAAGGAGTGTGGTGGCGGAGTGGAGATTGCCGACTATGGCGACTTCCGCAGCAAGATGGAGGTCTTTGCTGGCAACCCATCCAAGTGCGAGGAGGCTGGTAGGCGGGCGGCAAACTATATCAAGGAGAAGTCAGGAGCTACCGAGAAGGTGCTCACGGCTTTAGGTCTGTAATATAAAAGATGCCGTTTAAGAAAGCGAAATGATAATGAACAGATTAAGATATATATGTGTAGCTGTCGTTGCTGTAGCCCTTCTGGGTGGCATTTCCTCATGCGGTGATGACAATGCAGACCGCTTTCTCGTTGATATTGATGCGATAGAGTCGTCCTTGCCGGGCTCGTGGACAGTGACAGACATCACAACCAAGCAGGTGGAAGGCGAATATCCAGAAGTGGATTGGAGGGTCTACAACTCGCAGGTGAGCTTCGACGGCTCATCGTTCAATGTGGTTTCTCCTACCGACGGACTTCTTTACAAGGGCACATATAACATCAGGAAGTTCTATATAGCCGTGCAGCGAGAGGGTGGAAAGAAAGACACCTTGCAGCTGAAACGCTTTGACCGCGACACCTACCGCTCCTTCGTGTGGAGCTATGAGCACAAGGGCGGCTCGACAACTGACTTTACTCTGAATAAGAAATAACAATAATCAACACAGAAAAAATGGATAACGAAGTACTGAAAGCCATCCGCGAGCGCCGTTCGATACGCCGCTTCAAGCCGGAACAGATAACCGACGAGGAACTGACAGCCGTTCTCGAGGCCGGCACGTGGGCAGCCACGGGCCACGGCACCCAGGCACCGTTCATCGTTGCCGTGCAGAACCCTGCGCAACGCGACCTTCTGGCCTCGCTCAATGCCGAAATCTTCGGCATCGACAGCGATCCCTACTACGGAGCACCCACCCTGGTGCTCGTGTTTGCACCCAAAGACAATGACAACAACTACCGCGACGGTTCGCTCGTGCTGGGCAACATGATGCTTGCAGCCCACTCCATAGGGCTCGCTTCGTGCTGGATCAACCGCGTCGACCGTATGTCGGAGCGCGAGCAGTGCCAGCAGCTGATGCGCGAGTGGGGCCTTCCCGAAGGACTCATCGGTATCGGTTCGCTCGCATTGGGATATGCCTCGTCGCATCCTCGCACCGTGAAGCCGCGCAAGGACGGCTACTACCGCGTCATCAGATAGCTGCGAGAGCAAGGCAGTGAACATCAGCAACAATAGTCAATACCGCATAACAGCAATAATAAAATGGAAAAAGTAGTAAGTGGAATACGCCCCACGGGCAACCTGCACCTGGGAAATTACTTCGGTGCAGTGAAGAGTTTCGTTGAGATGCAGCACAACTACGAGTGCCTTTTCTTCATAGCCGACTGGCATTCGCTCACCACACACCCCAAGCCCGAGAACATACAGCAGAGCACCCGCACCATCATGGCCGAATATCTGGCCTGCGGACTTGATCCCGAAAAGGCTCCGATATACGTTCAGAGCGACGTTAAGGAAACGCTGGAGCTATATATGTTCCTCAACATGAACGTCTATCTGGGCGAGCTCGAGCGTGTCACGACATTCAAGGAGAAGGCTCGCAAGCAGCCCGACAACGTCAATGCAGGCTTGCTTACCTATCCTACGCTCATGGCTGCCGACATCTTGCAGCACCGTGCGGTTAAGGTTCCGGTGGGCAAAGACCAGGAACAGAACATGGAAATGGCACGTAAGTGTGCGCGAAGGTTCAACAACATCTATGGCGTTGACTTCTTTCCAGAGCCTCAGAACTTCTATTTCAATGCCACGGCACTGAAGGTTCCCGGACTCGATGGCAGCGGAAAGATGGGCAAGAGCGAAGGAAACTGCATCTATCTGCGCGACGACGACAAGACCATCACCAAGAAAGTGATGCGCGCAGTGACCGATAACGGACCGCAGCAACCCAACAGTCCGCGTCCCGAAGTTATCGAAAACCTCTTCACCTTCCTGAAGATTGCATCCTCGCAGGACACCTACGACTACTTCAACGAGAAGTGGAACGACTGCACCCTGCGCTATGGCGACATGAAGAAGCAGATTGCCAAGGACCTCTGTGCAGTGATTGCGCCGATACGTGAGCGTATAGAGGAGTACAGCAGCAACCCCGACCTGCTCGACAAGGTGGCCCGTCAGGGTGCCGAAGTGGCTCGCGCCAGTGCTGCCGCCACCCTTAGCGAGGTGCGCAAGATTATCGGCTTCAGATAAGTTGAGGCATTAAAGGGTCAAAACATTAAATAATTAAAGGATTAAAGGGCCGAGCTTTCCATGCTTTCACCCTTTAATCCTTTTATGTTTCACACTTTATCCTTCAATGTTTTCACTCTTTAATCTTTAATCTTTAAACTTTTTAATCTTTCATTTTTAACTTTTTAATCTTTCATTTTTAACTCTTTAATCTTTCAAGGTCCTGCCTATTCGCTCCAGACCTTGCATCATCAGGCTTCGCGGGCACGCCATGTTGATGCGCAGGAAGCCCTCGCCGGCGGTGCGTCCGTAGATGGTTCCGCTCGACACCCTTACCTTTCCTTTCCTTAGCAGCTTGCCCGTGGCTTCGTCTGAGCTTAGCCCTGTCGACCTGATGTCTACCCAGGCAAGGTAGGTTCCCTCGAGTTTAGTGACCTTGATGTCGGGCAGTTCGTGCTGAAAGAAGTCTTTCAGTGCTGTGTAGTTGCCCTGGATATACTTGTTCAGCTGGTCGAGCCAGTCCTCACACTCGTTGTATGCGGCCTCAAGAGCCACCGGCCCGAACGGGTTGAGGTCGCAAATCTCGTTGATGTTTACCGCGCGGTCTATCTTGCGGCGCAGCACAGGGTCCTTGCACACGATGTTTGCCGTCTGCAATCCGGCTATGTTGAACGACTTGGAGGGTGAGTTCATCACCACGCAGTTGTCCTGACAGGAATCGCTCACGCTGGCAAACGGAGTGAACTTGTAGCCTGGCATCACCAGCTCGCAGTGTATCTCGTCGGCAATAACCTTCACGTCGTGGCGCAGGCAGATGTCGTTCAGCCTGCCCAGTTCCTCTTTTGTCCACACGCGGCAGGCCGGGTTGTGTGGGTTGCACAGCAGAAACACCGTTGTCTTGGGGTCGGCGCAGTGCTGCTCGAAGGCATCGAAGTCGATGGTATAGGTGTCGCCGCTGCGGACGAGCTCACATTCGTCGGCCACGCAACCGTTGTTTTGTATTGAGCTGAAGAAGCAGTTGTAGACCGGTGTGAGCACCAGCACCTTCTCGCCCGGCAGGGTCATGGCCTTCAGCGCAGCCGAGATGGCAGGCACCACGCCCGTGGTGTAGATTACCCACCGCCTGTCAATCGTCCAGCCGTGGCGTCGGCGGAACCAGTTTGTCATGGCATCGTAGTAGCTGTCTTTCACTTTGGTGTAGCCAAACACGCCGTGCTCCACTCTCTTGTGCAGGGCATCGATGATAGGCGTAGCCACACGGAAGTCCATGTCGGCCACCCACATCGGGATGATGCCCTCTCGCGGGTCGATGTCCCACTTGTAGCAGCCCGAATGTCGGCGTGCCACAAACTTGTCGAAATCGTAAATCATTGTTGTTTAAGGTTAACTGTTATTGTGTGTTTCATAGTGTCTTGCGTTGTCAGCCCAGCCGTTGTTCTATCACGCAGTTGTGTGGGGGCTTGGCAAAGCGGTCGTAGGTGATGCGTCCTATCCTGTCGGCCACGATGTGTCCGCTGCGCGGGTTCTTCACCTCTGTTATGCTTCCGCGTATGTCGGCCACCACGTCCGAGTCCTCGAAGGCACGGTCCGATGCTTCGTCGAAGGTGCAGTCCTCGAGCACCAGCCCCTCGGCATAGCACAGCGGCTGCTCTCCAGCGATGTGGCAGCGCACCAGGCGCACGTTCTTGGAGTGCCAGGCCAGATACTCTCCGTCGAGCACCGAGTCGTAGATGGTGACGTTCTCACATTCCCACAGCGAGTCCTTGGTCACTATCCGGGCATTGTGGATTTCCACGTCGCGGCAGTATTGGAACACATATTTCGCGTCGCAATCCAGTCCGTCGACATAAACCTCGCGGCAATACATGAACGGATAGGTGCCGTTTCTCAGCTTCAGGTTGGTAGCCCGCAGGCCGGTGATGTTCCAGAATGTTTCGTCGGCATCGTTGATGGTCACGTTCTCGAGTGTGAGATGCTCCATTTCGCGGAACAGTTTGGGCGCGTTTATCACGGTGTCGGTCATCGTCATGTCGCGGCTATACCATATAGCCGAGCGTGATCCCGGCTCAAACAGGCAGCCTGTGATGCGGCTGCCGTCGACGTGCCACCACGGATACTTGCCCACAAAGCGGCATTTGTCGGCTTCCACGTTGCGGCAGCATTTTATTCCAGACTCTCCTTCGGCTATCGTCACGTCCTCCAGACGGGTGTCCTCGATACCGAACAGTGGTCGCTCACCGCCGAACGTCTGTCCTTTGATAAGCTTCATGTGTCGTTTTGAGTAATGTTTTCATGTATACTAAAAGCGACAAGGCGGAACAGCTCTTGCTCCGCCTTGCCGTATTGTCAGCTGTATGGTGTCATTTACAGGTTGGGGTTGATTTCGTTCCACTTGTCGATGGCCGGCACGATGCCCAGCGTAACCAGCTCGTCGCGCATCTTGCACAGGTGCTCGTAGCTCTGGTCGAGCTTGGCGTTCTCCTCGGCTGTTCCCTGCGGAACCTCGAAGTGTGCGCCGCTCTGGTCGAGCTTCGTCTTCATAGCCATCATAATGTGGTCGTACTTGTCGGTCTTCACGTATGTGCCAACGGGGAAGCGGAAAGGCTCACCGCCCATAGCCGAGCGTATCATCTCTACCGACAGGTAGGCCGGGCTCTGGAACGAGCTGCGTCCGCGCAGTTCGATGATCTTTGCACCGCCCTTGGTAACGTCTGTTTTCATCTGCTCCCACTCCTCGGCGCTCATTTCGTCGGTGCCGATGATGTCGGTAAGCTTGCGACCGGCTATCGTTACGTGGCTGCCGAACACAGCCATCTGCTCGCCGTGGCCGCCGTATGTGGCGCAGCCTTCAATCTCGCTCTGCTTAACGCCGAACTTCTTGGCCAGCGCACTCTGCAGACGAGTGGTGTCGAGACCGGCAAGTGTAGTCACCTGACTGGGTTTCAGACCGCTGTAAAGCAGTGTTACCAGACCGGTGAGGTCGGCTGGGTTGAAGATGATAACCACGTGCTTCACGTCCGGGCAGTACTTCTTGATGTTCTTGCCCAGTCCTTCGGCAATCTCGCAGTTGCCCTTCAGCAGGTCCTCGCGGGTCATACCGGCCTTACGTGGAGCACCGCCCGAAGAGATAATGTACTTTGCATCCTTGAAGGCTTCAGCCACATCGGTCGTAGCAACGATGTGAGCCTCGTCGAAACCGCTCTGTCGCATCTCCTCGGCAACACCTTCTACGGCATTGGCAGCAAAGGGAATGTCGTAAAGACAAATCTCACTTGTCAGGCCCATCATCAAGGCCGACTGCACCATGTTTGAGCCAATGGCACCTGCGGCACCAACAATCACCAGCTTGTCGTTTGTTAAGAATTTCATGTGTGTAATGTGTTTAATATTGATTAGATCGTATTTCAATACCGCAAAAGTACTAATTTTCGACTTATACCACGCATTTCGGCTCACTTTTATTTGTTATATTTCTCTAAATTACCTTTCGCAAACTCGGGTGTTGAAGGGATGGGGCAGCTGGCAGGGGGCAACGTGCTGGCGGCAAAGGGCAGGGAGCCGGGGAGAAGGTTATTTCCCTCCGTTCTCGCGGTAGTAGTCCAGTCCCGTCTGCACGTTCTTTATCACTGCTTTCGAGGAGAATGTGGCACCGGTGGCGCAGTCTGGCTCCAGCTTGCGGGCCTGCTTCACGCTCTTTCCGTTCCATTTGCCGAGCAGGTTCTTCTTCACGAGGGCAAAGAACTTGGGCGTTTCCTGATTGGAAAGGGCTTCCACCTTCACAATCTTCTTACCTTTGATGTATATCTTCACGGGAGTTGGGCCCATGTAGCCGCGCACCTTCTTGGTGAGCGAGGTGGTGTTGATTACGGTCATGCCGTTTTCCTTGGTTATGACGTTGTCGGCAGGCATCGCGCTCGCCATCGTCAGGACAACCGCCAGGGCTGCGCCGGCGGTCAGGATAGTCATTTTTTTCTTTTCCATATCTTTGTTGTTGTCAGTTCGTATTTGGTTAAGCATGGGGGGAGATGGCTTAGGGCTTATAGGTCTTATAGGTCTTATGAGGCTTATAGGTCTTATGAGGCTTATAGGTCTTATGAGGCTTATAGGTCTTATGAGGCTTATAGGGACTTATAGGTCTTATGGGAGAGCCTTACGGCTCCCCTCACTTGGAGAGGAGCTGGGGGTGGGTCAGTAATATGGCCCATATTGGTCAGTAATATGGCCCATATTGGTCAGTAATATGGCCCATATTACTTTCCTTTTT
>ODAJ012173753.1_pt1 | contig 27218 bp, 15 predicted proteins | sample 1539241 | NCBI WGS metagenome assembly ODAJ01 (sample SAMN02144231, study PRJEB22623) | gut metagenome | biome: sheep rumen | host: Ovis aries | place: New Zealand
CACCGGGCCGGGTGCAAAAACGGGGTGGTTTTGCACCGTAGGGCGGGGAAAACACCGGGCCGGGTGCAAAAACGGGGTGGTTTTGCACCGGAGGACGGGGAAAACGCAGCGCCAGGTGCAAAAACGGGGTGGTTTTGCACCGGAGGGCGGGGAAAACGCGGCGCCAGGTGCGGAAAGGGGGCGGTTTTGCACCGGAGGGCGGTGGGAACACGGCGCCAGGTGCAAAAACGGGGTGGTTTTGCACCGGAGGACGGGGAAAACACGGCGCCAGGTGCAAAAACGGGGTGGTTTTGCACCGGAGCCGAAAAGGAGACCATCGGGATTGGAGCTGTGAAGGCAAAAGATTGGAAAAAAGTGTGTATATTTGTTAGGATGAAACGGTTAGCGTACATATTTTGCCTTGCGGCGGCGGTAGCGGCGGCTTGCACAAAGCAGGAGATCATACCGGCGGCGGGGGCCGGGCCGAATTCCGGCAGCAGCAGCTCGCAAGGCAGCGGTTCACAAGACGGCACAGACATCCCCCGGCTTATTCCGGTGCTTCCGGAGAGCGGAAATGTACCGGAGGTGCGCATTACCGTAACGGACAAAAACTGGAAAACGCTTCTGGACGCTTTCAACAAGAACAACAACACCCAGGAGTACATTCCGGCCGATATAGAGTACAAGGACGGCACGCAGGTGCAAAAGGTGACGGGCGCCGGGTTAAGGTTAAAGGGAAACACCTCAAGGCGCTACCCCGGAGAAGCCGGAAACCTCAACCACGTGCACTTCGGCCTGCATTTCAGCGAATACACAGAGGGCCAGAAACTGCTGGGGACTTCCCGCCTGGACCTCAAGTGGTTCAAGGACGACCCTTCGTATTGCCGCGAGGTTTTCTGCTACGACCTTTTCCACAGGGCCGGTGTGTGGACTGCCATAAGTTCAGGGTACACCCGCCTTTGGATAACGGTGGGCGGCAAGGAGACCTACATGGGCGTGTACGAACTCATGGAGCACGTGAAGGGAGATTACCTGAAACGGCGCCAGAGTGCCTTCGGGGGCCGGGACGGTCATCTTTGGAAGGCCAGATGGGGCGCAAATCTCCGTGACCCCAACGCCTGGATGGGGGCCGATGACAACAAGAACGACTACACCTATGAACTGAAGTCGGATGAAACTGACTTCACAGCGGCAAAAGCTGAGCTTCAGGAGTTTATAAAAAACCTAAACGGAAAGTCCGGAGAAGCCTTCTACGCCTGGGCGCAGCAGGCCATGGATGTGGAACTCCTTCTAAAAACCTACGCCGTGAACGTTGCCGTGGGCATGTGGGACGACTACTGGAACAACACCAACAACTACTATTTCTACTTCAATCCAGAGGGAAAATTCTTCTTCATTCCCTACGACTACGACAACACCCTTGGGACAAGCCTGAACTGCGGAGTTCAGAGCGACGCCGGGCGCCAGAGCCCCCTGAAATGGGGAAGTTCCGACAATCCGCTCATTTCAAAGCTTCTTGGGAAACCGGAGTGGAAAGCCCTCTATGTTTCATATTTGAAAGAGCTTTGCAGCGGAGAAATGAAGGCCGAAACAGCCATTTCGCGTATCAAGGGATGGCACAAGGCGATAAGCCCGTATGTTTCCAACGATACCGGAGAGGACATGAAAATAGAGGACCGTCCCGCGTCATGGGGCAACCATAAGGAGTACCGCATCCTCTCGGATGGCTCCAACTGCTTTTTCAGCGTCAAGGCTTCGGCCGTCAATTCCCTTTAGCAGCCACTCTGCCATTTTGTCAGTGAACCCGTCATTGGCACGGCCGTTGATTATATATCGGCCGAAACGAACAAACTAAAAACACAATAAACTATGCTTAGACCATTAGGAACAAGAGTGGTGATTGAGCCCAAAGAGGCCGAAACCATGACCGCCGGGGGCCTGTATATCCCGGACAATGCCAAGGAAAAACCCCAGCAGGGAGTAATTGTGGCCGTGGGTCCCGGCTCTAAGGACGAGCCCATGGAAGTAAAGGTTGGTGAAACCGTCCTTTACGGAAAGTACGCCGGCACGGAGGTCACCGTAGATGGCAAGAAGTACCTCATTGTTAAGCAGTCCGATATTCTCGCAATCCTCTAAACACTGTCATTTCGAGCGAAGTGCCATCATTTCAAGCGAAGTGCTGTCATTTCGAGCGAAGTCGAGAAATCTCAAATCATCTTTATTATGGCAAAGGAAATCAAATTCAATACAGACGTCCGCTCCGCCATGAAGGACGGTGCAGATGCACTTGCAAATGCAGTTAAAGTAACGCTTGGACCTAAAGGCCGTAACGTTGTCATTGCAAAGAAGTTCGGTGCTCCCCAGATTACCAAGGACGGCGTAACCGTAGCAAAGGAAGTGGAACTTGAAGACCAGTTCCAGAACATGGGCGCCCAGATGGTGAAGGAGGTTGCCTCCAAGACCAACGACCAGGCAGGTGACGGCACCACCACCGCCACTGTCCTTGCACAGGCCATCATCAATGTAGGCCTCAAGAACGTGGCTGCAGGCGCCAATCCCATGGACCTCAAGAAGGGCATTGACAAGGCCGTAGACACAGTTGTGAAGGAACTCAAGGCCCAGAGCCAGCCGGTTGGACAGGACTACTCCAAGGTTGAGCAGGTTGGTACGGTTTCGGCCAACAACGACGCCCACATTGGCAAACTCATTGCAGACGCAATGGCAAAGGTTGGCAAGGACGGAGTTATCACCGTAGAGGAAGCCAAAGGCACCGAGACCGAGGTTAAAGTAGTTGAGGGAATGCAGTTTGACCGCGGTTATATAAGCCCTTACTTCATGACCAACGGAGACAAGATGGAAGCAGTCCTTGACGACGCCTACATCCTCCTCACAGACAAGAAGATCTCCAACATGGAAGACCTCATGCCCGTTCTGGAACCCGTTGCACGTGAAGGCCGCAGCCTCCTTATCATTGCCGAAGACGTTGAAGGCCAGGCCCTTACAACGCTTGTTGTGAACCGCCTGCGCGGCACCCTCAAGGTAGCCGCCGTGAAGGCCCCCGGCTTTGGAGACCGCCGCAAGGAAATGCTCCAGGACATTGCAATCCTCACCGGTGCAGTAGTTATCTCCGAAGAACGCGGCTTCACCCTCCAGAACGCCAACATCCAGATGCTTGGCAAGGCCGAAAAAGTTACAATTACTAAAGAGAACACCACAATCGTGGGCGGCGCCGGAGACCAGGCTGCCATCAAGGACAGGGCCGACCAAATCCGCGCCCAGATTGAGACCACCAAGTCCGACTACGACCGCGAGAAACTCCAGGAGCGTCTTGGCAAGCTTGCAGGCGGCGTAGCAGTGATCTACGTGGGCGCCACCACAGAGGTGGAGATGAAGGAAAAGAAAGACCGCGTGGACGACGCTCTCAACGCCACCCGCGCAGCAGTTGAGGAAGGTTACCTCCCCGGCGGCGGTGTAGCATACATCCGTGCAGCCGAAGCCCTGAAGGGCCTTAAAGGCGAGAACGAAGACCAGACAACCGGTATCCACATCATCGAGCGCGCAATTGAGGAACCTCTCCGTCAGATTGCCGCCAATGCAGGCGTGGAGGCATCCGTAATCATCAACAAGATCCGCGAAGGCAAAGGCGACTTCGGCTACAACGCCCGCACGGACGAATATGTGAACATGTACGAGGCCGGTGTTATCGATCCCACAAAGGTTGCCCGCGTGGCCCTGGAGAACGCCGCTTCCGTAGCCGGCATGTTCCTCACCACAGAATGCGGAATTGTAGACATCCCGGAGCCCGCTCCCGCAGCTCCCGCAATGCCTGCCGGCGGAATGATGTAGCCATCCGCTGTCATCCCGAGCGAAGCCGAGGGATCTCAAGGCGTGGAGATAAAAAATTGACACACAAAAGTTTATGCAAAAACGTCTGCCTTATTAAGGGTAGACGTTTTTGTGTAAACGCTTGATCACAAGCGTGTTGTCTCCACGGCCGAACAGGCCGGGGCGTATGCGGGTATGTGATCTTTTTTTAGTATCTTTGTGCCACTATGGAAACAATCAAAAACCAATACTTTGAAGGCGAGCGTCCGCTGTACTGCAGGCGTGACGGGCTCAGGCTGGAAGGGGTGAAAATCGGCCCCGGAGAATCTTCTCTTAAGGAATGTGCAGACATTGAAGCCGTTAACTGCGAATTTGCCGGCAAGTACCCGTTCTGGGAATGCGACGGTTTCACAATCAAAAACTGCGTTTTCCGGGAGGGAGCACGCGCGGCGCTGTGGTACACCCGCGGCTGCAAGATGTACGACACCCTTGTGGAAGCACCTAAGATGTTCCGTCGCATCAGTGACGTGTATCTTGAGAATGTTCGCATGCCAATGGCGCAGGAAACTTTCTGGGACTGCCGGGACATCAAGCTCAGGAACGTCTACACGGCCGATGCCAACTACATCTTCATGCACTGCGAGAATGTGGATATTGACGGCTACGAACTCCACGGGAACTACTCTTTCCAGTATGTGAAGAACGCCGTAATCCGTAACGCCAACCTCCAGACCAAGGATGCGTTCTGGGAGAGCGAGAACATTACGGTTTACGACTCCGTGATCAACGGAGAGTTCCTGGCTTGGTACTCCAAGAACCTCAGACTGGTGCGCTGCCACATTGGAGGCACCCAGCCGCTTTGCTACTGCGAGAACCTGGTCCTGGAAGACTGCACCTTCGAGCCTGACGCAGACCTGGCATTTGAATACAGTTCCGTGAATGCCACCGTGAACGGCCATATTGTTTCAGTGAAGAACCCCCGCAGCGGCTTCATCAAGGCCGGAAGCATTGGAGAGGTTATCCTGGACAAGAACATCAAGGCTCCAGGAGACTGCAAAATTACTGCGGAATGAGTTACAATTTTGATACATGCCCTTCCAGAAAGGGCTCGGAGAGCGTTAAGTGGGATATGTTCCCCGGAACCCTGCCGCTATGGGTAGCAGACATGGACTTTGAGGTGGCGCCGGAAATCCGTGCGGCGCTTCAGCGCAGGCTGGATCACGGAGTGTTTGGCTACGAGCTCCTGCCGGACAATTACTTTGAGGTAATGGACCGGTGGTTCGGCACACGGCATGGCTGGAAGGGAATTTCCAGGGACAACATAGTGCCCACAACCGGAGTAATTGCGGCATATTCGGCCGCAATAAAGGCCATGACGGTCCCTGGGGACAAGGTGATTGTGATGACTCCGTGCTACAATGCTTTTTTCCCCGCAATCCGCAACAACAAGTGCGTACAGGCATCCTGCCCGCTGCACTATGAAAACGGGCTCTACACCGTAGACTGGGAACTTTTTGAGAAGATGGCCGCGGAGTCACGCGTACTGCTTCTTTGCAACCCTCACAACCCCGTGGGCCGCGTATGGACCCGTGAAGAGCTTCTGCGCATGGCCGAAATCTGCCTCAGGAACAACGTGTTTGTGGTGTCCGACGAAATCCACTGCGAGCTCACATATCCTGGCCACGACTACACACCGTGGGCAACGCTTCCGGAAGAATATGTTCTGAATTCAGTAACGTGCTTCTCCCCCACCAAGCCGTTTAACATTGCAGGTATCCAAATAGCAAACATTTACGCAGCTTCACCTGAAGTTCTTGCAAAGATGGACCGTGCAATCAACGACAACGAGTGCTGCGACGTCAACGTGTTCGGCGCCACCGCCCTTCAGGCCGCATACGGTGAAGGCGGCCCGTGGCTGGACGCCCTGCGCGAATACCTGTGGCACAATGCCCGCACCGTATACTGCTTCCTGGAAGACGAGCTTCCGCTTGTTTCGGCCCCGCCGCTTGAGGGCACTTATCTAATGTGGCTGGACTGCAAGGCTTATGGCATTTCCAGCGAAGCCCTTGGGGAGCATTTGAAAAAGAAACATAATCTGGTTCTCAGCACTGGCACAATATATGGAGAAGCCGGAGAAGGCTTCATGCGACTTAACATCGCCTGCCCGCGCAGCACGCTGCTGGAAGGGTTGTCAAGGCTGCGTGACGGACTTGAGGAAATCGGCAGACGTGGAGCCAAACAACTGATTATAAGCACATTATATAAAAGAGGGTGCGTGATTTAAAGCACCCTAAATTGCATAACTAACTGATTATGAATAGATTATCTCCACGCGCCGTGGGAAGGACGGCAAACGGTACACTGCTTTTGGCCGGGATGATTGTAGTTTTCGGCCTTAGCAGCTGCGGGAACGGCGGCAAAAAGGCACAATCGCCCAGCGCCGCAGACTTTGCCCCGTACATTGAGGCATATACGGGCGGTATAGTCACGGAAGATTCGGCCCTGAGGATAGACCTTGCCGAAAGCGCCGTGAGCATGCCCACGGAGGGCCTTTTCACAACCTCGCCCAAGACTGAGGGAACGGTGCTGTGGAATTCGCCCACATCCGTCACCTACACCCCGGAAAGCCTTGAAGCAGGGAAAACCTACACGGTTAGCTTTGCCCTTGGAAAGGTGCTTCCGGAGGGCAGCGGCGCTCCGGAGAACTTCACTTACAGCCTCACCGTAAAGGGCGCCAGGGCTGCGGTGGAAGAAGACCCTGAAGAGCCGGACAACGGAAGGCCGTTCCGCGTGAAGAAAGCCGTCATGAAGCCCGGCAGGGTTGAAGTTGTGCTCAGCTCTGAGCCCGTGAACGCAAAGGTGAAGGGCCTTGTGGAACTCACCGGCGTTGCCAGAAGTTATGTCCAGCTTCAGGATACCCTCCTTACCGTGCACTTTGAAGGCGCACGCGAAGATGTTGCCCTAACCATTGCCGAAAGCCTTAAAGACGCCGCGGGAAACACCCTTGGTTCGGCCTTTACAAAGACATTCGGCCAGGAGGAGGAAAAGCCCGCTGTGGAGATTCCGTTAAGGGGAAACATCCTCCCGGACAACCAGAGTCTCACCCTCCCCTTCCGCGCGGTGAACCTTGGCGCAGTGGAGGTGAGAGTAATCAAGATCTATGAGAAAAACGTCCTGTCCTTCCTTCAGGAAAACAACCTTGGCGGCCAAAACAGCCTGAGGCGTAACGGCAGGCTCATATGGCACGGAGACATTCCCCTGGATGCCAGCAAAGACCTTAAAAAATGGAACATTTTCTCCATTGACTTAAGCAACATGTTCAAGCAGGAGCCCGGGGCTATTTACCGCATCAGGCTAAGCTTTAGGCAGGACCAGAGCCTGTGGGGCAAAGATGGAGAGTACCTCCTTAGCCCGGCATCCCAGGACGGAACGCTTTCGGCCCGGGACAACGCCATCTGGGACACCGACGAAACCTACTACTGGGACAACGACTACAACTGGGAAGAGTACAACTGGAAAGAGACCGAGGATCCCTCCAAGCCTTCCTACTACATGGACACGGACCACTTCCCAGCAGTGCAGCTTATTGCCAGCGACCTTGGCCTCATTGCCCAGTATTCCGGTGCAGGCACCATCTGGGTGGCGGCAACGGACCTTATCACCGCAAAGCCGGTTTCCGGGGCAAAGATTGAGGTTTTTGACTTCCAGCTCCAGAGCCTTGGAAAAGCCAGTACAGACGGAAAGGGACTGGCCGAAATAGCAGTAGCCCACAAGCCTTTTGCCGTTGTGGCAAAGGCCGGCGGCAGCACAGCTTATCTTAAAGTGAACGACGGTAACGAGCGTTCACTCAGCCGCTTTGACACAGGCGGAGAAGTTGTCAAGGAAGGCCTCAAAGCCTTTATCTACGGAGAGCGCGGCGTATGGCGCCCCGGAGACACAATGCACGTGACTGCCATTGTGGCCGATAAATCAAAGTCCCTGCCGGAGGGCCATCCTGCAACCCTTGAGGTTTACACCCCTCAGGGCCAGTTCTATGGAAAATACGTGCGCAAAGGCACAGACGGATTCTACAGTTTTGCAGTCCCCACAAAGGCCGATGACCCCACGGGATACTGGAACGCCTACCTCAAAGTTGGCGGTAGTTCTTTCCACAAAACACTTCACGTAGAGACAATTAAACCCAACAGGCTAAAGATTGACACTAAGTACCCCGCCATCCTGGAGGCCGGTAAAAAGGTAAACCTTGAGGCCCAGGCCAGCTGGCTTGCCGGAGGCGCCGCAGCAGGTAATGCCGTGCGGGCGCAGGTAACGCTGAGGAAAGCCGGAAGCACGGCTTTTGAGGGTTTTGAAAAGTATACCTTCAACAATCCTTCCGGAAACTTCACCACCGCGGAATTCGAGCTCTACAAAGGCCGCCTTTCAGATAAAGGCAGCATTACCGTGCAGCCTACACTTCCCGCGGCCGAAAACGCCCCGGGAATGCTCCAGGCCACAATCCTTACCGCAGTGGAAGAACCCGGCGGAGACGAGAGTTTCACTACGGAAACCCTTCCCTACTCTCCTTATAGCGCCTATGTTGGAATCCTGGCCCCCGAAGGAGACTTCCTTGAAACAGACAAAGACCAGGTGTTCAAGGTTGCGGTTTTGAACTCTTTTGGTAACAGGGTCAAAGGTCACAAGGTAGAATATGCAGTGTATAAGGCCGGCTGGAACTGGTGGTGGGACAACCCCGGAGCAGACCTGGATGCCTACATAAGCGGCAGCTCTGTGAAGAAGATTGCTAACGGAACTGTTGTTAGTGGTGACAAAGATGTTTCATTCACTGTACGTGAGGAATATCCTGAGTGGGGTAGGTACCTTGTTCTGGCACGTGACACGGATAGTGGTCATGTTAGTGGCAAATTTGTAACATTTGACTGGCCGGAGTACCGTGGAAGGGCTTCAAGAAAGGATCCCGAGTCCCTCACAATGCTCACCTTCTCTACGGACAAACCTTCCTACAAAGTTGGGGAAAAAGCCGTGGTATACATACCTGCAGCCAAGGATGGCAAGGCTTTGGTGTCCATTGAAAACGCCGGTGGAGTGCTTTCCAGGACATGGGTAAACACATCAGAAAATGATACGCCGTTTGAAGTGCCTGTTACGGCTGAAATGGCGCCCAACTTCTTTATCAACATAACCCTCCTCCAGCCTTACGGAAACAGCGTCAACGACCTCCCCCTGAGGCTGTATGGAGTCCAGAGAGTAAACGTGGAAAATCCGGGCTCTCACCTTAACCCCGTGGTCTCGCTTCCGGGCGTGCTTCATCCGGAAGAGGAGTTCACCGTGAAGGTTTCTGAAAAGAGCGGGAAGCCCATGACCTATACGCTTGCCATAGTGGATGAAGGCCTTCTTGACCTTACCGCCTTCAAGACTCCGGATCCCTGGAGCCGCATGTACAAGCCCGAAGCCCTTGGCGTAAAGACCTGGGACCTCTACGACCAGGTGGTTGGCGCTTATGGCAGCAAACTGGTTCCGCTGGCATCCATCGGCGGTGACGAAGACGCCATAAAGAACGCCCGCAAGGACAACCGCTTCAATCCGGTGGTCCTGTTCCTGGAGCCCAGGACAATCAAGGCCAAAGAAACGGATGTTTTGAAATTGAAACTTCCCATGTACGTGGGTAGCGTGAGGGTAATGGTTGTGGCGGCCCACGAAGGCGCGTTCGGCAATGCCGAAAAAACTGTCACTGTACAGAACCCGCTCATGGTTGTAGCCACCCTGCCCCGCATCCTTGGCTCCGGAGAGGAAGTATCCGTTCCGGTGAACGTGTTTGCAATGGAAGAGGGCGTGAAAGATGTAACGGTAAGTATCAAGGCCGACGGTCCGGCAACTATTACGGGAGCCTCCTCGCAGAAGGTGAGTTTCAGCGGGAAGGGCGACAAGATGGTAAGTTTCGGCCTGAAGGCGGAAAGTGAAGGCGTGACGCATGTAACGGTAGAAGCCTCCGGCTCCGGCCACAAGGCTTCCGAAACCATTGCCCTTACTGTTCAGAATCCATATCCGGAGGTGACATCCGTGGAGCGTTTCATTATTGAAAAGGGTGCAAGCCGTGAGGTTCCCGCAGGAGCCACCCTCCAGCTTGCGGGCTTCCCCGCCCTGGATGCAGGGAAAATGTTCCTGGATATGAAAAACTATCCGTACAGCTGCGGTGAGCAGTTAAGCGCCCGAGGCATTACCATGGCGTCCCTGATGCCCATGCTCACCGAAACCGACAAAGAGGCCGCAAAGGAGCTTATACCTCAGATTATACAAGCACTGTACTCCAGGCAGAACCCCGACGGCGGCTTTGCCTACTGGGGCGGCGGAAAATCCGACACCTGGGTGTCTTCAATGGCCGGCCACTTCCTTACCATGGCCGAAAAAGACGGCTTCGGCGTTGATGCCGGAGTGATGAAGGCATGGAAGAGCTATGAAAGGAAGATGAGCCAGGTTTACCGCATTGCCGATGCCGACTTCTTCCCTCAGCTTGACGAAACTTATAGGCTGTATGTAATGGCGCTTGCCGGGGAGGCCAACCTGTCTTCCATGAACAGGCTCCGCGAATCCGGCAAACTTACGGATGCCGCCAGATGGATGCTGTCTTCGGCCTATATGATTTCAGGTAAGAAGGCCCAGGCCGATGCCATCATTGAAGGGATTGGCAGGGAGTTCCCGTCTTACCAGCCTTACAACATCACATACGGCACCCCGTACCGCGACAAGATGATTGCCCTGGAGGCTCTTGTACGCACGGAAAGGATTGCCGACGCCCTGGCATTTGCGCAGGAGTGCCTGCCGTCATGGGAGCTCTCCACGCAGGAATCGGCCTTTACCGCCGCGGCCTACAGAGCCCTGTACGACAAAGCTCCCGGTAACGGAATCAGCGCAAAACTTGGGGCCGAAGAAGTTGTGAGCGCCGCCGGTTTGGTTTCCGTACCTGTGAAGGCCGATGCCGCTTTGGTTAATACCTCCGAGGGCACCCTGTACGGCACCATCCTCAAAACTTCCCGTGAAGCCCGCACCAAGGGCAGCGCAAACGGACTCAAGATGGACGTGAAATTCCTCTCCGATGAAGGCAAGGCGATAAGCCCCGCTTCCATAGCCCAGGGAACACGCTTCAAGGCTGTGATTACGGTTGCCAACATGTCCGCCGCACGCGCGTACGAGGCCCTGGCGCTAAGCTTCGGCATTCCTTCCGGCTGGGAGATCCTCAATGAGAGACTCTCCGGCGCCGTGACGGAGGCCGACGGCTACGACCACATGGACATCCGCGACACCCGCGCCGACTGGTTCTTCGGCCTGCCCGAAGGACGCAGCAAGACCTTCACAGTTAGCCTCAGGGCGGCATACTGCGGCAACTTTGTGATGCCCGCAACAGTGTGCCAGGACATGTACCAGCCCGCAATTTCGGCCTCTACGGCCGATGGCGTGGCGGCAGTGGAGTAGCTCTCTTACAACTATTGCCTGCGGACCTGGTCCAAGGCATTTTTGGACCAGGTACATTTTTAGTGGCTGGACCTGGTCCAGTAGGTGTGCCACTCAAGTATATGTAGCCCATACTTGGTGGACCAGGTCCAGGGGGTATAATTGCACCTCGTCCAGATTTGCACTGGACCTGGTCCAAGGGGGGATATGGAAAAAAGGAACAGAATAATAATGGTTGTGGCCGGGGCAATTGCCCTGGCATGGCTGCTATGCCTGCCGCGGGAACTGTTTAAAGGCGTACCTTATTCCACAGTTGTAGAAAGTGCCGAAGGAGAACTCCTTGGGGCAAGGATTGCCGATGACGGGCAGTGGCGGTTTCCCCCGTCCGATACCGTGCCGGAGCGCTTTGCCACGGCCCTTATCCAGTTTGAGGACAAGCGGTTTCGGTGGCACCCGGGTGTGGATCCGCTGGCAATAGGGCGCGCCATCAAAGACAACCTGAGCCACGGGCACACTGTAAGCGGCGGCTCCACCATCACCATGCAGGTGATAAGGCTCTCCCGCGGGAAAGAGCGCACCATCTGGCAAAAAGCCATTGAGGCTGTGCAGGCCACAAGGCTGGAACTGCGGTACTCCAAGAAAAAAATACTGGCTCTGTATGCGGCCCACGCACCGTTTGGAGGCAATGTGGTGGGGCTTGAAGCCGCCGCATGGAGGTACTTCGGGAGGCCTGCCGCGGAACTCTCATGGGCCGAATCTGCCACTCTGGCAGTACTTCCCAATGCCCCGGCATCCATGCACCCGGGGAAAAACCGTGAACTTTTGAAGGACAAAAGAAACAGGCTGCTGCAAAAGCTATATGAGCACGGAGACATAGACGCAGAAACGCTTGAATTATCACTTGAAGAGCCTTTACCTGAAGCACCACTTCAACTCCCTAGCTATGCCAGCCACTACGTAGAGCACTGCAAAAAAGGAGAACGGACAAGAACTGGAATACTCTTTTCCACTCAAAAGGCCATAGAGGAAGCCTGCGACAGGAGAAGCGACGACTACGCCAAAGAAGGCATTGCCGACATGGCTGCAGTTGTCATAGACAACCACAGCGGCAACATAATAGCCTATGTAGGGAACACTTCCCCGGAGAGAAAACGCCCGGGAGCACAGGTAGATGTAGCGGCATCTCCGCGCTCTACCGGCAGTATCCTGAAGCCGGCGCTGTATGCGGCAGCGCTTGAGGAAGGCACTATACTCCCCCGCACCATTCTTCCGGACGTTCCCATCAACTTAAGCGGATTTGCGCCCCAAAACTTTGACCACCAGTACTATGGAGCCGTACCGGCAAATGAGGCCCTTGCGCGCTCCCTCAACATTCCGGCGGTATTTCTGCTCCAAGAATACGGCGTCTCAAAGTTCCTGGACAATTTGCGAAAATGTAACATTACCACTTTAGAAAATGAAGCATCGCACTACGGATTGTCATTGATCCTTGGTGGCGGAGAATGCAGGCTAGACCAGATTACACGCATGTATTCCAACATGGTAAAAGACGCCGCAGAAAGCCTTGCAGCATGGTATACGCTAGACGCCCTGAAGGAAGTGAACAGGCCCGACGAACTTGACTGGAGGCTCATACGCTCTGTACGCAAAGCCGCCTGGAAAACCGGCACCAGCTATGGTTTCAGGGACTCCTGGGCTGTTGGAATGACTCCGGATTACACCATAGGAGTATGGGCCGGGAATGCCGAAGGCCAGGGTGTTCCGGGCCTCACCGGTGCACGCGTTGCCGGCCCTGTGATGTTTGACATTCTCAACCTCCTGCCGGTTAGCAAGGGCTGGTTTGAGATGCCCGGTCAAGCCGGGCATGACGGCCGCGTCACCCCCGGCAACGACAGGGCAAACGTCACCCCCGGCAACGACCGGGGGTCTGAGTGGGCAAAGGTATGCACCCTTAGCGGGTACCTTGCCGGGCCGGACTGCACGGACACTGAGGACATGCTTATTCCGGCGGCGGGGCTTGACACTGAGGCCTGCCCGTATCACAAAAACGGGGAGTTTGTGCTGCCTCCGGCAATGGAGTGGTATTACAGGCCGCATCATCCGGAATATACAGGCGCAAAGAAGGCTGTTACGGCATCTATCGGCTTTATTTACCCCTCACAGGGCAGCACGCTGCAGCTTCCAAGGCAGCTTTCAGGAATAGTTGAAGGCGCCGTTTTCAAGGCCGCACACCACAATCCAGCCACAAAAATATGGTGGCATCTGGACGGAAACTATATAGGAGAAACCAGTCTCATCCATGAGATGAAACTGGCTCCGGAAAAAGGGAAACATACCCTTACTATAGTGGACGAAAACGGCGAATCCGCCGCCGTCACCTTCTATATAAACTAACGCCAGGTGTGGCCGATATCCCAGTGTACGGCATACTCAAATGACGTTTTATCCCTGGGCAGATCAAACTCTTCAAGGATAAGTTCCCTGGCCTGAGGATATTCCTCCAGCCATTTCCCAACCGCAACTACAAAGCGGTCTTCCTCCACAAGATAGAAGACCCTCCCCCTGGGCTTGTTTTCATAAGGGCCGATAAACGGGCCGGAACCGTCTCCGTGAAACTTTTGGCGGTTATACTCTTTCTTCCATACGGCTTCGTGCATTTCCGAGCACGTAATACGCCCCTCAGAAGCATTGGGTTTGGAATAATCCCTAAGAGAACGCGCCACAACGCCGAATAATTCATTCCAGGAACTATTGTACCAGAATATCCCCACTTTAGGATCGTCTTCATGCGCCCTGTTGGCTTCCATTAGACGAATGGACGCCGCATAGTCGGTCTGGGACATTTTCCTAAGAGCAGACGGCAACTCCTCAAACGACGGAAGAAGCTCGTTGCCTATGCTGATTACTACCACATAATCGGCCTCATGGTAATAGAGTATCATGCCGCTTCCATTGAAACGGCGCTCCCAGTATCCAGGCAGGGAAATATCAAAAAGTTCAGGTGTGCCGATACCCTCCAGAGGATGCTCCTTAATGTCTAGTAGAATGGCCTTGACCTGCTCTGCGTACTTGATGTTCTTTGCCTTCAAAGCCTGAAATTGATACTGTGCTTTGGGGCTTAAATAGAGCTTCATAAGGCGTCGATATCGGTTACTTCTATGAGTTTTCCGGAAGCCATTTGGTCTACAGCCTCCTTTAAATCACGCACAGCCTGCGTGTTCTTATAGAATTCAAGGCGCCTCTGCAAGGAATTAAACTCCTTGAGAGGGATTAAAACGGCGCCGTTATCCCCTTTTGTTATGATTAGAGGCTCCTCAGTGAGAAGAACGTTATCATAGTACTGTTTGATGTTGGCTCTGAAGCCGGAAATGGTAACTACTTGCATACTACAAAAATTTGTACAAATATATGCACAATATTTGTTAGATGCAATAGCATATGAGATTTCTCGACTCGCTACGCTCGCTCGAAATGACAAATAGGAGTGCACGCAATGACACGTCAAGCAACTCGCGATGACGGTGTCATCTCGAGCGAGCGTAGCGAGTCGAGAGATCTCAAAAGGAAGAAAAAATCAACTATGTTTCAAAATCAAAATGCTTTAGATTTTGAAACATTATCGGGTCCTGACGGGCGTGTGGAGCAGATATGTAAGAGAAAATTTGGCCTGCGTCGGCCTCAGGAAAACGTTTCTGGTGTCCTCCTGAACCACCAGGCGGTCCGGGGCTTCAGCGTTGTAGATACGGTATTGTGAGAAGACAGGGCCCACACCTAGTTCTGCGGTTAATCTCCACCAGGGGAAGACATAGTCTGCGGTAATGTCCCAGTGTTTCCCAACGGGAATGTCCAAAGAAACGTTGACTCTGCTCACTGCATCAAAGAGGAGGTTGGTCCCAACGCCAAAGAGAACCTTCTGGGGCTTTGCTGTTTGGGAAATAATTTCCTGCACGGAAGGCTCTACCCTTCCTTCTTTGGTTCTTCCTCTTGCTCCTCTACCGGCTTCTCAGGTGCCACGACGGGCTCTTCTACTACCGCCGGATCTTCAACAACAACGGGCTCCTCTGCCTCAACGGGTTTTTCAGGCTCTTCCGGTTGCGAAGGAGGCAACTCTTCATCATCCAGTGTCACCACCACGGAGCAGAGTGAAAGCATCTGGTCTCCCTTCAGTGCCTGCCAGGTGCTTCCACCGTTAAGCGCAAGAAGAGCACGTTTTTTCTGTGCAGACGTCGTATTCCGGTTCCTGAGAATCTCAAGGACGGAAGACTTGTCATCACCGAAGTAAGAATATTCAACTGTGGCGGCGAATTTTTCCCAATCAACTCCGCCGGAAGAAACAGAAATCTTATCCGGAGGATATCCCAGATTATTCACTATATAATCCTTGACATTCTGTGCCCTGGCAAGTGAAAGTTTTTCATTTGCTGCTGCACTTCCGTCAGGCGAAGAGTATCCAACTACTTTTATTTCTCCGGTATACCCGCCGGCAATCTTTTTCTTTACCGCGGCAAGCGTGGAACTGTTGCCTTCGGTCATATCCAACTGGCGGTAACCTCTCCGGAACAGGATCTGATCCCTCTCCTGCTCCTCCGCGGCCAGTACCACCCGGACCTCCGTTTTCCTGAGCGCCGGGAAAGCGTTTTTCATAAGATCATCCCAGGCTTCTCCAACCCACAGTTCCTGAAGTTGGGCTTTCCTGTTCTTTCCGGCCACCTCTATAATCTTAAGGGCTTCGTCCTTCCAGGGTTTGTCCGAGCGCCTCAGATAGGCGGCCACCCCGTTCCAGTCTTCATCAACTGTCTTGACCACAAACAGGGAATCCGAAACACCGTAACGCTCCTGAAGGAACCTCACGGCATAGAATGCTCTCTCGCCGGCAAGGCGCTTGTTCACTGAATAAGGGCCTTCAGGAGAAGATGAGGAAGTAACCTCAATCCTGGAGACTGCAGCGCCGGAGTTAAGGACATTGTCCAGAGTGCTCACGGCCTTACCGTTACCGCGGTAATCCTGGTTAACTTCCGTCTTTCCAACCGGATAGCCAATTTTGGCCGACACACTGTGCTCCTTAGGGGCAGCATATGCCCCAATGCAGCCGGCAAGCAGCGCCAGAACCGATATGAATCCCCTTACTTTCATTTAAGGTCCAGCGTGCCATTAACGGGAGACTTCCCTGATACGAATTCCGACGGCGACTGCTTGTAGTAATCCTTGAACGCCGTGGAGAAATAGGAGGCCGATGCGAAACCGCACTCGCGCGCTACGTCGGCAATGGTTAGTTTACCTTCCAGAAGAAGTCTGGAGGCGTGGTTCATACGGATGAACTTGAAAACGGCCGACGGAGAATATCCGGTCTGGGCCTTTAATTTACGGTTTACGTGGATACGTGAGATCTCAAGGTCTGCGGCTACCTGCTCCACGCCATAGGCCGGATTGGAAAGATTGGCAATGACAAGGCCCCACACCTTCTGGCCGAATTCAGAGGACTTCAGCGCTTCCTCAATGCCAAGAGGGGCCGATGATTCATCCTTAGCCGCAGGGGCCTCCTCTTCCTTAACGGGAGCGGCTTCAACAACAGGGGCTTCTTTCTTCTGGACAACCGGCTCCACCTTCTGGACTTCTTTCTTCTCCTCCTCACGCTTTCTCCTGAAAAGAAGGAAACCAAGCACAAGGCCAAGGCAAAGGCCGAGGGCAATCCAGAGGATTGAAGAAAGCGCAGAACCTTTCTTCATTTCCGATGAAGGTTCAGATTCCTGAGCCTCTTCCGTTTCATATTCAAACTCCGGTAATGAAGGAGCGGAGACACTGAAAGGAAGGGTTCTCACAAGTTCCGGGGCATCTCCGGAAAGAGAATACAGCAGGCTGTCCTTTATTATATAAGGTATACCGGCCGATTCTGAAAGCGCTCCAACTCCGGATTCAAAAGATGAAACCGCCGAAAAGCCTTCTACGGAAGTGTAGCGGGTGAGTGCGCCGGCAGCATCCAGGATATACAGCGTGCCGGAAGCGTCAAAGACCAGGGACTGAGCTGCAACATCATACTTGATGACGCGGCCGTTGCGGCCGAACCTTAGAAGGCCATCTGAGTCCGTTGCCATCCAGAGGGAACCGTCTGTGGGGCTTACTGCCGTAACGGGAGAAGTTTCGCAAGCAAAGCATAAAACCTGCACCTGAAGGGCCAGAATAAGGGCAAACGGTATGAGCAGTTTCCAATTCAAAAAAAGTACGCCTAATATAAGACGTACAAATTTAATTTTATTTTTGGAACATTACAAGTATTAAAAACCAAAATTTATTCGGTGTAATCTACAACCGTCCAGTTGGAGGGGATACCGCTAATACCAGTAGGGTAAGTTACCCCCGGCGCTTTGTAGAACGTTCCCTTGGCCGGAACGCCCGACATCCACTCTGTTATACAACCGGACGCTGAAATAGACGTAGCCAAACAGACAACAGTCTTAATGCCAGAGCTAGCAAACATCTGCCTGTAACAATCCTGGACAAGCGTCTTGGCCGGCAATACAGGCGCCTTGGTGAGCACCGTACACTCTCTGAACAGTTCTCGATAGCAATCCAGTGTCATTTCAGCTGCCTTTAATTCAATACCGCTGGCATCAGCCAGTTTGGAGCACTTGCGGAACATATTATAGCAACACTTCTCCGCAGTTTCTTCCACAGTGAATACAGGTGCTGTTGTCAAACTGGTACAATTATGAAACATTCGCATATAGCACCTATAGGAAAGCTTTTTAGCAGGAAGAACCAACGGGTCATCAGGGTCGATATCAATATAAGTAAGAGCCGTCCCCCCTCTGGAAAAAGCGCCTTGAAAAGCACTCTCAGAAAGATTCTCTTTATCTTCTAGCAAACTCATTACACTACCTGAGATATAACATAAGGCACTGGCCCTGAAGATGGGTTTATCCTCAGCGTTCCACCATTGATCATTTGCTTTCTCATTTTTATAATTGGAACGATTCCCCTTTATGCAGGCTACATCTCCTTTATTCAAAGTAAAAGCCTGGGTGTATTGTATCCAATTATCTCCATAATCCAGACTATACTCAATGCCAGAATCCGCATAATTATAGTTGAACGTTATGGTAGTATTATTTTTGGTAGCCTCTATGCGGAAAAGATCACTCGGAAGCGCAGAACGGGAGATTGAATAATATGTGTTTGCGGCAAGGGTCTGGTTAGCGACGGCATAATTGAATTGCTCCGTATTCTCCGAATCAATGACAAGCTGAGCATCTTCCAGAGACACTTCTCCGCCAAGAAAGGCGAAAACAAAAGGAAGTTTGCCGGCATTGGTGACCTTAACACTCACTTCCCGGAGAGTGGCGCTATTATTCAGCAGTTTTGCCGTAAACACGCTGTTGACGGGAGCCTGACTGGGTTTCATCCTCACTGAACACTTCAAAAAGCTTGACTGCTGATGAAGGGTGAAACTCTTATCCTTCATAAGGCCGGAGCCGGTAAAATGGCTCAGACGCCTTACAGCATCCTCAAGGGAAGCGGCCCAGGTGTCCTGGCCATAACTACCGGCGGTAACTGCAGCAACTTTTCCCTCCGATACGGTATGCAAAGCGTCCGTCGCGCTCACAAGGACCAGTGAAATAGAGGTTTCTGGATCACGGGGAAGATCTCCAAGATAGTAAAGCTCTCCCTCAAAATAAGCCTCATGACTCCCCACTCCGTTTTCATCGGCCAGATCCAGGAAACCATACAGTTTACCATCCGCACTCTCCACATACACCCTGTCTCCGGTTTCATATTTATACGCCAAGTCATTTCCAACAGTTGCCTTGGTGCCCACATCCGTCCGGACAGAAACCCTGTAATGAATGGTTTGAACTTCCGGAGTGGAAGAGGGGGTTTCCACCTCTTTTTCACACGCCGTCAGAAGAGACAGAGCCATCAAAAGGAGAACCTTTGCATCCATTAACTTACTCATAGCTTGCCTCCGTTGTTAAGATTATCGCCTAAGTCTATATTACCGCCATCCTTACTGGAATTTGTAAATGAGACGCTTCCCAAGTAAAAGAAATCATTGGCCACCCAGATGGTTGTGGCGCTCTCTTCCCGGTTAGTCATGAAATAACAGGAGAACGTACGGAAATTATCCACCGCCGTAATGCCATTGTACTCTTCCAGCGAAAGGGTACGCACAAACTGGATGGTCTGTTTCCCCTTGTAGGCATCATTCTCCGATATAGACTGTCCGGATAAGACGGGAAGGTTGTTTCCATCAACGGTATTGTCCGGGGTAAGGGTAAGACGCTCTGCCTCAATGATAAACTCCAGCGGGAACATTGAAGAAGGAAGGCCGTCGGGAATGGATATATTAAGTATCTGCTTTGCTCCCTTTTCCATACGAAGTTCCGGTTTACTCAGGCTAAGCTGCAGGGGCTGCTTATTCTGAAGGGAGATCTCCACCTCCCTGTAAAGCGGATACTGCTCGTGGGTATAGAGGTTACGGCCCGTAATCTTTATCTTCTGGGTCTTGGTCTCATTTCCTGGAATCTTTGTATTGAAGCGGATTATCCTGAATCCCGGCACTCCGCCCATCTCCTGGGCCGACGGATAGAAGGCGTGAACCTCGTTCCCGACGTCATCGTAAAGGGTAAGAATATCATCCTCGTTCCCGTCCATGGGCATAAGTTCAACAGACACTGCGCCCCAGTCAGTATTGGGATCAGCGGAATTCACGTCATTGAAGAAACGGGCATAGAGGTAATAGTATCCTTCTTCGTTGGGGCCGGTGTATGTCCTGGACATGAACGGCTCAACCACAAGGCGCGTAATACCGTTGGAGATGTCCCCAAGATGCTTCATTGAAATATCGGCCGATATATCCTCAGCGCCGGAGGAGACGGCGGCAAGCTGAGGGGTTGCAACACCGGCAGAGGATATCCTGTTGAGCCTGATATTGTAACGGAAGTTCCTGTAGATGGGATAGTACTGATAGACGGATTCATTATCCACCACCTTGGTTTCCATAAGGTCCAGGCGATAGTAGTAATACTCATCGCCGTCCCCAAATTTGCCTCGGATGATTACGAACGTAGGGTCAAGGTTCTCATTGGGGATTGTGCGTTCATAGATGTGGAAGCCCTGGTTGGAATTGGCAGGGTTGTACCTCAAGACCCTTCCGCCGCTGGTTTCGGGGTTGATAAACATCTCATCCGAAGGGATAATCTTATCTATCTCCACTTTTGGAGGAATGTAGCCAAGATATCCCAGGGTTTCATCCAACTTGGGGAAATCGCACTGCTCATAGCCGCTGAAGCGATAGCCTGATGCTGCGCCAAAACTGAATGGGTCCTCCCCCTGGCCGGCATTGCCGCGGTACGGAACCACGGATCCGTTCTTGGGGAAGTAAATGACTGCGTAACTGTAAAGATCAAATTCATCTTCTTCCGCCGTTGCGTCCGTCACCTGGATCTCTGCATAGTTGCGGATAAGGGGGATATAACTCAGTGCATCCTTGGTGTCATCATCCGGGATGTAGGAGCCATTCTGGATAACTGCCTGGCCATTGTCATACTTGGGGTGAATGAATTCAAGCCGGACCTGCTGCCAGTAAGCCTGCTTTCCGGGATAGGATACAATCGTTGGAAGGATCTGATAGGAGTAGGAACCCGTATTTAACTGATTCTCGTCAATGTTTCCAAGGAAATGGATGGTACGCGGACTGTCGGAGAGTTCAAGTTGGACAGTGAACTTGTACACCGTAACCACCGTCACCCCGTCCGTAAGGGGATAGTCCGTAATCTTAGAAATAGAAACCTCCTCCGTTACAGGCTGGCCATTGCCATTCTTCACAACTTCCGCCTTCCTTATGTATTTTATGCTCTGGGTAGAGCCGCACACAACAAGATAAAGTTTGTCGGGGTCAAGATAAGGACTGGCGGTGATGTCACCCTCCGCCCCTTCTACGCCTTTTGTCATAGACGCAAGACGGACTGCCGGAATGGAGAATGTAACCGTTACAGGCTTCCCTTCCAGGGCCGGGTCCATACCATAGGCCGCCTCCTTCTCCTCAAAGGAAGAAGTGCAGGAGGACAGAATAGCCAGAAGCCCTGTCAGATATGCCAGAACACGTTTCATCATCTTTCCCTGTCTCCCCAGACAAATTTATTGCGAACAGGCTGCCTGGGATCACCTTCAAGGCCGTCCACCTTGTCCCAATACCAGGAATCATATACACAGCGAAGCATGGCCGATGTAGACTTGTCATCCACGACATTTGCTCCGTTTATCTTGATGGCACCGTTGGCCGACCAATACACACCGTTGTTGTTGAACAGCAGTTCAATGAATCCCTTGGCGGAAAGCTGGGCTATGAAATTAACTTCGGCCTTGGTAGGAAGGCGCCAACGTCCCGCGGGGAAGCCATCTTCCTGATATGCGGCGCAGCGATACTCCGCATAGGGCTTGGTGATAGTTCCAAACTCGGTCCCGTTGAATTTGGAGGAAACACGGTAACTTGGCGCCAGCATGTTTACCGTACGGTCAGACTTTTCTGTAGGATAATACCAGGTGAGGGTACGTGGCGATTCCCCATAAAGGGCTTCGGCTTCATTGAATCCAGTCCTTTTATACACACCGGGGCTCACTTCCGGATAGTCGGTAATGCCGGACCTGAAGTTTTCAAGGATTGCAACATCGTGCAGTATTGCACTCGAATTCTTACCGCCAACTACAAACTCATAAAGCCCCTTATAACCCACCAGGTCATCCACCAAATTGTTCACGTTGTCCTCACGGGGATCTCCAATCACGAATGTGGAAGAAGCCGGAAGAATGGTCACGTGGATGTCAAACATATCCCGGCTACCACCGGTGTACCACACGGTCTGCCACTGATACTCGGGTCTGTTAGAAGCGTCCAGCTTATAATAATTGTCCTCAGTGCCCGTATGGCTCTTGGTCTCATGCCTGATGAAACGTCCTCCGTTGACATAGACATATCCCCAGGGCTTGTCCGTCCAGGGCTCCTGGCCATCGGGATACCCGCAAAGGGTGGGAGGAGTAGCATTGAGGTTACGCTGACGAACCTCCGTATCTGAATTCCTGAGGCGCTCGATATAGATACCGGGCCGCTGGGTAATTGTGATATGCCTTACGTACTGTTTATAGGTATGCGATTCCGGATTATCGGCCAAATCCGTATGGACTATGTCAAATTCAATGGTATAGACAGAATAATCAAAGTCATTCTGGGTGTTGTTGTTTACCAGCGGGTGGTTGAGCTCTATGGATGTGGAGGTGTTTGTGAGCCAGGTTGACGGTTCCCATTTTTCCTTGCCTGCCGGCTGGTCATTAAAGTCAAGATAATATGAATTATCATCCTTCTGCCTTATCCACCCGTGCAGATTTTGGTGATAGGAGTCTACAGACTGGGTGGTGGTAATCGTACCAAAGTAAGGCCTTGTTGCCTTCACGCTGCCCGGAACCACGGTGACGTTGTGGCTGGACAGGAATGGAATGCTGAGGGACTCCATATTGTTTATTTCCCAAACGGTCTTGTCCACGGACAGGTAGCGGGCCTTGCTGATGGTAGCGTACTTATTGATGGCAAAGGACTTGTTCTGCCAGTCAAGGAGGTAGCAGGTGGGCTCCAGGACGGCCTTTCCTTCGTCGGTCTCGGAGCCAAGGATGGATACGTCCAGATACAGTCCGTACCAGTTGTTCCTTTCCAGTTTATCCGTAGGGAGGAATATCTTGTAGTAGTATTTACGGCGGTCGTAGGAATATCCGTTCTCCGCTTCCCTTCTCCAGTCCATCTCCAGTTTGAAGTACGGCGGCTCCGCGGGAAGACCTTCCGTGTAATCGATATTAGGATAATCCGGCATACTGGCCGTCCAACTCACGGGATAGGAGTACATCGGCCAGGAGTGGTAATAAGTCTTTCCGCCCTCGGTCTCCGTGTTTAGATAAGGGGTTCCGGTATCCTTTACATACGCTCTCTGATGGGCCTCATCACTATATGAGAAATACTCCTTGTCGGGGTCGGCTCCGCCAATCAGGGTTGTCTTGACGCCGTTCACAAGGTACACTCTCATAGTATGCGGGACAGGAGTCCAAACCTCGTCAGGAAGTTGTTCCTGGTTAGGGTCGGCAGGGGCCTGGTGCTTAAGTTCAACGCGTGGTGCCACGCTAAGGGCCACGGTAAGTTTTGAAGCAAATCGCTTAAGGCCGATTTCTCCTGTGGCGTTTGGAGTTGCTTCGGCATCATAAGTAATGACCGTGCTGCCGTCCATAAGGAAATACGGCTGGGTGTATCCGGATTCCGTTGCGGCAAAATCCGTGACTATGCGCCGCGCATCAAGTTCTGCCCGGGAAGTCCCTGAAAGGTCACCTACAAAGCCCCTTTCAAAGTTAACAAGGGCGTAGACAGTAGCCTTATTATTCTCATCGAACAGGAGCCCTATCACGTCTTTCTTTATCACAAGGTTGAACGTTGCCTCCCAGAGACCTGGCTGCATAGGATCCTCTGAAAGTTCCTTCCTGATATGATGGATTGCGTCTGTATCATCAGAGGGGTCACTACCCGGATAGAAGAGGAAATCAACGGACTTGATGAGGTTCTCGTTGAAGCCCTGCTCTCCGTCCTTTTCACCGTCGGCCTTGGTGGTAGAAAGAGGATTGTCACAGCGCACCGTAAGGGTGATTCCGGGCTCTTCAAATGACGGCACGGCCTCCCTCACGCACCCCGTAAGAAGGAGCGTCAGGCACGCGAGCCAAGCCATATTAAAGCGCCTCAGTGTCATTGATTCCAGTCCTTTTTAAGAATGAACCGGTAATAGTCTATGGACTCGGACCCAAGGTCTATGAAACGCCCGTCGGTGGTTTCAACGCAGAAATGAAGGTCTATGTAATTGCCTTCAAGTTCTTCATCCGAGTATCCTTTTTCCGTGTTGCAACTAATAGTAATTGGTATGCGGCAGTCCTCTATGCGGCCGTTATCATTGGCAATATTTGGATAGATGATGGCCGATGCCGGCGAAACCGTAATGGCATCCGTTATGGCCGATTTCCCATCCCTTCCGGGCACCGGAATCACGTGGAGGGTACCTCCAACGGGGGTTGCAATAATGATATCGCCTACAACGGCATTGTTTTCAACCGTGGCGTCGTCCAACTGAACCGTGTGCCAGAAACTGATGTCAAAGAAGCCATCGACCGTCTGGACCTTCTTGAATGTGGGCACAGCGGTGTCAAACACGGTGAAACGGCGTATGACGTTTACCGTGGCCTCCTTGAAGTCCTGATGATAACTTGTCCACTCCCAGGGCAGAACAACCGTCTTCAAGGTAAGTTTCATTGTCTCTTCCATAAAGGAAGCAAAGACAATCCAGGTGTGGTTGCGGGAGAAGACGTCATCCGCCATTGAGAAGTGAGCGGTCCTGGTTTCATCTCCTGAAGCCACACGATAGGTTATTGTGCCTGAGATGGGCTTGTCCGTTTCCCTGAGGTAGATGGGGCCCACCTGGGATTCTGCCGCCACGGCAGCATCCAGCCTCTGCTCATAGTGCTCGGCCGATTCCGTTTCATTTCCAAAACCGCGGAAGAAAAGAACTTCGGGGTCCTCAACTATGGAGAGTTTGCTATTGGGAATAAGCGGAGATCCTGTGATTGACGATGACAGAGGCGTGTATTCCGGTGCAGTTCCAAGGTCAAAGGTATTAGCCGTAAACAGGCGTTCGGAAGAACCAATCTGGCAGTTCTCTCCCCCGTCAAATGAGATACCCACTATCTCACATTCATCATTACCGGCCGATGCAGGGGTGGTGTCCGTTGCAGGGAGGCCCTGCTGGCAAAAGACAAAGCGTATCTTGGACACCGCCCTGATGAGTTTCAGGGTAGTAATGTTGAGAACGGGATAGCCGCCTGTTACATCGGCCTTCTTGAGGACGCCGGACATGGGAAGACCGGCCTCGGGTACAGCCATGGTAAGGGGCGAATTGCCGCCTATCTGATTGACTATAACAGCGTCAAGGGCGTCACGGGAGGTGTTTTCATCCAATTGGGCGTCCGTGGCCGATGCCACATTGGCAACGGCGTACACATCCACATTGGGCCGAGGGTCCGTGGTGAGGATTTTGAACATTCCCTGGGACAGGGGCAGGCCGAACCTTGTGATGGTACTTCTTGACGCGCCGGACTGCTCAAGGCCCTCAGTGAAACTCTTGTAACTTATGAGACGGCCGTCACTGGAGAGGAAAGCCCATATCTGGAGGGAAGTTATCTTGAGTTCCCCCTCAAGAGGGCTCACCATACCAGTTTCGGCCTTTGTCATAGTGGAGCCCGGGATGTACATAGATACACTAAGGGAGGCGTCCGGAAGGTCCGGATTGACCCTCCTGCAGGACGTACCCGGCAGCATCAGAAGTAATGCCGCAAGCGCCGCCATATGACTTAGTACCCTATGCATCCTAGTAATCCAAAACTATTGACTCCGGTGTAATCTGGTTCCATTTCATCTCTGCCACAAGACCTATCTCCAACTGGGGATCGTGGAGGTCCGGCACGGTGGTATATGCGTTCCTGAGGCTGTTTACCCTCACCGTGACAGAAGTCATATGGTCCTTTGAGAACACGCTGCCTCCGCTTTTAGGGGCTTCCAGTACCCCGGCAACATAGAACTTGCAACGAGGAAGGATGTCTCCCTGCTCACAGCGGCGCGTAGTACCGGTGTTATTTCGGAATTCCAACGCAATATGCACCGGACTGCCTGCCGCAGTCTCCAGCACAAGCGTCTGGGTGGATGTGCCTGTGGAACCAATCTTCAGTACACTACCCATTACATTGTCATAGATATACCGGCTGGGACCGGTTCCCGGCATAAAGCGGAAATCCACATCCTTCTGGTCTCCCACAATGATACCGGTGAGGGGGCAGCCGTCAACAAGGTCTGTCCCGGCAGTGCCAAGGCTCAGCGACAGGAGCCCAACTCCGTATTGCAGCGGGTCCTTGATGGCCACAGACTCGGTAAGGTTATTGACGCTTCCGCCATCCGTATAATGGACAAGGATGTCGTTCCATTCCGCATTTGCCGAAACATACTGGTCCACTACCTTTGGATCGTCCGACGTCTCAATGGAACTGTTGGCATAGTACCAAAGACCCGGAGGATAGCAGTACGTCGCCGGATCCACAAGGGCTATGTTCACCCCGTTCACCATACGCACGAATCCACTGCCATTCCACCAGAATCCGAATGTCCCTTCAGGAATGCCATAGGATGCGGGAAAGGTGGATCCGGCATCCGAAAGTGTCTGGGAGAATGCGCTCACCGCCTGGCTTACAAGACCTATCTCCTCTATCAACTCCATGCTTTCAAAGGGAATTCGCAGAAGGGCCGACTGAATCTCGTTGCGTAAATGGTCGAATGTAGGATAAGAGCAGGCCAGAATATGGTTTTCCCGCTTGACGGCATCGAAAATGTTCAGGATAGAGGCATTCTTGGAACTGCCCATCATGGACATTACAACGTTCAACTGTTCCAACAGGTCATCGGCTACATTCTGCGCTTCCTGAAGTTCCTGACGCGTTTCCAGGACGGGTTCCAGATGGAATACGATATCGTTCGCAACGGAAGGATTCTCAATACCGTCGGGAAGCAGGACGCCGTAACTGTGTTTAGTCTCCTTTGACTCGCTTCCGCCCCCGTCCGGCGCCTTTGCATAGGTGAGCACCCGGTTCATGCCATTGGGAGGATATGCACTGTTAAACAGGTGGGAGTTATTGTTCTGAACCAGTCCTCCCCTGTTGATACCTACACTTCCAAGGGACACATTGTGGTCTCCAAGACGGGGAGCATCCGGCTCAACCTCAGGTGTTTCCGTGTTAAACGGCACGATGTAAAGCCTTTCTACCCCACGGAAAACGCCATCGGACTGGGTAATCTCAGCAGTCATCTTGGTGGGCGAGCCCTGTCCCGGGAGAACGTTCTTAAGGGACAT